>Ga0214543_1000283_pt1 | contig 79591 bp, 32 predicted proteins | sample CNSS2metaG_FD_160094 | JGI IMG/M metagenome (GOLD analysis project Ga0214543, IMG submission 160094) | Root nodule microbial communities from cowpea collected in UCLA plant growth center, Los Angeles, California, USA - CNSS2 | ecosystem: Host-associated > Plants > Roots > Nodule | place: USA... | reverse complement strand
TTTGTAGGTGTTGATGATTTAAATTACAATACTATTATATATTTCTACATTTAAAATATATAATCTAAAAAGTTAATCTTTTTAATTATTTTTATTTTATTTTATTTTTTTAAAACGGGCCAACGGGTCAGGACGGGTCAGCCCGTACTTTGGCCCGTCAAGTTGACGGGCTGGACGGGACGGGCCAGAACGGGCTGACGGGTTAAAATCTTCAACCCAGCCCGTTCCTTTTAGCACGGGCTGACGGGCTGGCCCGTTGGGCCCAGCCCGTTTTGCCACCCCTACATAGTTTACACTCTTACACTTTCAAAATAAGCAAAACACACACCAAAGACTCTTTAATCACACAAGAATCACAACAGCACAACAAGAACCCTCTTGCAGACTTGGAAAACCACCAAGCACACACACAAAGCTTGAGAAAAATCAAATTAGTGGTAGCACAACCCTGTCTACCACAAACACCTTCTCCAAGCTTCAAACACAAGCCAAAAGCTCCAAGAATTAATCCAAGATCAATCTTCAACAGCTACAGTCCGAATGATTAGGAAAGAGAGAGATTTCCAAGGTTTCCATAATAGTTTCTTGCTAAAAAATGATCGAGTTACCTCTCTTTCGAAAATCACAACACTTATAGTCAAACTGTTACGAAATTCAACAGGTTGATTTCCAAATCAATCGGATTTCACTTGACTGAAGTGAAATCAGTCGATTAAAAAATAAATCAACTAATTGAATAAGTCACAGGTTAAGACTATTGCAACTAACCTTTTAACCTGTTGAAAATCCATTCAACATATTAAAAGACACATTTTAACCAACTGAAATTTTTTTCAGCAGATTAAAAAACACAATAAAGACCAAATACATCTAACTAATGCTACAAGGTCTACAAAGTGAATTACAAACATCAAGCATTCTTTCCTAATGATTGATCCATGTGTAGGGCACACGTTCAAGGCTTGTTCAACTTGAATATCATCAAATCTCCATAACTTCATCAACGTAGCTGTTATTCCAAGGTAATGGCTCCAAGTAGTTCAACAAAGCTTCATCAAATCTTCATGAGACATACCACCCGAGCTTCACATGTCAACATTCTCCCCTTGATTTGATGAAGCCAACCTCTATCTTCCTTTGCAAATTGCTTCCATTGGTTGGATACCATTGAGTTGATGAAGACATTCAAGTTTGAACTTGTGAACCTAAAAATTTGTTTCCAAGAGTAGTATACATGAGCTAACAAACACACACAGATGCAAATGTTCCCCTATCAATAATATGGGTTCAATTTCATATTTGATTATAGATTCCACTTTTAATGCTTCTACTTTACTCCAATTTGATTAATTTTCAATTTTCAATTTTTCTCCCCCTTTGGATTCATCAAATAGAACAAATGCATTAAGAGAACAAATAGTGCATAACATTTCATTGATACTGGAACATGAGACAATCACCAGAAACTGAAAACAGAGAAAATAAGCATAAAGTTGATACAATCAACCAACTGGAAATAAAAACAACCAACTGAAACTAACAGAACTCAAACTGAAAAATCACAAACACATGGATGCAATGCATGATCCTAAAAACAAACACAGTTAGTCATCTTGAGGATCATTTCTGGTCTGGAATGAAGTCAGCAGATCCTGGATATCATGGATTTGGCCATCCAATGCATTGAACCTCTCATTGCAATAGTTGTGATGTTTATGTTGAGACACATTGAGTTCATGCAGTTGATTCAGCACCATCCTCTCAAATTATGAGTACACAAGGCCTTAGTCATTTGGAGGGTTGTAGGGAATTAGGTCCATGGGTCAAATAGTAGGTTCTTCCTCTTGATTCGAATCACTTAGGTCAGCTTCATGGTCATTTGCACCACTAACTACAACATCAGCAGTTCTCCATCCATTTTCCACCTTAAGAAAGCCCATTTTGTGCAGATTTTGGTTGGAGGTATGGTTCAGCAGTCCAGTTGACTCTTCCAGCTCATCTTCTACATCAATTTCAAAGTATTTTATGAAGTTTGACACCAAAACCACATATGGCAGCCTGAAATTTGTGAGCCTCTTGGCCTTGAGCACGTGATCACGAAGCACATAGATCCAATCCACTTGCATATTGTGTTGGATGCAGTACATGAGGATCAAATCTTTCTCATTCAATGTAGAGTGGTTGCTCCCACGTGGAACTATGATTTTTGTGACAATCATAGCAAGAAGCATTTGATCCACATTGAGACCACCAACATGAAAGTGTTTGATCTCAACAGTAGGATTCCTCAAGCATTGGCCATAGTATTGGACCTTGTTGAATTCTTGGACAGCTCCAGTTTCACCCTTCCTCACTTGTACACCCATTGGTTTGAGTCCAGCCACATCTTTCCAAGCTTTCTTGTTGATCTCCATGCGGACACCCTTGATACTTGATAATAACATATCATTTTTGAACTCCAAGTTGGTGAAAAACACCTTCACCAAGTCTGGATAAATTTTCCATGAAAGTTCAAGGAAAGACTTCAACCTTTTTGGTCAAACAAATCAATAAAAACAACACATGGTTGATGAAATAACTGTTAAGAGCAGATATTACCTGACAAAAAGATGCTTTCTTTGACTAGGTCAGCTTTGCATTTCAATTCGTTAGTAAATGTGCAATTTAAGTAAAATCAACATGTTGAATTTATAATTCAATCGATTAAAATATCATCAGAGCATTAGAGATTAAAACCAAAATTTGGTTAAGTGAAATAAACTGATTGATTTAGAAAATCAATCGATTGAAAATCATAAAATTGAACTTCATTCTTCCAAATTCAGTTTTAATAAAATCAACATATTGAATTGTGAACTCAGCAGATTAAAATCCATAGCAGATCAAATTTACATCATTCGGTGGCAGTTTAAGTGAAATTAACACGTTGAAAAGTATAATCAACAGACTGACAAATATCACAGATTGGAATTTATGCAAAAAGAGACAAATTTAAGTGAAATCAACACGTTGAAATTAAAAACAACAGGCTAAATATGACAGCTTTCAATTTCCGCATACAACAGTTGATTTTTATGAAACCAATGCATGAATATATAAGATTAACATGCTAAAAACACATCAGATCACATTCTTCATGTCTAATGTAACATCCTGGTCGGATATTACAAATTTAAATAAATAAAATAGAAATAATAATTAAACATCATTTATTATATTGTCTTTTCCCAAAACATGAGAAAATTAAAACATTTATTTCATCGGAACATGGTCCAAAATCCATATTGTATAAAACTTGAATCAATATATAAAATTATGTAACAGAAATGTTTACAAAATTATTCAAAACCATAAACAATAAAAATTTTGATAAAGCTTTTCCCTAGTCTAGCCCCGTTTCGGCTCTATGCTTCATCAATACCACCTACAACATCATTTGTTCCCATCTAACGCAATACATGATCATCGCCAAACACAAGCAAATAGGATGAGCTCATAAACAGTTAACATATAAGTTAATAAAATCAAGATATACCCAACTATTTTATTCTAGATAATTCTTGGCCAACACATTATTACCCCAAGGTTTTTCAACCTGCAAGTCACACAAATAATTGACCATGGACTCAGGATATATGATGCTCCCACGAACCTACCCGCTCGTGGTCCTGCCTCTACGAACCTCCCCGCTCGTAGTCCTACCTCTACGAACCTCCCCACTCGTAATCCAACTCTACGGACCTCCCCGCTCATAGTCCAACACACGTGATCCACCAACTACGAACCTCCCTGCTCACAGCATCTCTCAAGTGTGAGCACGGAACATACGAACCTCCTCGCTCATATCCCCACACGAGAGTATCAGGATATGAACCTCCCCGCTCATATCATCACATGTTCACCACCATCCATGAACCTATCCGCTCATGGCACAACATCTCCTGATCCAAGTCTCACATCACAACATGATAACGAAAACAAGAAAAGCACACTACGCTACACAAGGTAGATACTCAAGCTAGTCTTAGGGATTTCAATCCTTCCACGAACCTGCTCGCTCGTGGTCTAACTCTACGAACCTCCCCGCTCGTAGTCCAACTCTACGGACCTCCCCGCTCGTAGTCCAACACACGTGATCCAACAGCTACGAACCTCCCTGCTCATAGTAACCCTTAAGTGTGAGAACATAACATATGAACCTCCTCACTCATATTATCACGTGTTCATCACCGGTCATGAATCTACCCGCTCATGACAAAATCAAGCATATCCCAAACCAAGACCAACACAACAAGCCATGCAAAACCTGTATCACAAATGCACCCTGCCACTGCATCATCGCCTGGCGTAGCCTAAGCGTCGCTAGGCAAAATGGCAGTGTAGACCGCATGGCGGTTCCACATCACCGTTGGGCGCCACAACACACAAGACTTCCTTGTTTCCTACTATTGCATGGCGATCCACTCTGCACCGGCAGGCGCTACACCAGTAATGTGACATTACTTGTTTTAGGTACTCTAATTCAGTTCCTAGCATTCAACCATTCAATTCTCAAACATCCAGAAATCAACATACATATTCATATACTCCAAATTCCAATATCACAGCACATATGCGTCTTTAAAGTATAAGCACACATTCCTCTCTTTTATAATTCATATATACTCACATCTTAAATCAATGCTAACACACGTTATTTTCCCAACCTTTTGCATGCTTACAATTCACATACACCACATAAGACACAACCAAAACTATATACTTATTGTGCATGCCCTTACAATTCCATTACATTTAAAGTATGATTATCATGTTCCCTTATTTTCCCAAAACTCGCCATGATCATGCAACACTCGGTCATAATGATATCATCAATAGTGGCCTTTTTCACACACTTATAACATCATACATTCAAGCTAACATATATAGGTTCATATATTCAACATGACTCAGCAAGCACTACCAAAAACACACTCATCAATTACACATCTATATATATATATATATATATATATATATATATATATATATATATATATATATATATATATATATATATATATATATATATATATACACATTCACCAATCAAGGCCATACCAACAATTAAGCACACTTAATCATCCATTAATAATCATACTCTTAGGGAATTCAAACAACCAATAATGAGTGACGTATATCTCCATCTACTGACATCCAATTCAAATCTCCACCATTCAAAGTGAAGAACAACATGTTATGAATCACCTTTCAAAATTTGACTTAAATCGGCGGTTAACGAATCGGGAAACGTAATTTTACAAAAACTGCGCAAACCAGAAAAATCTGTGGCGCCTAGCGGCCAGAAATCAAAAGCTTGGCGCCTGGCGATATAAAACCAACGCTCGGCAGTTCCTGTTGCGTGAAATGTACAAAAAATAGCATTTTTGCATAGTGTTCATCACAAAAACCCAAAAAACAACACATAATTCATGCATCACCTGGCGGACCTTCAATGCCGCCAAGCGGTGTCTAGCCAGAAACTTGAAAACAACGAAGGTTTTGATCATACCAAGGCACCACATGCACGCATTATACTACACAAACATCATAAAACAGTTATACACATAAAAGAGCTCCCCTAACCTTATATTCCTTGCTCCAATGGGAAATCCTAGAGTCCTTCTTGCACCACAATTGATCTAGCTCCAAGTCTTTCTCTAACCTTTGCAGAAAAGTCTCTCTACACTCTTCTTTCTCACGTTCTTGTGCCCTCCAAAACTTTCCCCAGCAATCCACACGAAATTCCACTCTTCGACACTCCTAACTCTCCTTCCTCTCACAATTATTAGCCTAATAATTGTCCTTTACTCACCAAAACACCATTAACAAGTGAATTCATTGCACTCTAACTGATTATTCCATACGGTTTCTCTAACGGATACTAGTGTTTCTAGGTTTTCCCTAACCTAGCAGAACCTAAAAATAATAATAATAAAACACAAACAAGTCAAGACTAATTTGTGCTAGCCAAGGTTCGAACCCACAACAACTCAATTATCAAGACAATGCCCAACCATTCAACCCATTCATGTTGAATGATAATTCCTATAAATCTAGGATTATATTATCACTTATCATGATCAAGCAGTTTATTATTAAAATAATAAACAATTAAAAATACACACAAGTAGCATACACAAGATTCAAACCCAAGTCCTCTCACATAACCTAGTACTCTCAATCACTGAGCTAGTACTATTCGATGTCATACAAGCTAGCATGAATTCTCGTAAAGGCTCTCACTACCCGCATTTATTAATTAATTAGTTATTTAATTAATTAAATTTTTCGGGTCTTACATCTAATATTCCTAGTTCAATTCTTAGCTTATTAAACCTATCTCTAGCAAATGGTTTTGTAAACAAATCAACCAATTGATTTTCAATTTTAACAAATTGAATTTCACAATCTCCCTTTTGAGCATGATCCCTGGTTTTAGAATGTTGATGACACTAGTATTATCACAATACAATGGTACCTTACTTAGCTTTACACCATAGTCCAAAAGTTGATGCTTCAACCATATGATTTGTGCACAGCCATGTCCAACAACAATATACTCAACTTCAGTAGTGGAGAGTGCCACACATGCTTGCTTTTTGCTATTCCATGAGATTAGACATGAGCCAAGTAGATGGCAAGTGCCACTTGTGCTTTTCCTATCCAATTTGCGCCCTGCATAGTAAGAATCTGAAAAGCCACTAAGAGTTATGTCAGAATCACATGGATACCATAAACCAACATTGGTTGTTCCTTTTAGGTACTTTAGAATCCTTTTTGCATCTTTAAAGTGTGATTCCTTTGGATTTGCTTGGAACTTAGTGCATAGGCATACATCAAACTGGATAACTGGCCTACTTGCTATAAGATAGAGCAAAGACCCAATCAACCCTCTATACTTGGTTGAATCCACTGGTTGGCCAGCCTCATATGCATCCATAAGGCAATTTGTAGCAATTGGAGTGCCAACTTCATTGATTTCCTCCATTTTGAGCTTTTTCAACAAGTCAAAACAGTATTTTGATTGGCTTAAAAATGTTCCATGCTTAAGTTGTTTGACTTGCAGCCCTAGAAAGTAGGTAAGCTCACCCATCATGGACATCTCAAATTCTCCCTACATGGCTGCAACAAACTCTTCACACAATGTGTTGTTATTTGAACCAAAGATGATATCATCAATATACACTTGAACAAGTATAACATCACTTTCATGTTTTCTATTGAAGAGTGTTTTATCCACTACACCTCTAGCATAACCTTTTGATAAAAGAAAATTGCTTAGCCTTTCATACCACTGTCGTGGTGCTTGTTTCAAACCATATAAGGTATTTTTCAATTTGAAAACATGGTTAGGATAGAGATGATCCTCAAAGCCATGAGGTTGTGATACATACACTTCTTCATTTAGGAAACCATTTAAGAATGTACTTTTCACATCCATTTGATGCAATTTAAAGTTACACATGCAAGCATATGCTAAGAGTAATCTCATAACTTCTAGCCTAGCTACAGGTGCATATGTTTCATCAAAGTCAATGCCTTCTTCTTGATTATACCTTTTACAAACAAGTCTAGCTTTGTTCCTTACAATGTTACCATCTTCATGCATTTTGTTTTTAAAAACCCATTTAGTTCCAATTATATTCATATCATCAGTTTTAGGAACTAAAAACCACAATCATTTCTTGTTAATTGATTGAGTTCATCTTGCATATCAACAATCCAATTACTATCATTCAAAGCATCATTCACATTTTTAGGTTCAATTTGAGATACAAAAGCAACATGTTCACAAAATACAATTCTACGTCTAGTGGATATTCCCTGTTTGATATCACCTATGATGTTGTCCTTTGATAAACCTCTAGGCTAAATGCAATCCTTAGGCAAGAACCCTCCTGCAGGCCTGGAAAACCACCAAGCATGCACACAAAGCTTGAGAAAGATCAAACCTCAGTGGTAGTGTAACATCCCGTCAGGATATTACTAATTTTTCATAAAATAAAGGGATGTAATTAAAAACACCGCATTTAATAATACCTCATTTTCCCAGAACACGGGAAAATTTAAAACTTTTATTAACGTGTAATGAAAACAAGAGTCCATAATTTGTAAAGTTGAAATAATATTCTAATGTTTCCCAAAGAAGTTACATAATTATCTCAAAACCAAAGCAATACAAACATAGATAAAAAATCCCAGGTTATCCCTCGCTCCGAGTCTAAGCATCACCGACACCACTTGCATCAACATCATCTGTTCACATATACCGCGTATACGGTCATCGCCAAACACAAGCAGATAGGGTGAGCTTAATAGATAAGGCATATATATAAGTTTACAGATATATACATATATAACATATCACCATAAACAACACAAACATCCCAAATCGTTCCATCTTTGAATTCATGCCACTTGGCCACAACCAGGTTATTCGTGTTCTACATCTTCTAGAGAATACTTCAAGATGACTTGATGCCATACCTATCGTTCACAACCGATAGAGCACGTGCGGGAAACCCAGAAACATGGTTACAGACTCGCGTCGCCTGGCGGTACAGGGCTTCACCGCCAGGCGGTTCCTCTAGGAACCCAGAAAACACTCAAATTGGTATGAGCCGCCTAGCGGCTATGTATAGCCCGCCAGGCGGTTTCTGGAAATTTTCCAAAAATCATAAATTCACAAATACAACAGCGATCACACATGCTCCCCTAACTTGGATCCTTTTGCTTGGTTTCTATGTCCTTCCACCTTCATGCTAAGAGAATTATTGGCAAAAAGAAAATTTACTTTGGGTTTACCAAGGTTTGATCCCACAACCATGCCATGCCAAACTCAAAGCCAAACCATTAAACCAAATTCACATTTCATGCTAACAAACATAATTCAAATATCATATTAATCCGTCGCATGATTAACATATATTTAAAATAATAACCAACAATAACATAAAATTGGCATACATAGGACTTGAACCCAAGTCCTCTCACACAATTAAGTACTCTCAACCATTTGAGCTAGTACTTTTCCACGTCATACCAATCATAATTTAATGTCATAAATGCTCTTCCCTCCCGTATTTATTAATTAATTATTTATTTAATTAATTAAATTTCACGGGTCTTACAGGTAGCACAACCCTGCCTATCACAAAGACCTTATCCAAGCTTCAAACACAATCCAAAAGCTCTAAGAATTGATCCAAGATCAATCTTCAATAGCTGTAGTCTGAATGATCACGAAAGAGAGAGATTTCCAAGGTTTCCAAAACAGTTTCACGCTAAAAAATGATCAAGTTACCTCTCTTTCAAAAATCACAACACTTATAGTTAAACTGTTATGAAATTCAATAGGTTGATTTTCAAATCAATTGGTTGATTTTATTTGACTTAAGTGAAATCAGTCGATTAAAAAATAAATCAACTAATTGAATAAGTCAAAATTTAAGACTACTGCAGCTAACCTTTTAATGTGTTGAAAATCCATTCAACAGATTAAAAGACACATTTTAACTTGTTGAAAAATATTTCAGCAGATTAAAAAACACAATAAAGACCAAATACATCTAATTAATGCTACAAGGTCTATAAAGTGAATTACAAACATCAAGCATTCTTTCCTAATGATTGATCCATGTGGAGGGCATGCATTCAAGGCTTGTGCAACTTGAATATCATCAAATCTTCATAACTTCATCAATTAGTCATTATTCCAAGGTAATGGCTCCAAGTAGTTCAACAAAGCTTCATCAAATCTTCATGAGACACACCACCCTGGCTTCACATGTCAACAATCAGGTTGAGCAAAAGTGGGGTTTGGATCACTATTCTAACATGGTTTCGAGAGTTTTTTTGCATATATCATGACGAGGAACCAAATTTTTTCTACAAAATATTAATTAGATTAGGATTTAGTCTTTTAATGGATAACAAAATAATTGGAGCATAAAAATTAAAAAACCGCAAATGTGAAAAATAAAATCCAAATCTAAATTATATATGTTCAAAGTTAGGTTTTTTTAAGAAAGATAATTCGAGTTTAAATAAAAAAAACAACCTTACCTTTTTTCGTAATAAAAATCATAGAGAAGAACTCTTCTCAAGTTTATAAATGTCATTCATCCGTTGAAAATTTTGTTTTTGTTTTGATCTAGCGGTTTAGATCGATAATTTTATGTTTATTGTTTGTTACTCTCAATTTTATAATAATTAATGGATTATTATTTAAAATTAATAATGTCTCAAGAATGATTAAAGAAATTAATTTTATTATTTATTAAAAAAACATTAAATACAATTAATTATAATAATTTAATAAATAATTTTACATAAAAAAAATTTTAAAAAATTTAAATAAAGGTCTCATTTTTTTTTTTTTAATTTACTTTAAGCTTCGTGAACCTTGATCCAGCGAATTTATTTCTCATTCTAATAACAACTCAGATCCTTATAAACATCAAATGAGTTTTAGAAAAGGAGTCGTTTGTTTGAAGGAAAAAAAAATATTAAAATCACAATGTCTTAGGTCTTTTTATGCAAATTTGATGAACTCCCCGGTTTATAAAAAGTCTACCCTTAATTTTGAATATTTGTAAAAAAAGAAAACTTTTAGGAAAGGAAAAAACAAAATGTTTATAACAAAATTTGATTTATGATTAAAAATAAATATAAAACGATTTAAAATTCCATAAAAGAATTCTTAAGATACAAGGAATAAGGAATAGAGCAATACAAAAGACAACATACACTAAAATTAGTAGTAGAGTAAAAGAATTAGAATAAAAATCATTTTGTTGTTAATATTATAATTTTTAATCATAATAAATGAGATATTTTCTCTAAAAAGCAACTTCTTGATTATAGAACGTTTATCCCGTAATCTTGTTTTTAATGTCTTATTAAAATCAATAATAAATCATTCTTATTTTAAGTAATTATTAATTTTGCATAATTGTGAAGATGAGAGATTGCCTATCCTAACTTAAGTCCCCAAATTTAGATAAATATATTTTCGAATTTAAATTATTAAAACCATAATTACATCTAACTTATATAGCAGAGAAAAAAAACACAGATGCAGATATAATAGTTTATGGTTGAATAAAGAAGATATATAGACCTTCTTCTTTCTCATTGAAATTGGCGTTTTAGGGTTTATCATATATTGGCGGCACGTTTGGATTGACGTCGTTTTACGGCAAACGCGCGTTATACAGAAGCCGCTGTCTCTAACTTCTGCGTCCTTTTACCAATTTTTTCTTGAAGTGCTTCTTCAGATTCGAAAATGGAGGAGGGAAGTTCGGATGGCGATTGCGACCGCGATCGAATCCGCAACATCTGCATCCTCGCGCACGTCGACCATGGCAAGACTACCCTCGCCGACCACCTAATTGCGGCGGCGGGCGGCGGTGTCGTTCACCCGAAGCTCGCCGGGCGCGTCCGCTTCATGGACTACCTCGACGAGGAGCAACGACGCGCCATCACCATGAAGAGCTCCTCCATCCTCCTCCGCTACCGCGGCCACGCCGTGAACCTCATTGACTCCCCTGGTCACATCGACTTCTGCAGCGAGGTCTCCACGGCGGCGCGCCTCAGCGACGGGGCGCTCCTCCTGGTCGACGCCGTGGAGGGCGTCCACATCCAGACGCACGCCGTCCTCCGCCAGTGCTGGATCGAGCGCCTTACCCCCTGCCTCGTTCTCAACAAACTCGATCGCTTGATCACCGAACTCAAACTCACTCCCTCCGAAGCCTACACGCGCCTATTGCGAATCGTGCACGAGGTCAACGGAATAGTCAGCGCTTACAAGTCAGAAAAATACCTCTCCGACGTCGATTCTCTCCTCGCCGGCACCGGAACCGTCGGCAGCACTGGTGAGACTCTGGAGGATTACGACGATAACGAGGACGTTTTTCAGCCGCAGAAGGGGAATGTTATATTCGCTTGCGCCTTAGACGGGTGGGGATTTGGGATTCGTGAGTTTGCGGAGATATATGCGTCCAAGCTTGGTGCAAGTGTGAATGCGTTATTGAGAGCCTTGTGGGGACCTAGGTATTTTAACCCTAAGACGAAGATGATTGTGGGGAAGAAAGGTGCTGGTGCTAATAAGAAACCTATGTTTGTTCAGTTTGTGTTGGAACCCTTGTGGCAGGTTTATCAGGGGGCCTTGGAAGGGGACAAGGGGCTGGTGGAGAAAGTTATTAGGTCGTTTAGTTTGTCGGTGCCACCGCGCGAGCTGCAGAATAAGGATGTGAAGGTCGTGCTGCAGGCGGTTATGAGCCGGTGGCTTCCGCTGTCAGACGCTGTTTTGTCGATGGTGGTTAGATGTCTGCCGGACCCGGTTGCGGCACAGGCGTTTCGGATATCGAGGTTGATTCCGAAAAGGGAGGTTGTTGGGGATGTGGTGGAGGAGCGGGTGGTGGAGGAGGCGGAGATGGCGAGGAAGGCGGTGGAGGGGTGTGAAAGTGGGGATGAGGTTCCTTGTGTGGCTTTCGTGTCGAAGATGTTTGCTTTGCCGGTTAAGATGGTGCCCGGACAGAGGGGGGAGGTTGGCAATGGTTATGGTGATGAAGGGGAGGGTGATTCCGATGAGTGCTTTCTTGCTTTTGCTAGGATTTTTAGTGGGGTTTTGTATGCGGGGCAGAGAGTTTTTGTGCTTTCTGCGTTGTATGATCCGTTGAAAGGAGAATCGATGCAGAAGCATATACAGGAGGCTGAGTTGAAATCGTTGTATTTGATGATGGGGCAAGGGTTGAAAGTTGTGACATCTGCCAAGGCAGGGAATATTGTTGCCATTGGAGGTCTTGGGCAGCATATATTGAAGAGTGCTACTCTTTCTTCTACTAGGAATTGTTGGCCTTTTTCGAGTATGGCATTCCAAGTTGCCCCGACTTTGAGGGTTGCGATTGAGCCGTCCGACCCTGCTGATGTGGGTGCGTTGCTCAAGGGCTTGAGGCTTCTCAATCGAGCAGATCCGTTTGTTGAGGTCACAGTGTCTTCTAGGGGAGAGCATGTTCTTGCTGCTGCTGGAGAAGTTCATCTTGAGAGATGCATAAAGGATTTGAAGGATAGGTTTGCGAAGGTAAGCTTGGAGGTTTCTCCACCTCTAGTGTCCTACAAAGAAACCATCGAGGGAGAGGTATTGAACGTGATGGAAAATTTGAAAGTTCTTAGCAGGAGATCAGATTATGTTGAAAAAACAACACCAAATGGAAGATGTGTTGTTCGGGTGCAGGTGATGAAACTTCTACCTTCTCTGACAAAGGTGCTCGATGAAAGCTCCGATTTACTTGCAGATATCATTGGAGTTAACTCGGGGCATACCTTAAAAAGTTTGGAAACCCAGAGACCAAGTATTCTTGAAAATGAAAATCCAGTTGAAGTGCTAAAAAAACGCATATTGGATGCAGTGGAGGGTGATATTTTGAGCAGGAATGAAGACGACAAGGACCATGCTGAGAAATGTAAACTGAAGTGGCTAAAGGTTTTGAGGAGGATATGGGCACTTGGACCAAGGCAGATTGGTCCTAACCTACTCTTCACTCCTGATATCAAAGCAGAGAGTACCGATAGTTCTGTCTTAATACGGGGTTGTTCTCATGTGTCAGAGAGGTTGGGTTTTGTGGCCGATTCTACTACCAGTGACTCAGTTGCTGAGAGGTCTTCAACTGCAAACCAAGCTGTGTATATTGACGCTGAAAACCTTGAGAGTAGTGTAATATCTGGGTTCCAACTGGCCACTTCAGCCGGACCCTTGTGTGATGAACCTATGTGGGGTTTGGCATTTGTTGTTGAGGCTCGCATATCTCCATTTTCAGGGCATAGTGATGAATCTGAAATGCCCCAGCAATCTGAGCAGTATGGCATCTTTGCAGGGCAGGTAATAGCAACTGTCAAAGATGCATGTAGAGCAGCTGTGCTTCAGAATAAGCCACGGCTTGTAGAAGCAATGTACTTCTGTGAATTGAATACACCTACTGAATATTTGGGTCCCATGTATGCTGTACTTTCCCGGAGAAGGGCCCGAATTTTGAAGGAAGAGATGCAAGAAGGTTCCCCTTTCTTCACTGTCCATGCATATGTTCCTGTTTCTGAGAGCTTTGGTTTTGCGGATGAGCTTAGAAGGTGGACTTCTGGTGCTGCAAGTGCACTTCTTGTCCTTAGCCACTGGGAAGCACTTTCTGAGGATCCTTTCTTTGTACCTAAAACAGAAGAGGAAATTGAAGAGTTTGGAGATGGTTCTAGTGTTCTTCCAAACACTGCAAGAAAGTTAATTGATGCCGTCAGGCGTCGCAAGGGCCTTCCTGTGGAGGAAAAGGTTGTGCAGCATGGAACCAAGCAGAGGACACTGGCTCGTAAAGTCTGAGACTTCTCGTTACAGTTGTCTCCTTAGCTGTTACGAGAACATGTAGTTGTGGAATATGTGTAACTCATACTTCATGTACTGTACCGTTAGGAACAATTTTGCATTGTGAGTTTATTTATTTGTAGCTTCACCAAAGTTTTGTTACATAGAATACAATCAAATTTATGATGACTTTATATTTTGAGTAAAATATAATGTTCCATTTCAATGTATGTATGGTTTGGCTTTTCTTATGTTCTGGAAAATGGAATTTGACTTTAGATCGGTAGCAATATACTGGCTGTGGTGTTATATTCATTTACCATGCATCTGTTTCACTCATCTGACAATCAATTCCTAAGCCTTTGAAGGCACAAATTGACCATTTTACATTCTTTTCATCTTTTCTTGCTGTGATTTCTTTCTAAATTGCCATGGTTCACAAGTATCAAATGTCAAAACTATACTGTCATAGTTGATTGCTTTATGAAGACTATTCAGACAATGAGTATTAAGTTCATTGTCAAAACTATATTCCCATGGTTCACAAGTATTAAACGAGTAAGGTGATCAAATAGCAAACAATGCCTAATTTTTGTGAAACATGTAGTTTTATTAAGCTTTTGTGTCATAGTATTTCAATTTCCCTGAACTTCTTTCAGTATCCTTGACAATTCATAAGCTTTCATCAGTCAAGCATATCTATGTTTTATGATAGTTTTAAACCGCTTCCGCACGTTAGAGAGGGAAGAAAGTTCAAATTCATTCTAGCCTATCTCGTTATTCTTCTGTTTTATGGTTATTTCTCGGTCTAGTGAATATTATTTGCTCCTTTCTATTTTCAGCTTTTTTTCTTGTACATTTGATGGGTCTAAAATGTGAAGTATCAGATAGAACAGGTAGATATTAATGGTGTATTTATATGTAAATTTATTTGCTGAGTGAATATTTTTTGCTACTTTTTTATTTGATTAACATACCCATCTCAAATGTCAACTCCCTTTCAATTTGAGGTGTCTTTGGCTCACGGTGGGTAATTTACTTGCAGTGTTGAGTTGAAAGTACCGATCCTACTCGGATCTTGCTGGTTCCATCATGGATCTCATTGGTTGGCATGATTTGGTAAGCCCGGTTGCATTGTGGCAGTGAGGAATGGTGTATATTGTTTTGTACTGCATTGTGGATTTTGTTTACTGATTTGCCAGTGCCAAATGTTGCCACGGACATGTGGATGCAACACTGATATTAGAGCATGTATTTTCAAGGGTGCCTCTTGAATCTAATTTGTACGAGACTTCGAGCTGGTGGGAGTCTCTTCAATCCACAGGAGGGAAATCAAACTCCAAATTCCTGATTCATTTTCTAATCTTCAACTCTTTATCAGGTTCAGGTTCATTTAATTGGTGAAACTGAGGATGTAGACAACTTTATTTGGTTACTTGAATCATGTGTTGTTGGTTGTATTATGATTCAAAGTTGTCATCTCTGAGCCTGAGAGCCGAAGAGAATGCTACTTTAGGATGATAGTGTATAGGAAGTATTTGGTCAAGAATAGGCGTCAGGTCATTTTCCTTCCTCATGTTCAAGATGTGTTTAAGAAGAGTATGAGCCAATGTGTGTGAAAAGCTCTGTAGTGAAACATTCTTCAAAAGCACATGTTGGCCTACCTAACATTTTCAATTTAATATTGATGGGAACTAAACAAGTTAATCTGATCTATATACTCATGTATCTGCACTTACACAATTGAGAAGTTTCATGTCAGTTGTTGAATTAAAAAATGTCAATCTTAGTCCTTTTTTTTTTTCATGTATAGAAGAAGTACAAGTCTGAGATTTACACGAAAAGAAGCTTTTCTTCATTGGTTGTCCTAAGAAGTCTAAAAGATACAAATTCTATTGTTTGAACCATAATAGAAGAATAGTTGATTATGGTAATACTTGTTTCATAATTAATTCTAAAAAGATTATTTACTTAAGACACTATACTTTAACAATACTTTAAACAAATTTAAAGAAAGACACACTGTCAAGTAAAGAAGAAAAGAACATTTAATACTGCATAGAATATATTTAATGCATCTTTTAAAATCAAGCTAAGAGATGTAAGGACATTTAAAATGAATAGAATATATTTAATGCATCTTTTAAAATGAAGTTGAGAGATGTAAGGGCATTTAAAATAGTTGAAGCTCTTCAAAGGAAATTACAAGAGCTACTTTCTTTACAACCCATATAAAAAAATCAAGAAGAGAGATTACATAGTATAGTGCCAACACTTTATCTAGTTTTTCTGCATCCTCAAAAGCTTGATAAAGAACAACTTTATCATTGTTTGTGTTCATATATTATACTAAAAGAGAGTAATATCATACATGTCAATACACTATATTTCTCTCAAGTAAGCAACTATGTGATCTTTTGATCACTAATCAACTAATCTTTTTATTTTGGTAGAGTGGTTATTTGATAAAAAAAAAATACTCAATTATTAATTCGAAGTGATTGTTATTCAAATAATATTTAATTAAGCCTAATTAAACCAAAAATAGCTTGTGAAAATAATAATTGATTAAGTCATAAGTGACTTGAAAAAGAAAAAAACTTAAATGGGTCACTCAAAAATGATTAGAAGCTGAAATACTAAGAATGATTTGTGAAAATAATATTTAGTTAAATCATGATTGATTTATATGAAGAGTATTTAAGAAGTTAGTTATGAGTAACTATGAGTCTAAACAATTGTCAGAATATTAGTAAAAAATATTATAGATCAAAATAATACTACCTTTGTTCTTCGTAAAATTACTTCACTTAATGAAACTCAGTATATAAATGTAGTTTGCATGATGAGACAAATTAATATACAACTTTCTTCTATATTTTTCTATCTCCTGATCTTGTTATGTTGCTCTAGTATATACATCCATTTGGAACAGAGAGTTGTCGATATTATACTAAAAATAGTTTAACTTAAGTAAATCAATTAAGTCATAAGGTTAGGCATGGTGTGCACTTCATTAGATTTAACCATTATAACAACCATCAAATAATTACTTAATATATAAAATTATCCATTAAATATTTTTTATCAAACCCTATTAATTTTAGAAGAAAATTAAAACAAATATGTTTGTAGTTTGCAAACTGGATGTGAAATTGTTATTTAATCTCTTCCAAATTTTGATACATTTAGAAAGAATAGATATGATCTTTTTAACTCAATAATGTTAAAATTATTTTTTATGTTAAATGTAGCATCCATACTTTTAAATAACTCTATTAGTTATTCTATCCTTATCCTTAAAAATAAGATTTAGAAAATCTTATATTTTTTTTATGTTTCATATTTCATCTCGATGTAGTTTGAATATTAAAAAAGAATAATAATAATAATAATAATAATAATAATAATAATAATAATAATAATAATAATAAATCAAATACTTTTAAGAAATATTATAACTAAGTAAAATAAAAATAATAATAAAAAAAGTAAATAAAAAGTGTGTGTGTGTGTATGTTAAAGCATTATTTATTAGAAAAAAAAACTTCTTAGATATGAGAATATAAGTAGATAAGAATATAAGAAAAAACAATAAAGAAAAGAAAAAGAAAGATAAGGAGACTAGAACCAATAACCATGTATCTAATGCACATGTCACCATGCAATTAATGCACATATATGAATACTTGAACTTTAGCTTATAAATATGGGTGAAATGGAAAGAGAATGTTGTGGAAAAGAGATAAAAGAAAGGTAAGTTACGTGTGAGAAAGGTGAAAAAGAGTGAAGGACAAAGAGAGAAAAAAAAGTGAAGGACAAGAAAGAAAAAAATATATATAGAGAGAGAATGAGTGAGAAAGTTTGGAGAATAAGATTCCAAAATTCTTATGATATCAGTTGATAAATTCATGGGTGTTATATTAATCTTTATTTAGTTTGAATCGTATACTATTTTATTTATTTCTATTTTAACTTATTTTTATTTATTATCATCTTTATTCTTTTATATTTATATTATTTTAATTTATCTTCATTTAAGTATTGGTCCTATTTATTTATTTATTTACTTGATTTAATTTACTCCTAGTTACGTACATGTCTTATTTATTTGATTAATTTTATCTTAGTTATATACTAGTCATGTTTATTTATTTCATTTAATTTTGCCTCTAGTTATGCACTGGTGTTGTTTATTTATTTCATTTGATTTTATCTTTAGTTATGCACTGATCTTATTTATTTGTCTCATTTAATTTTATCTTCAGCTATGCACAAGTCTGTTTAATTATTTCATTTAATTTATCTCTAGTTACGCACAGATCTTGTTATTTATTTCATTTAATTTATCTTCAGTTATGCATGATTTCTTGTTCATGTTTATTTATTTCACTTCATCTGCTTGTTCTTTATATCAATTTATATTTTTGTTATTATATTTTTTTTATAACACTCTAGTTATTTATTTATAGTTATTGGTTTGATTCTTATTTTATCATTATTTTATAATTTTAAAAATATAAAAAATAAAGTAAAAGTAAATATTATTTTATTCAGTGAGATGGAGATATTGATTTGAATGAAAATGGTGAAGGCAACATTTGTATACTGCCAAATCTTTTAATTCAAGAATCTGAAATACCTTTACTCATTTTTAGTGAATTTTGTTTATCTTGGTCTATTAAGAATATCATTAATTATGGTTTCTTTGGTGATGAGGCTATACTTTATCGTACAATTGACTCTATTGAACAGATAAATGACTTCATTTTGTCTTTAATATGTGGTGAAGAACAAATTTATTTAAGTTCGGACACTCCTTGCCAATTTGATGAAGATCAACAAATTCAAGGTGAATGATTTACTCTAGAGTTTCTCAATGATACTAAATGCTTAGGGATTCCCAATCATAGTATTAAATTGAAATTTGGTGTACCTATCATGCTTTTAAGAAACATTGATCAAGTAAATGGTCTTCGCAATGGTATAATGTTGTAAGTCAATGATTTGGAAAAGAATGTTATCTCTACTACAATAATTGTACTATATCTAGGCAAATTTAGATAACCCTATAGTCTAAATCGTCTATATATATAGTCCTATGATAAAAACATTAGACGGATAATCACCTACGAGTGCATAACGGCCTAGGCCGCCTACTATAAAAGGTACGATACAATAAAGGATCCGTTAAACTATAAACTTAGGCTTCCCACAGAGACTTAGGACTTGGGCCCAGCCTAAGCCCATCGAGAACCTAAATATTGGCCCAACCCATAAACAAGGGGGCATGTGCAATTAATGACTCTATAAATACGCATGGACCCCAACAATTAAAGGTACGCTTTCATTAATTCACTAATCTGAGATTTGACTCTTAAGAACCCTTGTTGACTTGATCGTCGGAGCCCTTTCCAAAGGTAACCCCTTAAGGGTCCGGACCGCCAACATTAGGAGATGGCACGTACAAGTCAAGGATAAACCAGTTCGAGAGGTCAAGGATTAGGGTAAGATGCTATTTGTATTCCCTAACATTCCTTATTTGTTTTTGGAGGAACACTAATAACAAGCAAAAACTTTGATGATAAAATATTCATACCAAAAATGAACATGACTCCTTATGATTTTATCATGCCTTTCAAGTTTCAAAGTAAGCATTTCCTTTATGTCTATGCTTTGCCATGGCAACAAACAAAAGCCAAGGGCAAGCTCTCTCTAAAGTTGAACTTTATCGTCCTCGTCCCGTATTCACTCATGGACAACTATATGTAACAATTTCTAAAGTGAAATAAAAAAGAGGATTGAAAATACTAATTATGGATGAAGATGAAGATGTAACCACTACACCTACAAATGTGGTTTACAAAGAAATATTTGAAAATATTTGACAAGAGGTATACAAATTAATCTTACTCTATTCCGATTATTTGTCAAATATTGTATTGCATTCTTTTGTTTTTTGAATCAAATTTTAAATTTCATAAAGTTGTATCAGTTTTATACTATAGATTATATCAGTTTCATAACATGTACATACATACATGTTCAGAAAGTTAAAATTTTATATTGAACAAAACAATGATTACTAGAATTAGTATTGTCATGAACCTGGATGTTCATGATCTTGGATAATCAGAACTATTGCATTCATTTATAAACTTGATAAAATTGATGTATCTTATTTTAAATCATATTTATCATTACTATTAATATCAATTTTTAACTTCTTAATTTTTTTTCTATTTACTATAAAGAACAAAATTCATTCATCTCGTCAAAATTCTAGTATTTACATGAATACGAACTAAACATCAATGCAAATCGGGTCTCGTATAAACAAACCATAAAAATAAAAGTTAAAATGAATGGATTTTAATAAAATTTGACCAACTAAAAAATAAAATAAATAATTAAATCTTAAATTAAAATTCCAACCTATCAATTCACTGTCTTTAAAATGAAAATTTATTAAGTGTTTAACTTTAAGATCTAATTAAGTGTTTTTAAGTTAGTAATTTTCTTTCAAATTAAAATATATGTTTATAATTATTATTAGTTTATTCGTGTGACATCCCATTTAATAGATAATTCTAATACATAAAGTATCACAAAATTATAATAAAATAGAGCAATGACATAAGCATATCAGAATTAACCTTTTACAATTATCCAAAATATACTGAAACAGAAGTGTCATAAGTACAAAACAATGCCATAAACATAATTTAAACCTGAAAGTAGTTTGGCCAAAAGGATTACTCTATACAGCTGCATCTCCACCATCCTCACGATCACCAAAAGCCTCCACATCTGCTCACACCAACATTGGTGATCATCGTAAAAAAAAAAAGAAGAAGGAAAACCAAACATAACACAGACACAAAGAGAAAGGGTAAGCTAGAGGAAAAAATAATTTTGATATATATATATATATGCAAACAATTAATAAGCAAGAAAATCAGTAAGCACACCAAACATGTGATAGTAAACAATCAAAGACCCTCTAACTCGATGATCCAGATACATGTAATGAGATCAGATTCACTAGTTGCTTGCACTTGTGGTGGCCTCTATTGCTCTGTAGAGCCATTGCCAATGTGTTTCACCCTACCACAAACAAGGTTAGTCCATGATCATATAAGACCATTATCCTGCCAGAGACTAGGATCTCCTACTACTCTCACCATTGAACCAGTCTACTCTACGTGAGTTTGACTAATTCTTTAGAGTGTTTGGATGCAACCTTGCTTGAATCCTTATCTAATTACATACACTACAATTACACCACCATAAAGTCTCCCCAAGAGACTCAAGAAATTATGTCAAGCTCACATAGTACACATATTATCTCAAAACATAATCATCTCATACCCAACATATGAAATACAATTCCAAATATCACACCATACATGCACAACATCATTTATCATACCTTTAAGGAATAAAACAACTAATCATAGCAGAAAGCAAGTAATAAAACACATCCATGCAATAGTCTCGCTCAAGCTAGAAGCCTTTGCTTAAGCGACAAAGGTTCTCTCACTTAAGCTAAGCATTCTCGACTGAGAGAGAGCTCGAACAGTGACACTGTGAGTTTTCTGTGAGTTCTCGCTTAAGCGGGACTTTCTCGCTTGCCTGAGCGAGCTTGCTCTTCACTCAAAACTGAAGATCCTTGCCTGAGCGACAACTCGAGTAGAGGAAAAGGTGAGTTTTTGCTACTCTCGTTTAGGTGAGAGTTGCTCGTTTGGGCGAGAATAGCATGTTTCTCACTTGCTTACACATGCACAACTAGAATCCAAAATCAAACCACAAATAGTTCATTCTCATACACACACAAGCATCATCCACACATTTTAAACAGGAAATAGAACCAAAAATAAGCAAGATATTTCAAAACCGTTAAAATCCTAACTTCCCCTACCTCGACAGTTGCTAACCCAACAACAAGCCCCAAAAGAAGACCACCACAACACGATTACAACTTAAGAAGCGACTGGCAAACAAAACAAATTGAGGTGAAAATGAGAGCATAACAATGAACAACATGGAACCAAAACTTCGGAACAGAAAAACGGTATGGAACATAAGTTGGGGATTGACTTACGTGAAAAAAAGCGTTTCGTTAACTTGAAGGAGGATTGCTCAAACCCTAACTCGGGTTCTGCTTTAGAAAGGGGAGAATGTAAATGAGATGTTATCAAGAGGAAATAGAGTGAAAGTTTTTGGGCAGTTGGAAGGAGTCATAGAAAAACAAATGAGCTTGCCTTACACCACTTTAATTAAACCAAGCCCAAATATTTTTAAAAATAAAAGTGGACTTTCGATAATCTAAATTTGTTTGATATAAATAAGCAAATTTATAAGAAGTTAAATTTAGTTTAAGTTATTATTAATATGTTTTTATATATTTTTATTTTAATATGTTAATTTTAATTAATTTTATAGAATAAAATGTATATTTTTATTTTTCACGAAGTTGTTCGTCAACTGATGATGTATATTAAATTAAAATAAAAAATATTTTAATTTAAGATCAACTTATGAATTAACTAAATTTGTCATAGAAAAATAACTTGGATGATTTAAGATATAATTTATGTTATCATTTCGGATAAATAAGTTTTTATCAAATAATTCATAGTTAATTTTGTTTTTAAATAAAACAGTTTAAATATTGCATTTTAAAAATAATATTTTAAAACGCTTGTTTGAGTAGTAGAGCAGCCTGGGGACCAAACTACAATTTTCATGTTTCCGAAGAGTGAATAGCAAAGACAAAATTCCCCCCTTGCATCAGCGCAACGCAATTGACCTTAGAAGAACCCTAATTGCTTCAGCTCTATCACCATCTTCTTCTCGATTCGATCCGATTCGTGAAAGAAGAAGCGAAACAATGAAGCTTTCGTTTTCTGTCCCGTCATCGAAATCCCAATCAAAGCCCAAACCCGTCAATACCTTCGACGACACTTCCACCGCCCAAAACGACGCTGGCGGATCCAAACACCTCATCACCGAATTCGATCCTTCCAAACCCGCTCCCTCCCTCGCCCCCAAAACCCTAATTCCGCCAATCGAAAACCAATGGAAACCCTTTAAGAAGATGAAGAACCTCCACCTCCCCACCGCCGACCCCGAATCCGAACCACTTACATTCGAAGTCCACGCCGCCGACGGCCAACCCGACTCCGACGTCACCTACGGCCTCAACCTCCGCACCGACAAAAAAAATGAGCAAAACAACGGCACAGCACTTCCGCCGCCGCCGCGCCGCGTTCCGGCGGAGAGCACGATGCTGCAGAAGCTGAAGGACGACATGGAGCGGCTACCGGAGGATCAGGGGTTTGACGAATTCAAGGATGTCCCAGTCGAGGGTTTTGGAGCGGCGCTGCTTGCCGGGTACGGGTGGAAGGAAGGGATGGGGATTGGGAAGAACGCGAAGGAGGACGTGAAGGTTAGGGAGATCAAGCGGAGAACTGCCAAGGAAGGATTGGGTTTTGTTGGTGATGCTCCTGCTGCGCTGGTTCGGAGTAGCAATGACAAGGACAATAAGGACAGGGAGAAGAATGAGAAGAAGGAGAAGGTTGTTAGGATCGTTGGGGGAAGAGATGCTGGGCGGAAGGGTACTGTTGTGTCTTGTATAGGTGATGATTATCTTGTTTTGGAGCTATCCAGGAGTGAAGAGAAGGTGAAGGTGAAGGTGGGGGATGTTGCTGAATTGGGTTCTAAGGAGGAAGATAGGTGTTTGAGAAAATTGAAGGAGTCGAAGTCTCAGCGTGAGGATAGAGTGCCGAAGAAGAAGCACGACAGGGATGAGGTGGAGAATAGAGTGGATGTTAGTCGGAGAGAGGAGAGGAAAGGGGTGGGTCGTAGGGATGTGGTTGAGGAGAAGAGAGTGGATGGTGGTAGGAGAGAGGAGAGAAAAGTGGTGGATCGGAGGAAGGTTTCTTGGCTTACTAGTCATATTCGGGTGAGGGTGATTAGCAGGGATTTGAAAGGAGGGCGGTTGTATTTGAAGAAGGGGGAGGTTCTGGATGTTGTTGGACCTACCACTTGTGATGTATCTATGGATGAGAGCAGGGAGATTGTTCAAGGGGTATCCCAAGATTTTCTGGAGACGGCAATTCCGAAACGCGGGGGACCTGTGCTTGTGTTGGCTGGTAAATACAAGGGTGCATTTGGGAGTCTCGTGGAGAGGGATTTGGACCGGGAAATGGCCATTGTTAGGGATGCTGATACTCATGAGCTGCTAAATGTGAAGCTTGAACAAATTGCGGAGTATATAGGTGACCCAAGCTTGTTGGGACATTGATTCTGTTGCATCTGATTCCGCGTATGACTGATTTCATTAGGATCAACATATTTGCAAGTATGCATCTTTGGAATCTTTGATTTTCTTCTTCTTTAATACCCCGTGATAATTTAAGGATGACCATCCATTTAAAGCTAAAACTTTAGTTCAGATTGTTGTCTTTCATTTCACATATTGATTGATCTAGTACCGTATGAATACATGATAGCTTTGTAACAATATTAGTCTATTTGCTTTGTGTGGTTACATTACAATAATACCTTTTGTAATTTCAGATTTCATTTTAAACCAATAGGCACTTAGCAAAGTTGTCCAACATATTGTAAGTCGCACTCCAAGAATTGAGCTAGGATGTGAGACTCCCGACATGTAAAAAGGTGTGGCATCTTCTTGTATTCTAGACAATTCTGATGAACTCTATCTACTTCGGGTTGATTTATCTCAATCTTTAAAAGCTGCAGTACAAGCATCATTTATGTTAGTTGCAGTTAGTTATTATATTGTGACTGATCAGTGAGAACCTTGGTGGGTTCTCGGGTATGTTGAATGATTGTTTGATTATTGTGGATGAAATGGTAGCAGAGTTGTTTGTTTTTACGAGTTTTCTTGTCCTTCTTTTATATCAATGTTAAGTGCTTTTGGTATGTGGAAGGAACAAAATCTTTGTCGAGTTCAAGCTGGTGCTTGCTTGTCTTTTTTATGTTTATTTTCTCGTCTAGAATCCAAATTTATTTTATATATTGTGTTTAGTATTTTATTTCTTTAAGTTTTGCAATTAACCGCGAGCATCATTTATGCATGAGTCAAAGATTTAAGAAAATAGTAATTCTGTTTGATGATTCAGATCCGGTGAACATGTTGAACTAAAGTTAAAGTAATAAAATTTGAACCCTTGAGAAAAAAGAATTTCGAAGACTCAAGGTGGCAACAATATAGCAGAAAATTATAAAATGATTCAGTTTTGGGTTTTGTTTACTGAACTGGGTATGCTACTTGCTAGCTCGGGTTTCAAGTTAGGAGTGTGTGCATGTGTTCTTCTACATATTCAGTGTAATAATTTGTTTTTGGTTGATGATCTCATGTTATATTTGATTTGACATACTAATATTGTATGAAGTGCCATGGATTATGTGACTTGGATCTTGTGACTTATATTAGAGCATGAAATTTGTAGGTTGTAATATGAATAAGACTTCAAGCTCGTCGGAGTCTCTTTATTGCACAAGATAGCGATCAAAGTTCAGCTTCGAGAGATTCACTTTCTAATCTTAAGATGTATATCAGGTTCTGCTATGAGTGAATCTACCACGACTCCGGGTGAAACAACTACCAGATCCACAGTGAGTAGTTGCTTCATTAGAGCCTGTTGATTCAGGCTATTCTGTTGATGAAAGTAGTTAATGAAGAAAGACATGGGTGAGTCAGTCGAATGGGTGATAATGAGGGATAGGGACAAATTTAATTGGTTATTTGAATGGTCTATGGCATGAGTAGAGATTCTTATCTGTTTTTATTGTTGTTCCGGCCCAGAGTAATGCTACTTTAAGCCAAAGAATTCAATTGTGTTTTGATTCTAAGTTGTCATCTTGCCTAGAGTACAGACCAGACAAAAAAAAAAATGCTAATCTGGGAAACGTATTAAACTTCTCAAGTTTAGTTTGAAGCTTAAAATTTTTTATTTCTCGTGAACTGATCCGCGGAAACCCTAGGTTTTGCAGAGCTGATAGCCCTACCAATTGGGGTAACCAATAGAACGTGAGCTGACAAGCAGTAAATACACATGATTTGTGATTATTGACAAGCAAAGAAGAGGTTCCTCCAAAGCAATCTTGCAAAGGAATGTTCTCTCCAAGTATTGATCAGAAACGAGGATGATTTGTTGTGAAATCTCAAATACATATGAAATGCAAAGTAGTATTTGTTTTAAATTTAAACATTTGGTCCGATTTTACAAAATGCAACATAATATTTCTTGATGAAAAATACATCATTTTTCAGGGATGATAAAGTTTATAACATTGATTTATGATGATCTATTCGCATCAATGTTCGAACATACATTTATAGGTTTTGAATGTTTAGTTGATATCCTTTTCATAGTAGGATTATCCTATTTTGCTGTTATAGGAAACTTTTCCTAGTCCCATTTGTTTTTTAAATAAAGTATTTTTTTAAAATTGAAACTAAATTAAATTTTTATAAAAATATTATGCTAATATTATTATTAAATATTTTTGAAATTAGTTTTAGACTAACTTTGATTAAAAATATTTTTTAAAGTTAAGGTTATTTAAATTTACATCGTACATTCAACTTTAATTAATTTTTTTTTAAATTTTAAATTTATTTGTATTTATATTTATTAAATCATTGTAATATTGTTTTTTTATTTGAATTGATAAAATTATATAAAATTTGTAATATCCCATTTTATAGTTTTAAATTACTAGATCAAATATTATATATTATGATATATCGAACCATATAGTGAAAAATTGATATAAAATATTAATACAATCATCCCATAGCTGTAGTCATATATTTATATACAAGATTTGTAGTCATATATTTATATACAAATATTGTCTAAGTCAAAACTACTATTTGACTTAAAACAAACCCTAATTCTAAGCTCCATGGTGGTCCAAAAGAGGAGTATTTTCACTTAAAATCTCTTTTGCTCACACAATTCATTACAAAAGAAATAGACAATACAATAACACAAACAATAAAGGGTAAGCTAACATGAAAAATACTTATTTTGATAAACCAAAATCAAGTCATAAACATTCATTCAATAGTTAATTCACATACTAACTCAATTTCATCGTAACAACTACAAGACACTGACTCCATTATTTGGATACATACAATAAACATCGGATCCTTTGATGGCATGCACCTGTGTGTGGTTCCAAACTCTGCAAAAGTTTGGCCTTAAGGGGTTATCACCCAACCACCCACAAGATAAATCCTCTTCATGTCTAGACTTGATCGAGTCCAGTAGTTAGGATCTCCTTCTCTTCACCACATAATTTACTCTACTATACTTGATTGTGAGTTGTTATTAATAAATCCTTATGTTATTGTATACATTAAAGTACCACAACTTAAAACTTCCCTTAAAATTCTAATATAAATTTTAATACCTTACTCATAAATACACATGCAGGTATACAATTATCTTAGTCAACATTTACCATCATAATTATACAATTCACCTACTTCAATATGAAAGAGGAATCTTGAGTTCTGATCCTGATCTACTCGCTCAACGAGCACATACTCTCGTTGGGCGAGAGGTACATTCTCGACCAGCGAGTCATTGCTTGCCCAACGAGCTGACTACTAAGACTCCAAGGAGTTAATTCAGCCATAAATCGCCCAACGACTGGGATTTGTCCAGCGACCTTGTAAAACAGGGAACCCTGATTCATAATTCGCCCAACGAGCTCTTGCTCGCCTAGTGACTCAGGAATCAGTACTTCCCTAGTTTAGCAGCTCGCCTAGCGAATCCTACTCGCCCAACGAGTCTGCATAATTCTGCATAATTTGTGCAAATTCCAAACCTGTAGAATTGTGCATTTCACAACCCAGAGGCACCACTGCTTGAGAGTTACAAGATACCCAACTCATATCACACGTCTCAATTATAACAATCATAATCATACAGGAAACTTGAACGCACTATCAATTTGACATATTCAACCTAATAATCAATTTCAAAATTTACATCAATTTACTACACAGTTCCTATCACAACCAAATTCACAGTCAAATTTTCGTTCTTTTTATTCAATTTGGACCTCATTTTCGTTGTGTTCAATTCGGTCATCATTTTTGTCAAATTTTGGTCAATTTGGTCTTTCTTACTAACGGTGTTTAAATAGTTAACGTTTTTGAATAGTACATGACATGTGTCAGTTTTTTTTTTTGTTTTTTTTTTTTATTTTTTTTTTTCAAAAAAATTGTCTATGTGTCAAGTCACAATTATGCCACGTGTCAATGTTAGTGCCACATGTCAGTTTGTGGTTAAATTATTTCTTTTTGTTCAATTTAATTCCTATATTCGTTATTTTTGTTCAATTTAGTCCTATATTTGTTATTTTTGTTCATTTTCATCCTAATTTTGATTGAAATGAATCAATTTTGTTCCTTTCAGATTGACACCAAATTTAATATCTTTTATAAAAATTATACAAATATTTTTTCTAAAATTGACATTTTTATTAATTACTTTTGAAATTTAATCATAAAATATTAAATTGAATTATATATTGAATAAAAATCTTATATTTAAATATTAAATAAAAAACAATTACTTAAAATATTATAAGAATATAATTATTAAATATTTTTTCTAATATTTATATTCTAAAATAATGGTATTTTTAAAATTGATATTTAAAAGTATTTTAAATATTGGAAATATTTTAGAAAAAGTAAACTAATATTTATAAAATTAACATTTAAATATAAAATATTTTAGATTTTAATATCTAAAATGCAATACAAATATAAATATTTTAAATTTAAATATCAATTTTATAAATGTTAATATATTTTTTTTAAAATATTTAATAATTATATTTTAATAATATTTTAAATAATTATATTTTATTTAAAAATTGAATCTAAGAATTATCTAGAAATATTTAGAAAAATAAATATTTAACCATAAATTCAAATAAAATAAAATATATCACTGTCATAAATTTGAAATAAAGTTCAAAGAAACTCAAGTTCATGGGTACCCGCAAGTATTTACAAAAATATTTAGAAAAATAAATATTTAACCATAAATTCAAATAAAATAAAATAAAATAAAATATATCACTGTCATAAATTTGAAATAAAGTTCAAAGAAACTCAAGTTCATGCAAGTCTAAATAATCATAAAAGTAAATATAAAATGACGCTCAACACAATAGAAATTCTTTAATTAGTGCTTGGATCAACAAGCTCACTTTTCCTGATTGCTTCCTGAAAAACAAACAAATAAAAAATCACTAACACTTTTGTAGTTTGTTTTTTAATGGAATATTAAAGAAATTACAAACTTCATCAATGTCCACATCTTGCAACATTGTATAAAGTTTCAGTTGTCCAATTATAATCTAGAAGAGCTGAAAACATAAGAAGTTCATTAAAAATATCTAACAATCACTTAATTAAAATATATAAGTAAAAGGGTTAATTTCATTACCTTCCATGTTGGTCCATAACCAGTCTTGGAGACACATCAATGCCTCCACAGTATCTGGAAGTAATCTACTGCGATGGGGATTGGATTGCTAGCATGTCTCTGCCAGCATTTGCCAGGTTGGGTATTTTAACCCATTACTTTTCCACCATGCTAAGATATCAAATTGCTCATCTGAATCAGGAAGTATTGCCTCTTCTAAATAATGATCTAATTCTGACTTGAAATTTGGTGTCACTTCTCTTTACAATCTTATGTTTTGCAAAATTTGACCTCCAACTTTCTTTTCTTCCAAGAATACCTACATCCATTACATTTAGGTTTGAACTTTGAGATGAAGCAGCCAATCCTTTACCCTTGACTTTAATGGCATACTCTTTTACGAAATATTGACAAATAGATTTTATCCTCTCAATTTCATAATGAGAATTTTCTCCATAAATTTGAGGGAAAAAATAATCTAACAAGTCAATTTTGTACATGGGATCTAATACAATTCCTACAACCATCACCCCATTGATCACACCCCAATATTTATCAAATTTAGTAATCATGGTTGCAACCATTCCATGAATAATGGAATTAGGGCAGGAAAGCCATTCAATCAAAGCCAACTTAATTTCACATATTTTTGGGAAAATGACCTTCACAGTTGGATACAAAACGACCTTCAAAATTTTTTACTATAATTTTTTTGCTCCTCCAAAATTATTGGTCAAGACCTGTCACGGGTTATTATTATCAAGTATAGTTAATAATCATTATTACTATCAACTATAATTAATAATCATTATTACTATCAACTATAAATATTATTATCATTATTATTAATTATAATTATTTCTATTGTTATATTACTATTATTATTATTAAGAACTATAATTATTATAATAGTTATTATTATTATTTTTTTATTATTATTATTATTATTATTATTATTATTATTATTGTTACATACACATTTTACTCTTACTTACTATGTAGGAATCATGTTTCAATTACTTGTCATTTTTATTTGTTTTGTTGTTCATTTATCTTTGCATTTGAACAATTATTTCAATTTAAAAAAATAGTTATTAAAATTAGTAAAATAATAAAATTGAAATTTTTTTTATTATAAATAATTATTTAAATTTAAAATATAATAATTAAGAGGATAAAATTTATAAAATAAAAAGGATACCAAAGATGTTTACCTCTTTATACATGTAGTTGTATTAATATTAATATTATCATTAGTAGTAATATTAGTTTTTTTTTTATCACTACGCGATATTATTATAGTATTATTATTATTATAGTTAGATCCATATTTTGCTTTTATTTACTACGAGGTCATATTTCAATTACTTGCTCTTTGTATTTCTTTTTGTTATTCATTTTATCTCTATATCCGTATAATTATTTGAATTGAAAAAAAAAATAGTTACTAAAATTAGTAGAATGATAAAACTGACAAATAATTTTTTATTATGAATAATTATTTAAATTTAATAAATAATAATTAAAAGGATAAAATTATAAAAACAAAAAAAAGACATAAAAACTGTGTATCTCTTTATATATTTAGTTAGTGTATTATTATTGTTATTATTATTATTATTATTATTATCACTACACGATATTATTGTAATGGTATTATTATTATTATTATTATTATTATTATTATTATAGTTAGACACACATCTTAATTTTATTTACTACGAGATCATATTTCAATTAGTTATCTTTCTTAATTATTTTTTTGCTGATGTATATCTTTATATATAATTATAGATTATTAGTATGTCAACATTAACCTTGGTATTTGCATTGACATTAATATTTATAGCATAAAAATTATTATTATTATCATCATTTTTTTTGTTATTATTAGTATCATTATTATTTTTATTATTTCTATTTATAGTAATGTTATTAGTATAAGTGTTTTTTTAATTATAAAAAATGTTATTATACTAAATACTTTTGCTAAATAGATTTGTAATCTTTTAAAAAAATTATAATTTATATTAATAATATTATTATTAATGGTTAAATAAATATAATAACAATTATATTATTATTCTAAACAGATTTGAAATAAATAAAAAAATGTGCGGGTCATATACTACTATCATTATTTCGTAAAATTAATTAATTACATCATATTGTGATATTAATTTTATTTATTATATTTAAAAATGAATTTACAACTTCATTACATTAATAATAACATTTACAACAAAATAACCTAATTTTCATGATATTTATTATTTTATTTTTATATTATTGTTATTATTATCAATTATAACTCTAATTATTGTTATTATTATTATTATCAGCTATAATTATAACCATCATTATTATTATTAATTATAATTGTCGTTATCAACTATAATTATTATGACCAATATTACTATCATTAACTGTAACGTCCCTATGGGAAATTACTTATTTAAATAATTAAACAAAGAATTGAAAATTCAATCGTCATAGTTTTTATTATTCCCAAACACAGAAAAAAATTTAAGATATTAATCAACACGCTAAAAACCATTTAATAGCAGTAATAAACTTATTACAATTTCCAAAAATCCAATACAATAGTAAAAACATAGTAAAATACCTAGCTAAAAGCCTTCCAAGCTAGCCCTCTCTCCACATTTAGGCATCAACAACATCACCCGTAGATTCATCTTCTCCCGTGTAACGAATCACATGATCATCGTCAATCACAAACGGAAAGGGTGAACTTATAAAATAAAAATAACATATAAAGTAACATAATATAAGCAAGACACCCATCTTATTCATCCTAGTTAGTTCTTGGCCAAGACCTTATCCCCAAGGCTTTCCAACCTTTATTTCACACAATTAGCTAGCCTTGAACTCAGGATTTACGATGCTCACACGAACTTGCCCACTCGTGGTCCTGCCTCTATGAACCTCCCCGCTCGTAGTCCTGCTCTACGAACCTCCCCGCTCGTAGTCCTGCTCTACAAACCTCCCCGCTCATAGTCCTACTCTACGGGCATGCTTGCCCGTAGTCCAACACACGTGATCCACCAGTTACGTACCTCCCCACACGCAACATCTCTCAAGTGTGAGCACAGAACATACAAATCTACCTCACTCGTATCCCCACACGAGAGTAACAGGATATGAACCTCCCTTCTCATATCATCACGTGTTCACCACCATCCATGAACTTACCCTCTCATGGCACAACATCTCCTGATCCAAGTATCGCATCACTGCTTAAAAGCAACTCACACAAGCCATAGACTGCATCATTATCGCCTAACGCGGCCTAAGCGCTGCCAGGCGAAACCTGCACACACCGCCTGGTGGAACCTCCTCGCCGCCAGGCGCCAAGCTCCAGACAGACCCACTGTTTCAGGGTCTGTCGCCTGGCGAAACACACTTCACCGCCAGGCACCACGCGGTGCAGAGAGTTCCCTGAGGTCCTATCGCCTGGCGAGCATTCCCATTGTCGTCAGGCGCCATACTAGAAGTACACCTATGCTAGTTTTGGCACTTGAAATAGACCACAATTTCTAGTGAAACATCATCACGCCTTCACCCTTTATTATAAGATTGGTGCTTACTCCAGATAAATTGTTTCCTCGCAATACTTTCGTTCCTTAGCTTTATTACCCCATTCCTTATTGAACCTCTACTGCTCATTAGTCACTCTAACCTGCATAATACCTTAGTAAAATTTAAGGTTATATCATCCTTCTAGTATTTCCTCATTGAGTACTATTGACATCAATTTATCACAACATACACTTATCCCAATCATAGTATTTCCGTATAATAGTCTATTGATACCTCCCAAACACCCAATCTATCCATCCAAGTGAACCTACTCCAGCTGAAAAATAGAGTTCAATCATAACTTAGACTATTTAAGAATCACATCAAAGCCTTCCTTACCTCCGTTGCCACTAAATCCCAGTCATTCCCAACTCTTATACTTAACCAATCAATATATTCTTACATCAACCAATTATTACTAATTGACATTAACAAAACCCCAAAATCACAGAATGTACCAATACCATTTGGTTATTCTCTTTTCCATTGTTCCATTATATTAGATTATTAATCCTCACTAGAGGTCATTACTTACTTGACTTTAATTCATCCCAAGTACATCCTTACAACCAATACATTGTCTACATTTCACTACACCCTTTATTCCTCTATTATTATCATCTTTTCATGCCCGATTCGTTCGCAACTCAATTCACCGTCAGTTTCTCTCAAGATTGATTAATCAAATTTCTAAAATAGCACTGTTACGTCGCTATCGCTTGGCGGCCAATGAGATGCCGCCAGGCGGCATATCAGATTATGGGTAAAAACTGATGTGTCGCCTTCAACTCTAATTCTTAGTCATCTCACAGAATCAAGTACTCTCAACCACTTGAACTAGTACTTTTCCACATTATAACAATTCGCATTAAATGCCATAGAGGCTCCTACTATCCGCATTTATTAAATAATTATTTATTTAATTATTTAAATTTCTTGGGTCTTACATTAACTAAAACTATTTCTATTCTTAGATTACTATTATTATTATTACTACTACTACTACTACTACTATTATTAAGTAGAACTATAATTATTATAATAGTTATTATTATTATTATTATTGTTGTTGTTGTTGTTTTTATTATGGTTACATACACATTTTACTTTTACTTACTATTTATGAATCATGTTTCAATTACTTGACTCTTTTATTTGTTTTGTTGGTTATTTATCTTTGCATTTGAATAATTATTTCAATTCAAAAAAAGTAGTTACTAAAATTAGTAAATAATAAAACTGAAAAACAATTTTTTATTTTTATTTTAAATAATTATTTAAGTTTAAAATATAACAATTAAGAGGATAAAATTGAAAAAACAAAAAAGAACACCAAAGGTTATCTCTTTATATATGTAGTTGTATTATTATTATTATTTTATCATTACGCGATATTATTTTAGTGTTATTATTATTATCTATTATCTATTATTATTATTATTATTATTATTATTATAGTTAAACACATATTTTACATTTATTTACTATAGGATCATATCTCAATTACTTGCACTTTTTATTTGTTTTGTTGTTCATTTTATTTTTATATTTGTGTAATTATTTGAATTAAAAAAATATTTACTAAAATTATTAAAATGGACAAATAATTTTTATTATGAATAATTATTTGAATTTCACAAATAATAATTAAGAGGATAAAATTGTATAAACAAAAAAGGACACACCAAATTATATCTCTTTATATATGTAGTTATTGTATTATTATTATTTTTATCACCACAAGATATTATTATTATTATAGTTAGACACACATCTTAAATTAATTTACTACGGGATCGTATTTCAATTACTTGTCATTTTTATTTGTTTTGTTGTTAATGTATATCTTTATATTTAATTATAGATTATTATAGTTGACATTAATTAGCATTAATATTAATATTTATAACATAAACATTATTATTATTATTGGTATCATTATTATTTTATTATTATTATTATTACTATTCATAGTGGTGTTATTATTATAAGTGTGCTTTTTTTAATTATAGAAAACGCTGTTATACTAAATACTTTTGTTAAATAGAGTTTTAATCTTTTAAAATTTTTATAATTTATAATTTATATTAATATTAGTATTAGTATTTTTAATGGTCAAATAAATATAATAACAATTATATTATTATTCTAAAAAAATTTAAAATAAAAAAAAACAAAAAAAAAATGTTCGCACGGATCATATGCTATTTTTCGTAAAATCATTTAACTGTATTATATTGTGATATCAATTCTGTTTATTATATTTAAAACTGAAATTATTGTTGCATCACTTAGATTTACTATTTCATTACTTTAATAACAACATTTACAACAATATAACTTAATTTTTATGCTATTTCATTACATAATACTTTCACTATTTTATTATTTTAATATACAAAATGAAAAAAAAAAACGCCCAGGTTAGTGTAGTAGTATATCTAAGACAATCTTAGTGTAGGTAAATTACTGAAATAGACATTGTATTTGATTGACACGTGTCTTAAATTGAGGCTATATTTGTCTTTTTGATATAGTGTTGTTTTGCCGCTGAGAAACTTTAAAATTAATTGCTGATTAACGTTGGTTGACAGTAGGAGCCTTCTTCTTCAAGGCAATCAAGTTGCTCGAGGTAATTTATTTTTTTCTTCTTCGAATTTCCTTCTTCTCCTTCTTTTGTTTTCCTTCTTCTTCTTCTTCTTCTTCTTCTTCAGTGCTTCTTCTTTCTTCTTCCTGATACCAACTTAAGTCTTTTATTTTATTGTTGATCTATTTTTTTTTGTTGATTGTTGTTGTTAGAGATTGATAGAAGTTTTGGTTGGTGTAGGTAATTTATTCTTCTATTTCTTTTTTTTTTTGTTCGTGGATATTTTTTCTTTCTTCTTCTTCTTACTCTGTTAATTTATGTTTACTTCTTTTTTATTGTAAAGTTCAAAAATTTAATTTTTCCAATGTTTTTCGTCTTGAAGAAAAGGTTGATGTTTTTGTTTTTAGAAGTTGTTTTTTAATAAACCGTTGAGCATGCTTTGTTGTTTTTTATGGTGTTGTTGTATTTATTTTTTATACTTGGTACACCTATTAGTTTGGGTTGAAGAAAAGGTTAAAGTTTTCATTTTTAATAGGTATTTTTGAACAAGTTGTATATGTGAGTATGATGATGTTTTTTGTTGGTGGTCTTATGCTGTTTTTGTTGGTGGTCTTCGTCTGTTTATTTTTGGTGAATCAGATTGTAATTTTTATATTTTTAAGTTCTATTTTTTTTGTGCTAAAATGTATGATCTATTTTATTGACATATATTAGATGACAAAGAAATTTGATCATATCAAGGATAGTGATGGAAAAAGGGAAACTTTGAAACTTGTTGTCAGAATCGTAGATTTGTGGTTTGTTGGATCATGGGATTCCAAACGAAATATGGAGATGGTTCTAACAGATCAAAAAGTAATGTATCATTCCATTGTTTATATGCATTATATATTTTGTATTTTAGAAAAAAATTATATTTAATGTTATATGCATGATTATGCTGGTCAGGATGATGTTATCCCTACTATGATTAAGAAGGAAGACATTAGTATGTGGGAAGACAAGCTAAAGGAGGGAGAAAGTTATAATGCATAATTTCAAAATCTTAAAGAACAGAGCTCAATATAGAGTTTGTGATCATCCCTTTAAGCTATTATTTATAGGAGCAACGTCTATACGATCACAACCAATTGCTAGCATACCTGCAAAAGTTTGGAAGTTCAAAAGTATAAAGGATATCATTGATAAACAATATTCTGTAGATTTGTTGGTTGGTAAGTTTTTTGTCATTCATTCATATATACTTTTGACACCATGGACGTTGATGTATATGTCGGTATTACACCAGAATTTTTAAATTCATTGAGAACATCAGGATTACCAAACCATAGTATTAGACTGAAAGTTGGGACCCCAATTATGCTTTTGAGAAATTTGGATCAATGTGAAGGTTTGTGTAATGGAAACAGGTTAATAGTGACTAGACTCGCACAGCATGCAATCAGTGCAAAGATTATAACTGGAAAAAACAAAGGAACAAAAATTTACATTCCACGTATGTCCATGTCACCATCACAGTCACCTTGGCCATTCAAGAGGATTAGAAGACAATTTCCAATCATGTTATCCTATGCTATGTGTCGCAACCGGAATCGCGACGGGACGACGAACAAAAAATAGGAAACGGGTTTAAAAAAAAGATTTGAAGTCGCCATCATAGTTATTTCTAAAAAACTATGGAAAACCATAAAGATAAAACAAGTTTGCGAAAAGCCAGATTTTCGGATCCGGGAGTCGGTTACGCATAAGGAAGGTGTCAGTACCCTACAACGTCTATCTGAAAATGATACCTTTAATTAAAAGTGCAAAGTTGATATGGTTTTCAAAATGTTAATTTTTCCCAAAAATAACAAGACAATAATGCTAAAAAGAAAAAAAAAATATTTTTTTAATTTTTTGGGTCCGACAAGGATTGACCTTGGTCCTACGTATTCTCATTAAAAAAGAGAAATCAGGGTTACGTAGTTCTTTAAAAGATATTTTGAAAACTTTTTGGAAAATGATTTGATTTTTTGAAAGTGAACCTGACAAGGACTGACCTTGTTCCTACGTATCTCGCAATGGAGAATCAAGGATCACGTAGTTCTTAAGAAGATATTTTTTTGAAGAGGGGTTGATATTTTTAATTTTCTTAGAACTTTGTATTTTTTTTTTTGTATTTTTGAATTACTTGAAAATATGTGTCACACGACGCGAGTGGTCGAACAGACACTAAAAGAGAAAGAAAACTATTTTTGGTTTTTTTTTTTTAAAATAAGTGTCACACGGTGCATGTGACCGGACAGACACCACAAAGTGAAAAAGAACATTTTTCATTTTTTTATATTTTTTTTCTATTTTTGTAATTTTTATAATTTTAAAATATTTTTTTAAAAAAGAAAAAAGAATAAATAAAAAGATGAAATTTAATTAAGAAGGATAAAAGTGGAATACAAAAATATGATGGTGCAGGAATAATGTGGGAGGTGCATGAAGTAAATCAGGTGTGTACAATAAAAATGGGAGTGCAACAAGTAAAATATAAAACAAACCCAAAAGTGACAATAAAACATGCAGAGGGAGTGGGGTTAGTAAACATGGTGGTGCAAGAAGTAGCCAGGGAAGAGTAATGGTGTTTACAAGCAATAAAGCCAAAAACAAAAATACAAAGCAAAGGGAGTGGGAATAGCATGCAGGGGGTGCACAAACGAAATGGAAACAACAAAAAAAACAAATAGAAGCGTGCAAGAAGAATTATGGGCGTGCAAGGTGCAGAAAGTTTGGTCAGCCCATCTTCCCTTTAACAAACAAAAAGAAAACCCTAATTTTCATTTCTCTCAAACAAAAGGCATTCCAACAGAGGCCTGCTCGCTGTCGCTCTGTCCCACTCGACCAGAGGCCATTACCGACGACTCTAGCCACCACTGGTGATGACTCATCTTCCATCTTCTTCTTCCGCTAGACTTTCTCTCTCGTCATTGTCTACCAGGACACCACCTCCGTCTCTGTTTCACCGTGCCATCCCTCGACTGGCTTGCCAACAATGACAATCATTGCCGGAGACGTCGACGAGAACCCAGGGATGCTTGTCTTTCGCGCTCCTTCATCTCAAGTGCGACATCGAATGGCTTCCGCGTGAGCACCATTCCACTCACGACTGCGCGACCCTACCCTTCGGAGACCATCATCATTCAGCCTATTCGAGCTCTGACTTGCTGGCTCTCTGTTTTCTGATTGTAGGTTGAAGGTGATGGAAGAATGAGGAAGAAAAAATTGGTGTTGGATCAAGGTGTGAATCTGTGATTAAAGATAAAAGCCAAGATGGATTTTGGCTTATTTGTGTATGAGTTGCGTGTTGGTGGAAATAAGTATGGTGAAAGGTTAACATGTGATGGATTTTTGATAGGGATGGAGAATGGAGTTATTCATGAACAAGCTAGAAATGAGGAAGAAAAAGAAAATGTTTATGGTGGTTACAAGTGGATGAAATGCGAAGGAATTGGGGTCTCACATGTGATGAAAACGTGAATAGGTCTTTTTGTTTTATTGGTTGTAGGAGAAGATGAATTTGGGTTTAGATGATGGGTTGAGGAGCTTGGTTTTTGTATGTTTATTTTTGTCCAGGATTAAATAACACATTTACAAACATGGTGGATATAGTGAGTAGAGAAGACAACATGTTTCAAGCATTCAAGTAACATCACTCAAGTACGCTTTCATAAAGCACAACTTCATAATGAACAATCCAACATATAAACAATGTTGTACTAAACCACATCAGTTCATGCCAACATCAGTTATGTTCATGCTCAAGCGTTCAAAAGTGTACCTCTTGTAGATCCTCTCCAATGCCTCTAGCAGTAGGCAGTTCCTTCTCATTCTTGTCACCGATTCTATTGCTCTCCTTCTCTCCTGTATATTTTCTTTCTCTCTTTTTTTTTTCTTTTTAAGATGTGTATTTGGACTCTCTTTTGTAGTAACATTTCCCCTGTGTTTGTTTTTCAATTTGATTCCTCTCCATCTGTGTGGTTCATTATGAATTCCTCAGGCAGAGGAAAATAAAAAATCCAACTTAAAGTCTCTGATCCCCTGTATTTCTTGAGTCGTGCGAGAAGTGGAAAGGGTGGTTGCTTCCTACAACTTAGCCACCCTATCTCCTATCCACCATAGACACCAGCTTTTCATTTTAGTACACTAATTAATAGCAGATCAAGCTAATGCATGGAGACAGGTACCAAATGGGGAAAGGCCTAAGCGTACTGAAGTTCAAACAATGGATCTCTACAATATTCTTTCTCTTATTATTATTTTTAATCTATTTTCTGTTTTTTTTTTCTTAAAAGTAAAAATAAATATGAAAAAAAAAATGTAAATAAAAATAAAAAAAATAAGAATAAAACGAAATAAAGATAACATAAAAGTAAAATAAGATGAAATGACAAAAGAAAACAAAATTAAACAAGATTAGGAGAAAAAATAAAAATAAAAAGTAAATAATAGAAAAACATTATATCTCGGACAAAATTGGGTGTTGACACCATAAACAAATCTCAAGGTCTATCTTTAGATTGCGTTGGGTTGTATCTGCCTGCACCAATTTTTAGTCATGGTCAATTATATGTTGCAACTTCTAATCCATGACACAAAAAATAATCCTTTGACTACTACCACAAATAATCCTTTGACTATTATTGAGACCACCATAATTCTTTGGTACACCTGCCACAATAAGGTCAAATAAGTCTTGATGTAGGTTCATATAGTAATTACTTATCAAAAGTATGACTTTCCAAACCTATATTTAGCCCAATTGATACTGAATATTTTTACTAAACACACCACTATAATTATGTAGTGGACCTACCACAATTGTCACGTTATTAATGTTGTGAGCTCAAACAAGACTTTCCAAACCTATAACTAGCCCAATTCATACTAAATATTTAACTAAAGAAACCAACATAATTATGTAGTGCACCTCCCACATCTTTGACGTTATTAATGTTATAAGCTCATAGAAATGGTGATCCATGTTCATATATTAAGAAGATATCGTAATTACGACTATCCAAACCTATATTAAGTGCATAAAATTACGACTTTTCCAATTATTTATTGAATTGAGCTTTTTATAATAATTATAAGTAATATTATTATTTGGAACTTATTATGGTTTTTATAATAATATAGTAAATCTAAACGTACACAATGAATTGTTCATTTTTTATATCTAACATTATTAAATTAATTGAATTTTTTTTAGTAAATAGTATTTTCGAATTGGAATACTTATACTATCTGCAACTTGGATCCATTTTTACGTAATCATAGTTATATAAATTACCAATATTATTTATGAATTGGTATTAAGAATAAGTTTATTAATGTTTAATTATAGTTGCACTAGGTATGATATAATGCGAATTTAGTAATATATAATTTTAATTTATTCAAAGTTTTTGGTTATTGAAATAATCATGAAAATATAAATTTGGTAATATATATTTTTAATTTATTCAAAGTTTTTGGTTATTCAAATAATCTACTTAATGAAAATATAAATTTGGTAATATATATTTTTAATTTATTCAAAGTTTTTGGTTATTGAAATAATCTACTTAATGAAAATATAAACTACCGGAAGAAAATAATTTAACAATCACGAGAGACAATTAGTAGAAACAATTAGTAGACATACTCAATTTAATACTAAATAATCAGGTCTTCATAAACAAACCAAAATATATTAATGTTGACATACAAAATATTGGAGATGTGCAAATCCTGAAAATGAAAGATAAAGAAATTGTTCATAGGTCCCATACATTTGTTTCAGACGCCAAAATATTAACAAACACTTCCATATGCTAAATCTTCAAAATATGGATCACATTCTTTTCTTCATTCTCTACCATAAATCTTATACGATCACCATCAGCCAACCCATTTTCCTTACAGAATTTCTTCCAACCGCATGTGAGATAACACTCAAATGCACTTCTGCCTGTCCAATAAATTTTGCAGTTTCAGTATTGTGATTGCCCGTTTGTCAGCACGTAGGTTTTCTACCCCTTCACCAAGCATTCTTTTACAAACTTCGCATCCAAATACTACATTCAAACAAAATGTGTTAAAATAACATAAATATAAACGAAAATTATAAACACATAACTATAAATATAAATCATACCAAAGAAGATGTTTGAACATCATAATTACTTAATATTTTCTCACAATCAACAAAACCAACTTGAACTTGGGTGTTGGAAGCATTGGCCAAATCTCTCTTATAATATATTTCAATTCCTTGGGCCGAGAAGATCCTGTGAAGAAAGATATTGTTTCCTACATAATTTAAATGTAGTAAACAAGGAGAACTCAACCCATAGAATGAAATGTACTGACACAAACCAAACAATACCATCCTCCCAGCCTCATCTATGTCCACATATATTTCAAAATTTTGTGACAAAGGATCATACAATTTGACCGGATCGTTAAAGGAAACTTTATGCTCACAAAATATTTGGAAGTGATCGGGCAAAGTTAACAACAACTATCAAAAGAATCAACAGAAAGCCAATATTACCAACAATATCTATACATATACACTACAAATTATAATTAAAATCGACTAAAGTTGCATACTGTGTTTGGGATGAACTACACCCTAAATGCTTGGAAAAACCTTATTGAGGACAGAGGGTTACATGCAAGAGCATTCTTTCTTCTACCAGGATACTCAACATCATTCCAGTCCAAATCGAACACCCTTATGCGAAAGTATCGATCTCCATAATAAAGAGTACACACGTAATAAACATCATTAAGATCATAAAACCTCATTATCTCCTCAACTGCACGGATCTGTCTCTGGGCAAGAAGAGTTTCTTCAAACTCTATGTTGATCACGTTTCCTTTCAGATCACTGAAAAATTTTGTCCCCATGAGTAGTGATTTTCCCCCATTGTTCATAAAAACCTTCTTCAAACTCTATATAGTCCTGTGATATAGAAAACCACAATGATCCATAAAAATAAAAACTTTGTACACAAAATAAAAGAGATGGTTGAAGCAGACGATTGCAAAAAAATTAAAACTTTGGTCCAAAAAGTAGGTCTACACATGAAACACAAAAAACTTAAAGAAAATGAAAGATGCAAAGGGACCAACCTCTAAGGGTTCCATGACCATGACAGAGTTTTGGTAGAAATTGGTAAAGCTAAAGGGTTTCAAAGTAGACATTTGATGGTCGGACCCTACTGTAACTGGTGAGGATGACTTTCCTTCTTCCTTTCTGAACAACCACAACCACAGTGATCCAACTTTCTTTTAAGCAAACTAAATGAAACGTCTACACCAAATCAAAACGTCCTGACCATATATATCAACATGCTTCACAAATATCAGTCTGTACACGTCTCGATAAGACATAATAATTCCTCATTTGCTGCCATCTCTTCATATTCTCATAAAAATTTTATTTTCCATTTAATTATATTAATTGTAGCCAAAAAATAACATTTATCTTACTATTTAAATTATCTACTGTTAGCTTGAATCCACAATTAAAAACTTAATGACTATATATATATATATATATATATATATATATATATATATATATATATATATATATATAACATTTAATCCTAATGACGTTAAATTTAAATTTACTAGCAATTAATAAACTTATAAACTAATAACATTACAAATATAACCAAAATTAAAAAAAATAATATATAACAATAATTAATTCTACGTAATTTTATAAAAATTATATTTACTTAATAAATGTAATCATTATATATACTTAAATTAACAAATAAAATCTTTAAAATCAATTTTTATAAATAATTGATTTATACACAATAACATTAAAATCTGTTTTAAAAATAAAAAGAATTTAAAACACAAAAAACATAACCTGTCTTGTTTAGTGTTTAGTTGAATAGTAAAGTTATTACATGAAACGTTGTTTTTTCATTAACTTTCTAAGCAATATGATAGTAGCATTTTTTTAATCCAAAGAAAAGAATGGATTTAATATTTTTAGTTACTACTCATTATTTAACCTGAACTAAAGTAACAAATGGTCTCGATAATAATAATGTTGCATTAATTATATAAATACACAATTATTTTCATGCTTTAGCTGCGTAATCATCTATCTTATATTACAGGTTATATGAAAATGCTTCTTAATTATAATTTCATATATTCTATATTATGAAAAACTTAATTTATTTATAGTAAAAAAAGTAACAATATATATTACAGATATATTTTATAGTATATAAATGTTTTATTACTTTTAATTTAATTTTATCTATTATTAATTAAAAATATGTACTGACAAATAAAAAAAATAATTGGTGAATAGTTACATCTAAAAATAATAAAATGAATTTTAATCCATTAATCAATCTGCTAAATTCATCATTGAAATATACTTAAAAAACATAATATATAATAATAATTAAGTAATTATATTAATTATATATTTATTAAATTAATGTAATGATTACGTATACTTAAATTAACAATTAAAGTTTCAAAATCATTTGATTATATATTATTTAATTGTAAATAATTGATTTATATATAATAATATTAAAATTTGTTTTCAAAATAACAAAATTAAAAAAAAGAAAAAAAAACAAGATGCACGGGTTTTTCTTAAGAGTCTAAGAATTGATATAAAAAGCAGAAGAGAAATTTTCCCAGTAAACTTTCTTTCGAGAGAACGTTGGTAGCAGCTACGGTAGAATTGGAAGATAATCACACTCAAACTTTCTTTCAAGAAAATGTTGGTAGCAACTACGGTAGAATTGGAAAATAATCACGTTAACAATCCAATTCTGGTTTTTCATCAAACACCATAATCACCAAGTTGTCTTCCTCCATCCCCTCTGCAATCGAAGCACAAATCAATGCTCCTCTTTGACGAGGATTGTTTGATCAACAGATTTTTGTTAACATGTTTCCAGACATTGAAGGTGTTATTACATGCTTAAATAAATAAAAACATGGTGTTTTACAAGAATCTGGGTTATCATTGAAACATGAAGAAGGTGTTATATCATTTACCATTCACTTTGTTGTCCCTTCCCAAATCACCAAGCAGCAATGTTAGTACTATCAGGTTAACATCCACCGTTGCTATTCACTTGGACATAAAGCGCTGCAATCTCCTAATAGCTAGACTCTGCCAAAATGGCAAAATCGTCCATGCACGCAAAGTGTTCGACGAAATTCTTGAAAGGGACAGTGGTCTGTGGACCACAATGATAAGTGGGTACTTGAAGTGTGGCATGATCAGGGAAGCCAGGAAGCTGTTTGATAGACTGGATGCCAAAAAGAATGTGGTCACTTGGACAGCCATGGTTAATGGGTACATCAGGCATAACCAAATTAAGGAAGCTGAGAGGTTGTTTTATGAGATGCCGCTGAGAAATGTCGTGTCTTGGAACACAATGATTGATGGGTATGCAAGGAATGGCCTCACCCAGCAGGCTTTGGACTTGTTCAGGAGAATGCCTGAGAGGAATGTGGTTTCTTGGAATACAATCATTACGACTTTGGTGCAATGTGGGAGAGTTGATGATGCCCAAAGGCTTTTTGATCAGATGAAGGAAAGGGATGTGGTTTCATGGACTACCATGGTTGCGGGTTTCTCAAAAAATGGGAGGGTTGAGGATGCTCGTGCACTCTTTGATCGGATGCCTGATAGGAATGTGGTTTCTTGGAATGCAATGATCACTGGCTATGCGCAAAATGGGAGGTTGGATGAGGCTCTGGATTTGTTTCAGAGGATGCCTGAGAGGAATATGCCTTCTTGGAATACCATGATCACGGGTTTCATTCAGAATGGGGAGTTAAATCGAGCAGAGGAGCTGTTCTGTGTAATGCGTGTGAAGAATGTCATTACTTGGACTGCGATGATGACTGGGTATGTGCAACATGGGCTAAGTGAAGAAGCACTGAAGGTATTTAACAAAATGCTGGCTGCCGATGGGTTAAAACCTAACACTGGAACTTTTGTGACCGTTTTAGGAGCTTGTAGTGATTTGGCTGGTCTTACTGAGGGACAACAGATTCATCAAATCATAAGTAAAACAAATTTTCAGGATAGCACATGTGTGGTATCAGCGCTGATAAATATGTACTCAAAATGTGGTGAGTTGCGTATTGCTAGGAAGATGTTTGATGATGGGCTATTGAGGCAAAGGGACTTGATATCCTGGAATGGTATGATTGCTGCCTATGCGCATCATGGGTATGGCAAGGAGGCAATTAATTTGTTTAAGGAAATGCAAGAATTAGGTGTCCCTGCCAATGATGTCACCTTTGTTGGTCTTCTCACTGCTTGTAGTCATACTGGTTTAGTTGAGGAAGGACTTAAATACTTTGATGAAATTCTGAAAAACAAATCTATAGAACTTAGAGAAGATCACTATGCATGTTTGATTGATCTTTGTGGTCGTGCAGGTAGGTTGAAAGAAGCTTTCAATATCATTGAGGGGCTTGGGGAGGAGGCTTCACTGACTGTTTGGGGAGCGCTCCTTGCTGGATGTAATGTACATGGAAATGCTGATATTGGGAAGCTTGTAGCAGAGAAAATTTTGAAAATTGATCCACAGAATGCTGGCACCTATTCATTACTTTCAAATATGTATGCTTCAGCAGGGAAATGGAAAGAAGCTGCCAATGTCAGAATGAAAATGAAGGACAAGGGGTTAAAGAAGCAGCCAGGTTGTAGTTGGATTGAAGTTGGCAATTCAGTGCAAGTATTTGTAGTTGGTGATAAATCACATTCTCAATATAAGCTTTTGGGACATTTACTTGATGATTTACATACAAAAATGAAGAAGGCCCGGGAAACGCCAGAAGATGATTTATTAGTTAATGTGAAACTTTAGTAGTATGTCAAAGCTTGTATTTTATGGTGGAGTTAAAACGTGAGATGGTTGACTTTGACTTGTAAGCTAGAAAAATGCTAGAAAGTGGTGACATCTGCCTAGGTAGGGATATTGTTGCCATTGGAGGACTTGGACAGCATATATTAAACAGTGGTACTCTTTCTTCGACCAGGAATTCTTAAGGTCTTGGACCACATATATTGAACCGTGGTACTCTTTCTTCAATCACAAATTCTTAAAAACGTGAAATTCAAGTGTAACTCAATCTTACAAAACCGACTTGTAAGATTAGGTTACACATTTATATACAATAATTTGATCATATCTATAGTTGACAAGGGATTTCCTACAAACTTCCTCACATCAAGAATTAGATACTTCAAACTTGAAACTAGATATTTGTAGGTGTTCTGGTAGTGGTCTGACGATAGGTGACATGATAAACCCCAACAAGCCAACTAGAATAGGCTCTTATACCATCTTAGAAAGCAAATTTTAGTCTAACTCGGTGTTACAAAACTGGTTTGTAAAGTTAAGATTGTATTAATTTGTGTACTATAATTTGACCATATTTCTAATCAAATGTGAGATCTTCAGCAAAAGTTGTTGTCTTTTTTAAATGACAATCCCAATTGCCTCAACTTTGGGAGTTGTGATTGAGCTGCCTGACCCTGCTAATGTGGGTTGGCTTGAGGCTTCTAAATCGAGCAAATCCATTTTCTCAGGTCACAATGTCTGCTAGGGGAGAGAGCATGTTCTTGCTGCTGTTGGAGAAGTTCATCTTGAGAGGTGCTTAAAGGATTTAAAGGGTAGGTTTCCGAAGGTAAGCTTGGAGTTTGCTCCTTCAGAGAAAGCATTGAGGAACAGGTGAACAAGATGGAAAATTTAAAAGTTCTTACCAGGATATAAAATATGTTGAAAAAACAACCCAATGGAAGATGTGTTGCCCCCATGCAGGTGATGAAACTTCTACCTTCTCTAACAAAAGCCCTAGATGAAATGTGTGTAACCCATACTTCATGTACTGTACTGTTTGGAACAATTTTTCATTGAGTTTATTTATTTGTAGCTTCACCGAAGTTTTGTTACGCACGAGTCCAATCAAATTCGTGATTATTTTGTTTTATATATAAAATATAACATTCCATTTCATTTTATGTATGACTTTGTGTTACTTATGTTTTGGTAGAGGGAATCTTGTCTTCAGATCGGTAGCAATATACTGGCTATGATGTTATATTCATTACTTCCCATGCATCTGTTTAACTCTTCTAACAGTCAATTCTGAACACTAATTGACCACTTTGCTTTCTTCTTCACCTCCACCTTTTTCATCATAATTATATTTTTTCCTAGTTGTGATTTCTTTCTTAAATTTCCAAGGTTCACAAGTATTAAATGTCAAAACTATATTGTCATCGCTGATTGCTTTATAAGGACTAACTCCACGTATGGAGATCAAATAGCTGACAATGCATAATTTTTGGAAACCTCTGTTCATTTTAATCAGCTTTTGTTTATAGTGTTTCAGTTTCCCTGAGAAATTGATTTCAGTATCGTTGACAATTCATAAGCTTCCAGCAGTTAATGATATCTATGCTTTTTTATAGTTCTAAACAGCTTCTGCGGGATAGAGAGGGACGAAAGTACAAATTCATTCTAGTATGTATCAAGTATCAAGAGTTAATATGTATGTATTCTAGCTTGCTAGTTTACTGTTTTATGTTTATTTTCTCTGTTTAATAAAATATTATTTGCTTCCCTTTTGTTTTAGTCGGATTTTGAAGATTATAGCGTTATTGTATTAGTTTTGAAGATTATAACAGAACGCTGGACAACATTTTAAAAACAAGGATTAAATATATTTTGATTCTTTAATTTTTGTTAAAATTGGAATTAGTTCTTCTCTGAAACTTTGATCCAATTTAATTTTCCAACTTTATAAATATGTAAATTTAGTCTTTTTAACCAAATTTTGTTAAGTTTATTTAACATTTCAAATTTTTTTTATTATATTTGAATAGTTGTTTATACCGTTTGATGCATTTTTAACTAAGAAATTATCATAAAATACGTTTGAAACGTCAAATAAACTTAATAAAATTTGGTTAAAAAAACTAAATATACACATGTAACACCCCATTTAATTTAATACACGAAATTAAAGGAAGCGTCACATAAATATAACGTAATAGCGCAGTCCTGAAGTTTAAACTTAGCTCCTTACAACCCAAGGCACACCACGATACCCCAAAAGAAAACTAGTTAAAGAGTTTAACATAAAGTAAATAAATCCAAGGACGAACAGGTACATGGGCCATAGCCCTAAAGAAAAGCCCATTAAGAAATTAAGATCCAGTCCATGCAGACTATGCAGCGGAATCATCCCTCCTCTGTTGACCACGAATACCTTTCTCATCTGCTCCCATCAATAAATTGACGATCATCGCAAGGATAGAAGGATAACATACAAAGCAATCAACAAGCAAAAGGGTAAGCTAGAGCCGACAAAATTTCATTAATACAATCAGATATATTTTCACAATTCCATATATACATATCAACCAAGCATGTTATGACCTTTCAATCAATACACTAAGACTTCACTCAACTCATTCGGATACATATAACCTGGTCGGATTCTGCGGATGCTTGCACTTGTGGTGGATACCTCTGCTCACCCCCGAGCTGCTCACCCCCGAGCTATGTGTTACAAGTGTTACAATGAATCAATTTTCCCTCACCACAAGGTTAGCCCTTAATGAATTTTAGGCCTCTTACTACTCTCACCACATGAGTCAGTCTGCTCTAGGTGAGACTAACTGACTCCTTAGAGTGTCAGGATGCAACCTTACCTTGAATCCTTACCTAGTTATACAGATGGGGCACCACCATGGACACCCACTAACAGGGGCCATGGAATTACGTCCCGACCACTGAAGCACGACCCTGAGAATCTCACTTAGAGATCCCAAGGAATTACGCAATGACGCGGACCAATTCATATTCACAAAACCAGGTAATATTTATCATGCATGTACATAGATCATGTCAACCCTCATAGCCATTCCCCTTTCCTGTTCTAGGTCAAATTCATACCAACTCGTCATACTCCACCCATGAATATAGGGTGTCAACTCATCTCATTACCATGTCACATTCATAACCAACCAATCTCATATGCATCACATGCCAAGGATTTATCCAAGTTTGCCATTCATAACTCATACACCCTCCCATTTCATGCATACTCATTCATTTCATATTTTGACATAGCAATGCAACCAAACCTGTATTTAATACCCAAAACAAAGATTCAAACAGTACCCACACGTTCTCTCGCCCAACTCTCGCTTAGGCTAGAAGCCCTCGCTCAGGCGAGAGGGGTTCCCTCGCTTAAGCGACAAGCCCTCTCTTAGGCGAGATCAAGACAGAGGTAAATGAAGTGTTTCTCGCGTACTCGCTTAGGCGAGTCCTCCCTCGCCTGAGTGAGCCCACTCCTCACCCAAAAGTGAGGTCCCTCGCCTGGGTTGCAACTGTAGCGACCTAACCTCGAACTCCCACGCGAGCTCGCTTAGGCGAGCGTCTCTCGCCTGAGCGAGATAGCACCTCGCTCAAAACTAAGACCCTCCACTTGAGCGAGAACAACAGACCACGCCACTGTTCCACCTGCATCAGTTATAATTTCACACCCAGAAATCTTTCCAGCCATATCATACGTTCACAACAACATGCCATTTCAATCAAACACCATACAAACACGCAACCACAGAAAACGTATCACGCAACCAGAGGGTTCTAGCTTCCCTTACCTGGGAATAATCTAACACAAGACCTTGACGCCAAATAGAGGAACACCACAACTTTAGGAGAGGATTATGGAGGTGAGTAGAACGAGGTTGAGCTAGGCTTGAATCTGGTTAAACGTTGAAACCCTAACGGAGTAACGACTGCGACTCTAAGCACCAAAGGAGCAGATTCTAAAAGTGTAGAATGAGTGAATTAGGGCAGACTTTGAGGTGGTTTTATCCTTTGGACTAGCCCTTAGGCCCAATAGCTTAAAGGCAACCCTTAAAACTTGAGGGCAGAAAACTGGACCTTACAACACATGTCTAAAATTAAAGAACTAAATTATACTAAAGTTTCTAAAAGAAACTAATTTTAATTTTATCTCAAAATTAAGAGATAAAAAGATATTTAACTCTAAAAATAACTCGTTATTAAATATTTCCAAAACAGTGTTACACAAAATATTTAAGAAATAAATATTTATTGTAATATTGGTGAAGGTGCACTTCAAGTTCAAGAAGAGGATTAGGATTTCGTCGGAAGCAGCAACAAAACCAATTTCGATATGTGCGGTCGTAAAAAAAAAGAGAAAAAGAAAAATAAAATTAAACCACTTGTTTCGGGGTAAGGGCCAAGAGCCTACTAAAAGAACCTCTTCGACTTGCGCTGCCTTTCTCCACTCCTGTAACTTCAGCGAAATTCACTCCTTAGCTCGATCGGCTGGGATGACGGTCGGGGTACCTGTCTAAAGTACTCTGATGCTTAAGTCAGAAAGGACCGATCGGTGTATCAAAATATTTGTTGCAATGAATGCGAAATTAAGATCCTTACCAACCTACCTTTGGGCCCTATTTATAGTTTTCTGTGTGGGCCTGCGATTAGGGTTCCTTAATCATGACCCAATGATCCTTTAATCAAGATTATTGACTTATTTAACATTAATTAACTCGATTGATCGACTGTCTGATAGTGCAGCCGATGGCCGCTTGGCTGGGTTAGTTACACTGTTTTTAATAAGTAAATCATTCATGTGCGCATGGCCGACCGACAGACATATGCGAAGGAGTACACAAGTGTAAAGGGATTCATCGACCGATGGGTGATTCGTTGATGGTCACGTATGTTCTGGTTGTCCGATCGACCGATGTGCCATTTGGGGTCCGTGTCGCTCGACTAGGTGTTACCGATGGGCCGATGGATATTAACATGATTAGGTTGTGACTCATATGTTCAACCGTTCGACCGATGGTCTTATGGTTTATTTGTCATCCGTTCGACCGATGGCCCTTAGCTATGTAGCTGATCGACAGAATCGATTTGCTGTTCGACCGCTCGACCGATGGCCTTTCATTTATAACTTCTTCAACTTTGGCCGATTGACCGATTGGGAGTACAGTACACCACTTAAGGGCAAGAGAATAAAAACTGTCACCTTCAATGGTGGATGGATAAGTGGCATGGAAATTCTTCCCTTAAATTAAGCAATTGAAGATAAAAATTTATAGAAATTTTCAAAATTTTCAAACTCAGGAGACAAATACTCTCAAATTGAGGAAAGTCAAATTTATATATGTCTAGAAAGTGTAAAAGGATGTTTCTTTATATAGTCTATAGGACTAATGATTAATCTTCACTTATTTTTGAATTCTTATCACCTTAATCTATTTCTCTTGTGGGATCATAACAAGTGCTACAAATATTAAATATTAGATTTTAATACCTAACGTATTTATGGTAAGAATAGAAAAAAAATGTTCAAATTTTCCCTCACTCTTTAGCTAAATTCCGAGCATTTGAGTAAAAAATCAACTGTAGTTACAGAGATAAACACTTTTTAATGTTTTTAGTGTGTCCAAAACAAAGTTTAAGGCCTTATTTGTCCGTAACATAGCTTAGGAAAATATTCCTTAGTGATGATTAATCTTCATGTGTTGTAGCTTATTCTTAGACCAAAGATGGTTAAAGACCATAATTTAGAAGACCATATACATCAGAGTCAAGTATTGTTGGAAATCTAAGTGTGAGTCTAAGTCTCATATTGAGTAAAAATGAGAAAGTTGAGCACTAGGATTAAGAGTGGTGTTAATCCCTTATGTGTAGGTTGAGCTCATATCTCATTGATGTTGTATCTCCCGGTGATCATCTCTCCAAAGACCCAAGAGTGGTATCATAGTCAAATTAAGGTTTTGGGTTAAGAGTGGTGTCAATCCCAGATGATCCTCTCTCGAAAGACCCAATAGTACCAATAGTAGTATCAGAACCAAAGGTTCGTGTAGTGACCGACTCATACGAGACCTCGTATCGAAAGTCTTCTTGATGGAGGGTCAAGAAAGCGTGTCATGTTATGTGAAAGGTGGTACAAAAAAGAGGTACTCAATAATTAGCTCTGAAGACACATAAACGCATCACCTTAAGGTTTTAGGTTAAGAGTGATGTTAAAGTATTTAGAAGTATTATCAATCCTTTGAATCATAAATTTCCTTTGTTGCAATCTCCATTAAAACTCTATTTTTTTTGTGTTAAGAATATATGTAGAGTCTACATCTCACATTATCTATACAATGGCGAATCTTCACCAAAATTTGTTGGGGAGCCAAAATAATATACTAAAAATTTATATATTTAATATTATTGTGACTAATTCAATAAAAATGAATACATAATCTAGTATATTTATAATTATCAAAGAAATTACACATATTTAAAGGAATGTCTATCATTTTTTTAAATTTTTGAACTCATGGTAATTGAATTATGATTAAAGTTTCCAGTTAACTTTTTTCGATGTAAATAACCATATTATCTGTAAAATATTCATCTTCCATTTTATTAACGTACATTTGATTCAAATATTCACAAGCTTTCATTTCATTGTTATAAGCAATCATGTTTTTATCTTCACCAATAGTTTCTCTATCAATTTTAAAAAATAAATTTATTCTTTTGTTTTTCATTAATATACATATTTAAAAATAAGTTTAAGACTAAAAAATAATTTATCACAATCTAATCAAAAGTTGAGAGACATAATTACTAAAAAAAACTATGATAATCAAGTTACAATTAAAAATCACATAGTATATTATTTCTTCTTCTACATTAATAAAAAATGAATATACAAAAAGGTCATGAGATAAAAAAAATAATGCTAAATGTTAAGCAAAAAGTTCATTATCAAGTGAGATAAGAGAAAGTTGTTTTATTTATTTATTTAATAATGGAAGAGAAAATATAAAAAAACGAGGATAGAAATACTTAGTTTATGTCTAACGTTTTTTTTAATAACAAAAAAAAAAGCATGAGAGAAGAATACAACATATGAAAAACTCAAAAGACAATGGGAGAGAAAATAAAAAATATCTTAATAATTTTGTTTCTTTATATATTTAATTTTAGGTTAAAATACCTTTTTTGTCCCAATTTTTGTCAAGTTTTGTGAAATAAGTTCTAATTTTGGTTTTGTGTTCAAATAGGTCTCAATTTTCGTCAATTTTGTTCAATTGAGTCTTTTTTTGCTAATACCGTTTAAATCATTAACGACCATGAACAGTGACTGCCACATGTCACTTTATGATTTTTTTGTATTTTTTATTTATTTGTTTTATTTTTTAAAATTTTTAATTTTTAATTTTTTTTTTAAATTTCCACATGTCAACCCAATAGTGTGCCACGTGTCAAAGTCAACATTCTATATTCAATTTAGTCCCTATATTTGTTATTTTTGTTCAATTGAGTCCCAATTTTGTTTAAAATTGACCAATTTTGTCCCTATTGAAGATGTGACCAAATTTAATTTTTATACCAAAGTTATAATGATGTGAATTTTAATATATTATATAAAAATAATAAAAGATGTGAATTTTAATATAAAAATTAAATTTGGTTTCAATTTGGAGAGGGATCAAATTGGTTCATGTTAACAAAAATTGGAACTAAATTAAACAAATATAACAAATTTAGGGACCAAATTGAATATAGAACATTGACTTTGACACGTGGCACACTGTTGAGTTGAAATGTGTACATTTAAAAAAAAATAAAAAAAAATAAAAAAAATATAAAAAAATTCAAAAAAACCACGAAGTGACACGTGGCAATCACTGTTCATGGCCGTTAATGATCTAAACGGTGTTAGCAAAAAAGGACACAATTGAAGAAAATTGACGAAAATTGTGACCTATTTAAACACAAAATAAAAATTAGGACTTATTTGACAAAACTTGACGAAAATTGGAAAAAAAAAAGTATTTTAACCTTAATTTTATGTTTTTTTTATTATTGTACTTTTTAAAATAAATAAAAAAATACTTAAAATTTAATTTTTATTAATTTTGAATATAATATTATTTAATTTTAAAAAATACAAATAATTTAAGAAAATTTAAAAATTTATATAATTTAAAAAAATTAAATATAAAATAATGAAAAAATAAATAAAAAAAGATTGGGGAGGGGGCGTGGCCCCGCCTGCCCCTTCCAACTTACACCACTGTATATATAGATGATAAAGTTAAATAATATTTAAAAAGGAGAACTAATAAATTATTGTCTTAAAGTTGTAAAGTTTTAAAGTTTTAAATTGAAGGTATGTGAACGTGGAAAATCTCTTTTGAAATACCTATCATTAAGATTTTTAATTCTAACTTCGGTGATGTCCCTAAAGCTCCTCCACCTCATAATAATAATTGTTGTGCTCTCTTAAAACAATAATTGTTGAACCACTGTTAGAAAATGAGATTATGAAAGTGAAAGCAGCTTCAACTTGGAATCCAGTGACCCTTCATATCCATGATCAAGAGTTCCACTTATATTATGTTGTTTGTAATGATAAAACAAGAGAAGAGATGTTACACTAAAGTTTGTTATTTTAAGTGATAGAAAATAATTAAAATAATTAAAGACAGGATTTACTTTGAGGTCTTTTGTCAGAATGGTGCAGCATAATTCTTGAGAGAACTTTTTCAGAAATATAAACATGTCAAAATAGTCTTCAATAAGTATTTATAATTAATAATGATGTGGTGCAGGGAGCAAAAGACTTGATCAAGTAACTCAATTCTGAATAAGTTGTGCTTTTTCGGTTTAGTTTCACTCTATGTTGGACTAGGAAACCAAAAAGTCACTTTAGTGCAATCTAAAATAAATAAATTTAATGCAAAAAATTTAAAAGATAAAACATGCTCATTTAAAATTTAAATCATATTAATAAAGTTTGTTTTAATTTTTACATAGTGATTTCATATAATATATATATATATATATATATATATATATATATATATATATATATATATATAATACATGTATACGTTTGAATAAAGAAACTATTACTCACAAAAATTAAACATCATTAATATTTTAAAAAGATCTGTCCTTAAGTCTGCTTTTAAGGTTGACATAAGCTTATTTGAACTGCAAGATAAGTTGATCAGACAGCAAATAAGTCGATCTTTTCCTACTCTGATTTGTTTTATAGCTTTCTTTGAACTTTATCAAATTAATGTTAATAAAATAATTTTCACAAGTTATCTTTTTTAGAACCGAATATTGGAAATTGAGTTGTACCTGGATACCAATCACTCTTTTCTCAAATAATTATACTACACACAATATATAATAACGCAGTGTCTTTTCATACAAAAAACGTATAACTTTCGAAATTGTAGTTTCGGTTATTATATTTAATGAATACATGTTCCTCTGAATGTACAATTAAAAATTGTGACATTTCGGATTTTTAAACATGAAGATCAAAATGACGGTTAATGTGATCTATTTTCATTTTTAATAAATTAACAAATAAATACTTTTTATATATAATTGGACATTAAATTCCGTTCTTATTTATGTGTGCTATATTTTCAATGAAATTTCGAAGCTCTTTTATGACTGAACTTTCCATCCAATGAACAAAATATCTTTTCCTCGTCATTGGCTACGTCCTGTTATTTGTACCTTTGACATTAGTATGATTTGCCACATTCTTTCATTTATTTTACTTGGATTTTTTTTTTCAATATAGTACCATTTTAATTCCAATAAATATCTCCAATTTACAGTATCATTAAAAGAAAAAGTAATAGTGCTCAGAATTTCTAGTAGGAGAAATCAAACATGGTCTCTATCTGTGTTAAAAGATGTCAGCCAATATTAACATGTTTCACAAACGCTTGGGAGGGACATACTGCACACGCTCGTCCTCGCATATAGCCTGTAAATAAATAAATAAATAAATATATAAATAAATTTATCAAAATGTAACAAGCAATTCATTACTTAAATGGCCTCAATCTAGTTACCAAAGAACTTCATCAAAACCCCAACTCCCCAGGAAACTTTATTGAACATAACCCAGCTCAACTTCAGAGCTTCCCTTCCAATATTTTGGATTTCAAAAAATGAGGTTTTCAGCAAACAAAGCATTAAATCGCCATATATTATAACACCCCACTATCTGCAATAGCGGTAGAAGGCAAACCTAAGTAGGCAATCTACAAAAAAAGGTAGATGATGGAGTTCTTTTTATTTGTTATCTTTTATCCATGAGCATTCATTTTATTTGGAACTACACCCTCCTCCTCTGTTCCAACACTAGAACTTTATTTTAGCAAGACTGGTCTAGGGGCCCATAAATATTGTGGCTGGATGAATTGACTAAGTCATCATTTGATGATTGCCTAACCCTGTACTAGAAAAGAAATAACTATGAATCCCCTTTAAAAGAATATCATAATATATTTTGAAATCCATCACAAGTAATATACTATGCAATCTATATATATATCATAGAAATAGAAATATACCAACCTGCATCTCCTCTGGAAGTGCCTCCGAGACAGCAAGAGTATAAACACCAGGAGCGAATTTTCCTGCAACCCAAATTTTACAACTTAACGTCAATACAAGTTTTAAATCTAGATAGAAATTTAGTCTAAAAAACATAATAACTAAATAAACACATTAACAAATCTCTACGGTGTTTTTCCTTTAGACGTTAATCTTTATGCGACTTATCATGATCCAGTCTATTGTATATAAACACATAACAGTAAACAGTAGTACCAAGCAAACAACAAAGTAAAAAACACCCTCCGTCATTATATTTATCTTATTCAACTTCAAGTTCATGCATCTTCAAATCATGTCTTAGATCATGAAAATATGATTATAAAGTTAAAGAATGCGAAAAAGGAAAAAACTTAATCAAAAAGAAAATGTCATGATGCATATTCCACTGTACTACTCCCATCTCATCATAATGCTGCTAAGGACAAACATGTTTTTTCGTCTCTTGTCTTTTCATTAAATTCGTTTTGGTTATTTGTCTTTCAAAGATCATTTTTGTCTTTGAAAAGAATATGAAATTATATTTTTTTCACCCTATTTTCACCTTGTTTATAGCGCTTTAGATTCAAATATTAATTGGTTTCCAAAGATTCCATATACTTGAATCTAAAATAAAATATTTTTATGAATAAGTAAAAAAAATAGTTCAAAATTGGTCCTCAAAATCAAGTGATTGCTGTTCCCGGAAGACATCAACTCAAAAAATGATATATAAAAGGACCAAAATGAATCTTTTAAAAGTCAAAGGATCAAAAGGACAAGGGGCCGAAAATATATTTTAGTCTAAAGAAAAAGAAAACTGAAGGGTATGGAAAGGAAAAATTATGATCATTGCAACCAGAGATGAATGAACATACCAATGCGCAACCATCGGGCAGCCCAGCTGCGAGAGGGATCCATAACAGAAATGATCCTGTTGAGCAATTAAATGGGAGAAGAAAATAAAAAATGAGTACTGAGAGAACAAAAAAAAAAGTGGAGGAATTTGGACGAAAAACAATCGGCACCAACTAACCCATTAAAATTAGGAGTAGTGCATTCAACAACACGCTCATGATCTTCTTCCATCTTAAAGAACTGGCAGTTCTCACAGCCTGACTCTCGGAACTGTGAAACAACAGCAGAAAGTGTAAACAAATAAAAAAAAAAATGCAACAAAAAATGTTAGAATGGTAAAAGACCTGATCATAGGTTTTGACAAGGCGGCAACGAAGACATGCCCTCAACTCATGGCCAAAGCTTGTAGGAATTTGTGCAGGTGCAATTGCCATTTTCTGTAAAGCTCACTGATAGACAGACCAATAGGAAACTAGGGTAAGTAAATGGAAAGAATTAGGATTAGGCTAAAAGAAATTTCATTCACGCCTCAAATTATCAAAGTTAGTGTTCACAACATCAGTATCCACAGATCTACTAAATGCAACTCTTTAGCCAAGTGGGCATTTTTAATTTTTCTTTTGGCCAATTCTCCTGCCGTGTTTTGTATTCATCTTGGGCGGTTATATTGGGCTCACTATCATTACCGGGAAGTCCTTAACCTCAGAGTGGAGGAAAGCTAGGAGTTATAAGGTTGGCTTGATGGTTAAATTGGAATTTGTAAGGGAGGGTGGGAGGAGTTAATTCCTCCCACAAACATAATACTAACAACTAATATTTGCGATAAAACAAAAATGGAGGAAAGCTACAAGCATGGGGCAGGTCAACCATTGGGATGAGTATCTTGGGTGTGACTTTTTGATAGAATTAAATACCTATATCTCGGAATCTTATTTTTTGTAAATTCTAGCTCATGTTTGATTCAGATTTTGCTCTAGTTCTAGGAACTAAACTGAAATTAAATCAAAACATAAAGAACCAAATCAAAATTGAAATTATAATACCGACATCTAAACTTTGCATGTGAAGCAGTTCAAAAGGTACAAATAGTATCATCCTAGACAGCATATAAGTCTGACACTGATGTTGAGAATTTGGAATTTGTGTGTGAATATGTTGGTGCATCCCTCTTCTTATAAAGATGCTCAAGGGAATACTGTTAGAGAGGTTGCTGCTCAACCAATTTCAAATTCAATGTACCAGAATGGAAGAAAAGCTAAGAGAGTAAACTGCTCAAAACGTACAGTGAGCCTAGCTAATGATTTTCTGAGGTGAGATCGCATGCACCCAACCTATCTACTGCATACAAATTTTTCGCTTCAGAACACTAAGGCTCGTGCTACGAAAATCTAGGTTAAGTGTTTAATTCTATTCTCATGATATATAAATTAATTGTGTGGCAATGACCAATTCAAATGCAGTAGAAGGTGAAAGAAATCAACAGATACTGCAATTAGGGCACAGCTGCAAGCTAGGTGGCAAAATTCCGTCCCAAAATATTTGCGAAGCCATAACGGGTTATGGCAGAAGCATCACCAACAAAAGACAACCATAGAAATTCAAATTCAAATAAAAATAAAAACCAAAGCAAAACACACCATGAACAAAAATGAAAAAGAAAAGACAAAAAAAAAAAAGAGGACGAACCACGATAGGTGGACGACGGGAAGACCCAGGCGGGTGGAGCAGCTGAAAAAGGATGAATCAAGTGACCGCGGCGGTGGCACAACGCGCAGGTGTCTGAGGCGACACGGCAAGGCGGAGTCGACGACAAAGTGCGTATGGTTGGGCGTGATTAAGTAAGAAGAATGATAGTTTTCTTAAGCGTGAGAATGAATGAAAAGGATGATGTATTTATAGAATTTTTTAGACTCAAAGATAATAATTAATTGTTATATTATAAGATAAAAGATATTATACAATTTTAAGATATTAAATAATTAATTATTATATTATAAAAATATTCTTTTTAAATACTTTAAAGATAAAATCTAATAATAAAATATTATATTATAACATATAATCTCGAAATAGTTTAGATAATAATAAATTGAAATATATTTTAGATTATTAATTTATAATTACTTAACGTTGTTTCAATTGTGTCTTTAGGTTTTTACTTGGGTCTTTTGTACAGTTTTTTGTGTTGTGTGTTGTTTATTCAGTGTAATTGTTACAAACAGGTTCTGATGCTTAAGTCAGTAATAATTTCATCGGTATAAACAATTAATATTGTAATAAATGTGAGAGAGAAGTCCTAACAATCATATGACTTTTATTTATAGTTTTCTATATAACTCTTATTAGGGTTGGTCTAATCATGGTCCAATTGTTTTTTAAACTTTATTTTGAACGATAATTACGAAGCATATTTACTCCTCCTATTGTTCGACACTGCTCCCGTGTGACGTCATTACACAAATGTGGTCGTTGGTAAGTTGATGTTACACATGCGTTCATATGTCGAGCATCGTAATTTGATTGGTCGATGATCAGTCGAAGTTGATGTTGCACATATTTTCATATGTTGAGCATCACAACTTGACCAATTGATGACCGGTCAATGTCACACGTGTCTTCATATGTTGAGTATCGCAACTTGACTGACCAATGATCGATCAATGTTGTATATATCTTCATATATCGAACATCGCAACTTAAATGAGTTAAAATATATATTTTGGAATAACTTAAAATATGTTTTGAAACATTGGTTCTAAAAAGTAAATATTTGTAGGGTAATGATATTTTGGCAACTTTCTCTTACAACCTAAGGTAACATCTTTTAAGTGGTTTTGAAATATAGAGAAATGAGAAAATAAGAAAATGAGAAGTCACCAGGAAAATGCAACATGTTATAAAAAAAGTTGTCAAAATTTAATTGTGAAAAAATCATTTTTCTTTTAAAATCTTTCAAAATATTTAGACCGAAATATTTTTTTTTAAACCTCAAAAGCTTGTTATACTTTCTTATGCAACATGTTATATACTTTCTTATCCCGTGACAGAGGTCAGATGGGCCGATTCACAATCCAAGAGTCGGAAAATTTTTTGTTAGGTCTTTCGAGGAAGGAGGTTCATGGGGAGATACAACACCAATATGAGACTGACTTACACTTGGATTCCCAACATTATGAGACTTAAATCATATTACTCTCTATGTTTATTATCATTATATACATCCTTACTCTCTTACTCACTTATGTATTAAAGAGCTTTTGGAGGTGGATTTTCCCTTTTTCTCTTTGAAAGTTGGAGCTCTCGCACTAGGAGGCAACATCTTAGCTTTTGAGAGCCTTATACTCTACCTCAAAGACACTTTGTCAAAATCCACTAAGAACATTCGGTGCCCACGGTGAGGCTTGAGTGAAATTATTTCTAGACCACAAGTCTCATGGTAATGTACTATAATTGAATCATGGATGAGAATGATATACTTTTTTTCCTTAGCTCGATTTTTGTCCTTACAAAGGGTTCTTTTGAACAAAGTTATAATAAGGCACATTATATAAATTAAATTTTCTTTTTCAATTAATCGTTTTGTTACTCCTAACCACTTTATTCTTTTATATGTTACTTTATCCAAATGTCTTTGAAATTATTGTATGAATGTCAACTCCGAGATCACTCAAAATTGAGCGGTCGAAAAACATCGAACAATAATATACAAAATGATTTAGTTTGAGATTGTTTACAAATAAACAACCAATAACACATTGGTAAGACATGATAGACGACAAGAAAAAGCCTCATACATTCATTGAAAAGTGCCACAAATTCAAGAAGTGTTGGGAGTTACATATAACTGTTACTATTTGGCTCTTCACTACATGGAGAATAGATATACTTAGATCGTTATCACTCATCAAAGGCCACGTAAAATTTTTAATATTTTCACTGCACAATAAGTGCAAAAGTTCTTTTGAGAGAATGTAGTATGCATGCATGGTTTACCCCACTCTGTTGTCATTTGATGACCTCTAAATAGAGTAATCACACTAGCAAGTGCACTGGTTCAATTGTAGTACCAAGTGTCGTATCCAAAAGAATTTGTTTAATCTTTATCAAATACTATAACACTATTTGAATTTGTAATTTTTATAGATTGGTAGTAAAACTATGATGATCAAAAAATCAAGTTAAAACAAATTACTTGATGAGATTAAGTGTGTTGGGATTAGATTTCGCTACTCTATTCCTAAGCATAATTACTGTTTTATTGAATTACCAATGTTCATTCGTTGTTCCTAGAAGTACACTAATATAATCCTAGACCCATGTTTGAAGCTAGGATCTAAAGTTATTCAAACTTAGTGTGATATTTGCACTCCTAAAGAATGAACCCTTTGCATTAATGATCAAGACTCTATCACCAACTAAAGCATATAGATGCATGTTTTCAACCTAACAACATTAGATGATCTAATTGGATCTATAACTTAAACTAGCTTTTTTCTAATTCAAGTTAGATGTAGTAGATGGCTGATCAATTCATCATACGATAAAAATCAAATTAAATCAATAAGATGTGAAAGAACACTTGAATAGAGCAATAAAATAGTACGATATAGAAGTTCAGAGAGTTACATCCAATCCCAACACTTGGAAATTTAGCAACTCGTATTAGTTTTAACATTCAATCCTAGGAGTTGTTGCCTTCCCCCATGTCTCTCTCTAGTGTAGGAAATATTACAAGTGAAAGTAGAAGAAAAGTCCTAGAGAGAAGTCTAAGAATCTAGATATCAAAGAATAGGGTTCTGCTCTATATTTATAAAGTTTCCAGTCTTAGTTGCAGCTTTAAACATGGTGGCCAACTTGCGAGCTTTCATTCCAATGGAGAGGTTCCTCATAGCTCATACTATCTTCGTGATGTTCAATCTATAAGGTTTCTTTCATGGGTGATTTTCCTACATGGTTAAGTTCTCCTCGCATGGCTCATGCACCATTTACTCAATTTAAGATATGAAGGGAAAATTGAATTTTGTTGAAACTGCCTTTCAACACTTAATATGTGATGTTGGGGCTCAAGCTACTTGACTCTTTTTTCTTCTAAACTGCAATAATTCGCACAAAATTTTCATTAAATCACCACACATGTTTATATACAATGCTTTTAGTAAATTCTAGGTAAAAAGGGTAAAATATCAAGTTTATGCAAGATAATCAATCAAGATAAGTGTCAAAATGTATTTGAAATATGACTAAAATAGGAATTTATCATCATTCTTAATGGTTGACTATTCATTAACAAAGGCTTCAAAGAATTTATGGACTTCGATAGGGCATCCACATATCAATGGTCAAACTAAAGTAGCAAACAAAGTTATATTGAACAAGTTAAAGAAAAAACTTGGCCAACTCAAAGGCCTTTGGGCTGATGAGATTCCAATTATATTTTGAGGGTACCACTGCACTCCCTAATCCTCAACAAAACAAACACCTTTCTGAATCACATACGGAGTAGATGCCATGATCCTCGTTGAGCTTCTAGAAGCCTCTAAATAAGACAATTCTTTGACAAAGTTCATAATGAGCCAACTTACAAGTCAATCTTGACCTTATATACGAGGTGCAAAGAACCGAGCAACGCAATGCGACAATACACACTTTAGAGAACACGTCTTTCACAAAGGGTATCCAATTTGGCCTAAACTTGGGGATCCAAGAAAAGATAAGCATGGAAGCAAATTGGCCCCAAATTCGGATGACTCTAATTGCATAGTGGATTGACTTGAAGAACTCAGTAGCAAATTATAGTCGAAAACATGGCAATGCCGCACATCTGAAAAGCTACTTCAATTAAGCTTGGGTTTAAAACATCTATGGATTGAAAGATATATGAATACCAAAGTGTTTAAAAGTACTAAGGATTGAAATATATTTGAAGATCGTAAGATATTAGAGTATCAAAGCGTCTAAAAGTGCTAAGGATTGAAATATATCCGAGTATAAAAGATATCCAAGTATCAAAGCATGTAAAAGCGCTAAGGACTAAAGGATACTTGAGGATTGAAAGATATTAGAGTATCAAAGTGTCTAAAAGCACTAAGGATATCCGAGGACTGAAAGATACTCGACGATTCAAAGATATATGAATACAAAAGCGTTTGAAAACACTAAGGATCACAAAATATTCATGGATTGAAGTACATCTAAGTACAAAAGTGTCTAAAAGCATTAACGATTGAAAAATATCGAAGGATTGAAATACACTCCAGTACCATAGTGTCTAAAAACACTAAGATTGAAAAATATCCATAAATTGAAATACATTTGAGTAAAAAGCATCTAAAAACGTCAAGGATTGAAAAATATCCACATATTAAATACATTCAAGTACAACCTACTCGACGACAAATAAATTTGAGTGATTAACCCCACTCACATATTAAATTTGTCCTAGAACATCCTACTCGTCAGACCAATAAGTTCAACTGGCTAACCCCACCCTATGTACTAAATACGCCTGAGTAAACCATACTCGCCGACAACTAAATATGCTTGAGTGGTGCCACACTTGTTATTAAATTAAAATATGGTCAGGTGGCCACACACTCGCAAGCAACAATTGGCAACTATTCTCTAATGAGATGTTGTAACCACTATTCTTAAATTTTAATTTCGTAAATGTTGATTGTATGAGAAGCATGGATATTTGTTATACATTTTTCTGGATTATATTGGGTTTATGGAAATTCTCCAGAGACTGCTTGGCGAGCCTTCAAAGCCGCTAGGCGACTCATGTTGTAACCACTAAGTTTCTGGGGTTTTGTTAAGAACCGCTTGAGGGTTGTTCTTCGCTGCTAGGCGATGCTTAGATGAGTGAAATAGGTATTTTTCATGAAAAAAGCATTGTTTTTCGTATTTTCACGTAGCAGGGACTGTTGGACGCTGATTTTATACTGCCAGGCGCCAAATTCCTCACTTTTGGGCGTTGGGCGCCACCATTTTTTCTAGTCTGTGTAGTTTTTGTAAAACTGCGTTTCCTGGTACGTTAACCGTCCGATTTAGGTGAAGTTTTGACAAGTGATCCATAACATGTTGTTCTTTACTTTGAACGGTGGATATTTAAATTGGAAGTATGTAGCTAGAGATGTATGTTACTCATGATTGTTGGTTTCAATTCCCTAAGAGTATGATTAGTAATGGATGCTTATGTGTGCTTAAATGTTGGTATGGCCTTTGTTGGTGAATGTATACATATATATAGATGGGTGATTGATGAGTATGTTTTGGTATTACTTGCTGAGCCATGTTAAATATATAAATCTATATATGTTAGCCTGAATGTATGATGTTATAAGTGTGTGAAAAAAGGCCATTATTGATGATATTACTATGACCAAGTGTTACATGATCATGATAGGTTTTGGGCAAGTATGGGAACATGATAATCATGCTTTAAATGTAATGGGATTGTAGGGGCATGCAAAATAAGTATATAGCTTTGATTGTGTCTTATGTGGTGTGTGAGTTGTGTAATTGTGCAATTGTATCAATTCAAGTATATATGAGTTTAAAGGACCAAGTGTTAATCTTAATTTGACATAAGGAATTGGTAAAAAGGGGGGTTCATGTAGTTACTGATTGAGGTAAGACTTATGCTTTGTATGAATAAATGAGTTATGTCATGTTGCCTTATTATTTCATAATTTCATATGAGCATGGTTTACTCTTGGGTTCAAATTGAATGTTGGCATTGATTTAAGATATGAGCATATCCGAATTTATAAAGGGATGGATGTGTGCTCATACTTGAATGTTGCATATGAGTTGTGATGCTGTAAATTTGAGTATATGAAGTATACAAATGCGTATTTTGGTTTCATGTGCAAAAGGAGATTTAGAGTTTTACACGACTTGTGGCTTTTATGCTTTGGATGTGTGTGGTCTACAAGGCTTTGGGTGATACCTTAAGGATGGACTTTTTTGGAGCATTCCTTAAGTTGTGGCTCATAATTACATCCCTTAAGTTGTGGCTCGGGATGGAGGATGAACATTGTACATTCCTTCAGTTGTGGCTCAAAATGGTGTGTGTTACCGGTGTGAGTGTGCGAGTTGTGGCTCGTACGAAGGGTCTACACTCAATTGAGAAATCACAGGTTGTAGCTAGTGATGTGCTAATCTTATGTCGAGAGTACGAACTACGATTCATATTGGGAACTCCACTTGGCGTTGCGGTTCAAAGATGTAGAACATGGATAAACATGGTGGTGGCCATGATTTGTGGAATCAGAGGATGAAGTTTCTCTGATGATGTGTCTATAGTTGAATTTGTGATGTTTATATTTATATTATATGTTAACTCACCCTATCTGTTTGTGATTGGCGATGATCATGTAATTCGGTACGCGGGAGTAGATGATGTTGCAGATGATGCTGGTGAGGTATAGAGCCGTAGAAGGGCTAGCTTGGGGAAAGTTTTTATGGAGTTTTATTTCTTTATGGATTTTCAAAGATTTTGTAACCATTTACTTGTTCAAACTCGGAACTTGTAATCGACATCTATATACTGTGGTTTTGAATCTAGACGATGGAATAAAGGTTTTTAATTTTTCCACGTTTTGGGAAAGATAGTATAATGAATGCAATTTTTTTATTATATATTAAAATAATTTTAATTTAGTAATATTCTACTGAGTTGTTACACCTACACATAAACACCATACACCCTACACTAATGCTGACCAATGCCCATGCATAATCCTCACACACCTTGCATCAATATTAGCGAATGCCCGTGTATAAAATTACTTCTAGAAAAAACTCACACTAGCACTCACAGTCTGTTCAACCAGGAGCTGCCACGTGTCATAGTCCTCCACTTTCAAATTTGACCAACCAGGAGATGCCACATATGTAACATCCCTAATGAATATTACTTAATTAAATATTTAAAGATATAAAAAGAAGTTTAAACGTCGCAATATTATTAATCCCATACGCGGGAAAAACCAAAATTTAATATTCAATGTGACAATATTCAAATGAAATTAAATCAATAGTTATTACAAGTTCCAAATAAAACCATGAAAACAATAGTAAATCCCTAGCTCTATCCCAGTTAGCCCTCACTCCGTCGCCTGAGCACCCTTAGCATCACCTGTATCATCATCTGCTCCCGTGTAACGAATTACACGATCATCGCCAATCACAAACAGAAAAGGTGAACTCAAAAGAATATAAGAAACATATCAATTAAATAATATAAAACACACCCAATTATATTCTCATAGTTAGACCATGGTCAGATCCTTAATACCCCCAAGGCTTTTAAACCTCCAATTTAACAACAAAGTTAGCCATGGACTCAGGATTCATGATGCTCACACGAACCTGCCTGCTCGTGGTCCTGCCTCTACGAACCTCCCCGCTCGTAGTCCTAATCTACGGACCTGCCTGCCCGTAGTCCAACATATGTGATCCACTAGCTACGTACCTCCCTGCACACAACATCTCTCAACTGTGAGCACGGAACATACGAACCTACCTCGCTTGTATCCCCACAAGAGAGTAATTGAGTATGAACCTCCCCGCTCGTACCACCACATGTCACCCACCATCCATGAACCTACCCGCTCATGGCACAACATCTCTTGATCCACGTTCGCATCAATGCGTACATCAATATACACAAACTGCACTAAACTCGCTTGGGCTAAAAGCCTTAGCTTAAGCGACCAGGCCTGTCTCGCTTAGGCTAAGCTTTCTCGCCTGAGCGAGCATGCTAACCTGGTTTATCTGCGAAGTCTCACTTAAGCGAGTCTCTCCTCACTTGGGCGAGATCGCCTTTCGCCTAACACCAAAAACTCTCGCCTAGGCGGCGAGTTAAGCACAACACAAAGTTAAGCACGAGGTCTCGCTTAAGCGAGAACCTCTCGCCTGGGCAAAAAGCCTTATCCCCCAAACATCAACCTCCTCGCCTACGCGAGGTGCCCAAAACAAAATCTCACACCCCTCGATTTCTCGCTTAGGCGAGAGGTACTCGCCTGAGCGAGATAGCAGGTCGCCCAAAAACCTAGGCACTCCGCCTAAGCGAGTAACTCGAGCAGAAACAAGATCAAGACTCTACAACTCTCGCCTAGGCGAGCTTGGCTTGCCTGAGCGAAATTAGCAGAGGGTATCCCTGTTCACGCACGCATAACGCAGAATTTTCAAACCAAAACCCCAAGCAAGCATTATCACGCATCCCTTAGGCAACAATAATCCTTATAGACATGCTTAGACCTAATTGGACCACCATAATTCGTGATTGAACCACAACAACCCTATAATACAATTACCCCAATCATATTCATACAATTGCTTAAGATTGCTCCAACAACATCAATACAATTACACCTCTGAACCATACCCTGTAGAGCACGAAAATTCACAATCACACACTATCATACATGCATTTCAGAGTATACAAAAATCCTCAATCATAAAGACATGCCAAAAGAACTCCCCTAACCTGGTTTTTCTCAGCTTTAAATAAAAGAAGGTGGATGGTTCTTCTGGCCCCAAATTGGTTCCCTTAGTGCTCTCCCAACTCAGCTCTCTTGGATTTCCTCTGACCCTCTTTTGACAATTTTCCTGCTCCTTACCACTCTATAGGTTTTCAGACTTCAAAAACCCTCCTAATTACTCTATTTTCCCCTTTTATATGGTCCTAAATATGGTTAATGGCAAAAAAAAATCGAAAAATGCTTTTTAATTATTTATAATTTCCCTTCATAACCCTTCTCTTTGTTGTCCAATGTCTCTAAGGTTTCTCCACCCCTTCGCATTCAACTCACAATTACATTTAGCAAAAATAAAGAAATCAATTTCGTTCTCAGTAAGGTTTGAACACACAACCATGGTATCACAAGACAAGTGCACAACCACATCAACCAAATCATGTTTTTGATAATTTCTATAATTCTATAATTATGTTATCATTCAACATAATCATGCATATTATTAAAATTAAAGTATTTCAAACAACACACAAATGGCATACATAGGACTCGAACCCAAGTCCTCTCACACACTCAAGTACTCTCAACCACTTGAACTAGTACTTTTCCACATCACTACAATTAACATTAAATGTCATAAAGGCTTCTACTATCCGCATTTATTAAATAATTCTTTATTTAATTATTTAATTTTCCCAGGTCTTACAACATGTCATAATCCTCCACTATGAAATCGGACCAACTAGAAGCTGCCACATAATTTCCTTCTTCCTAAAGCAAATCTACAACACAACTAATATTCTTCACCGCATAACCACCATCGACCCTCCATACAGTCACCACAACAACCAAACCAGCCCTTCATCGGAAACCACACCGCCACAACACCTGGATGCAACACCCGTCACCGACGAAGCATCGCGCGAGCCACGCAAAACAACATCATTGGAGATCTCGAGCTCCACCCTCACCATGTAGATCCAATGTTACCAAACACCACAGTCCACCGCACGCAACAACCCAAATCCGCAAGCTACATCACAAGAACAACCGAAGTAGATCTATAAACCATAGAGTTAGGGATGACAACAGGTTGGGTCGAGTACGGATAATTCCTACCCACTACTCGACCCGCATGAAAAAATTGTACCTGTTACTCGCTCCATTACCCACCAAATACCTGTATTAAAAAAACCCGCAAATATTTTTCAACTCGTGGGTACTCGTTGGTACTCAGAAATATTTTTTAAATATATTTTTTATTAGATCCAAATTAAATTTCAAATAAGAAAAATAAATACAGGTGCAAAAAAAACTTAAACAACCCAACATATAATGAAAATATGTGCAAATATTAAAATGAGGGGTGTGACGAGTAAAAACTTGCCTAGACCCAACTCTCTCCTCTTCTCCCACACAAAGGCATTAGGGTTTCCCTTCCACCTTCACGTCTATGAGTCACCATGAATCTAGTAGCAGGTTCCGCTACCACATGCCCCGCGACGGTGAGAGACGTTGTCGGAAACGCTTGTCACCACCGTAGGAGTTGCCGCGAGAACCAAACAACACAACCTATCATTGTAATATGCCTCTGCCCATGCCACTCCAAGCACCACCGACAATGTCCCCGACTTTCGTCTCAATCGATCTTCTTCGTCATTTCTCACGACTCACGAGTGAAACAGAAGCCTTGTTGCCCCTCTACGTCAGGTTTTAAACCTCAAGGCAAAAACTACCACGAGCCCACCATTAACTTCGACTTCGAACTTCGAACACCAACATCGGAATGCCAACACCTCAACTTTGAACTCAAACTTGCTGAGAGTCAGAATGCCAAGGCCAACGTTTTGATTTGCCTCAATCAGAGAGGAGAAATACTTCTCTGGCATTTGACGACAACAAAGAGCGATAAGAAAAAAAATATTAGCAGGCAAGGCATGAGTAACTTAATAACATAAAAGCAAAGGATAAAAATGTAATTTCATTTTCTTAATGGGTCGCGGATATCGGCGGGTATGGGTAATATGATACCCACCCCAACTCGTTAATGAACGAGTATTAAATTACTTGTTACTCGCTATCCGCGAGTACTTATTACTCGCGGGTACCAACTATCAACAACGAATTTTATCCACGGATACCCATCGGCAAGGGTTTTTTTGCCATCCCTAAATAGAGCACTTCCTCCACGCATATGCTGCAAGCTACAAATCACACAAATCAGATCTCCATCGTACATCACTCATCGGGCCACGCGAGCACCAACTGCGACCTCTTTCGCATATCTAATAGCATCTCACCAAACGTGAACTCCATTGCATATCCAACACGACTCATTGTCTTCGCACATTCAAGAACCCGACTGCAACTTCACCACGCCAACACGACGTTAACAATGACCCTTCCATCAAATTTCTCATTACAAGTTGAACAAATAAGGATAATTCTCCTACAACAAGGAATTAATCTTTTCTGATGTGGAAGATTAGACTAAGTTGCAACCATAAAGCATACTAAGAAAAAATCCTACCGAACCATAGCTTTGATACCACTTGTTGAGAAAAACACATCATCAATTAAGAACATTACCGTTTTTACCCCCAAAAAAATACCCTATTAACATAGAAATGAGTTAAACGCAAGGATACACACAAATATAATGTGGAAACTCCAAAATCGAAGAAAAACCAAAATCGTTGTCTAATGACAACTAGAGAATAACACTATGTGAAAATTTTTACAACACAGACTACCTTCCCAAGCCCTTTGTCCCCAAGTACACTCACACTCTCAAAAGTAAGAATTTAACCAAATCTTAGAACCCTCTACTATAAGAGTATAAGAAAAGTCAAATACAAGCTTAAAGTGTGTTTGACTGGGACAAGGAACATCTTGGACTTAGAGCTCATTATATAATCCCTAACACCCACTCCCTAGCTTATCCTAGGCGTGTTGGACTTTTCAAGGTGTATTATTTTCATCAGCCTAAACAATTGTTACTGTAATCATGTTTAAAATTATATTTATAAATCTTTTTTGTGAGATTGATTTAGACATAAACGTACTAAATTTTAAGTGGGTATTAATATGCTATCCTAGGTTCAGTTGGACTATTGCGTCACATGATATCGAGTTCTCCTTGGACCACCCATAAACATCTGATCCTACAGTCGAAATGTTAATTTCTCACCATGAGAGAGTGTGTTGGAAATTCTACACCGATTAGAGATATGACCAATAAGATGATTTGGTATATCCATTTGCTTTGAAGTTATGAGTCTATGGCTATTTGAATGATGATACAATGCTATATTTGATTTGATAAATAATGATTGATGAATGCCCTTTTATAGTGACTTATGGCATGACACTCAATAACTCTGATGTGAGAGCATGTGATTTGAAGGTAGTCAATTGAATCTAAATTCTTATCTTGCCTAAGTTATTGGAAAAATGCTAATTTGGGAAAAAAACCTACTAAACTACCCAATCTTACTTTGAAGCTTATAATTTCTGATGGCTTCTTCTAGGCTCCATGGAAGCTTGTGTGAAGATGGAGAGCTCCATGGAAGCTTTTGTGAAGATGGAGAGCTCCATGAATGAGGATGAACGCAGAAGCATGAAGGAAGGAGGCTTGAAGTGTGTGGTTTGGTGTAGGTGAAAGGTTTCTTAAGAGAGGTGAGACCAATTCTTAAGGAAGGAAGCTAGAGTAGACTAGCAAGGAGGCTACTCTAGAGTGAGCTCAAAGGAGAGAAGATGTGCACACATTTAGGCAACAATTCTCTACTAAAATTCAAGCTGAAAAATACATGTCCCCTTCTATTTATAGGCTAAAAGGAGACTAAGGAGTCTCCAAAAAGTGGAGGAAAAAAGGAGTATAGAAAGTTGAATTTTGGAGCCAAAAGGGAGCATGTGGGAGGTGTGACTTGCCACCTAAGCAAGTCACACTTGCCATGCTTAGGGATGCTCATTTGAGAGCCTTGGAGAGCAAGCATGAAGCTTCTAGATCTCTCTAGCTTATGCGCTCCAATTCAAGGCCCAATTCCCTTTTTGGTCCAAATTACTTTCTAAAGCCCAATTTCTACTAGAGGCCCAATACATGGCCAAAGAAAACCCTATTCTACTAGGCCCAAAATAAAAGTCCAAAATAAAGTCTTAATATAGTATTTACAAGCAAAAGAGTCCTAGACTAGGTCTTCACATCTTCCTTGGTCCATGTGAAGTTCATCTTGGACCTTGCATGCGCATTTGAGACTCATTCCTCTTGTAATCTAGCCATGACTCTTATTGTAGGTCCCTTGACCAGAGGCATCTCATCAATTTCACATTTTCAAGTTAGCTAATGCCCGTTTTGGCATCATGTTGATCATTCAAGAACCTCAGTACCAAAAATCTGTCACATGTGTACCTGGTACATGATAGAGGAGTTGTTGGAACCATGTAATTGACAAATGGCCCCTTATATTTGAGAAAACAAAAACGATTCGAGGAGATAACACTAGAGTTAAAACTGATAAACATTTTATGCTAAACAAAGTCAAAAGAACAAAGACTATAATTCCTTTGTCGAGTTACAACATCAACAATGTTTGAGAAAAATAGCAATCTTCTCAACATTTAGTGTATCCTGCTAACAAATTTCAGAAATAATACCATATAGAAGAAATGAAAAGGCTAAACTAATATACAGTATGCAACTTTCAAATAATGTGTGTTTCAACAAATGAATAAGGAGAAATCTACATCGATAGTGGCTATCCCTGTGAATTCACTAAGAAGGTTAACAGCTTATTTCAATTTTTCAGATTCAATTGTTTGATTTTGCCCATAGAAGTTGTTGCAGGAATTTATAGGATCAATTTGATTTCCGTTTTCTCAAGTTATAAATTATTTCTGGCCTATTGGTACCCTTCTCAGATGGAAGCACATTGTTTGTCCAATGCAGCATTTTTGTCTTATTTTCAATACTGTGCTTAATGCAGTCAGCTACTTGTGTTTTCGGTTTAGATGCTGCACCTGGAGAATTAGCAGTTCCTCTCACACTCTTTTCTTGCTGCCAAGGATTATCCTGCTTTCAGTTTTAATTTAAAAAAAAATGGAAATGAATTAGACCCCTTTAGCTTGTGATGCTAGAAAAGAAAGGTAAAATTTTAAGATTTTGAAGTTTCAATGCCAATCCATCAAAATGCCTTTACCAATTTTTCCACATACCTCAAGATGTTTGATGCATTCATTTCTGTTATAGGAGAATAAACTTGATAAAGAGAATGTTTCATTGCAGCATTCTTTTTTCTGTTGAAAACTTTTGGCAGCTTCTTCCAGTTCCAAAATGTCATTTCTTTTAAAAATAGAATAATACCTTCCACATACACAAGTATTTGGTGCAATGTCTGCATGATACAATAAACACAACCGAAAAACATGTCATTAAGAACCAAATCATGTTCCAAACAAACTGAAAGTTAACACGTCTCAGAGCATCATGAAGTCTAAATCCAAGATGTCACTGAAAGCAAGTTAACCTATCAATTACAGAAGCAATTGAAATAACAATTCTAAAAATGAATATATTGATGATGTCTTACCATGGAAAAGACAAATTGGATGAGAAAAGCAGTTCTTGCATAGCAGGTAAGCTACATAACAATCCCTGTGGCATATGCGGCATATCAGCAAACCTGATGTATTTGAATAACTTCGCAAGTTTCTTGAACTCTTCTTCAGCCGCAAAAGGGATGTCATATAAAATTGCATAAGATGCAAGAAAGGCTGCACTATAGCTTTATAAGATGCTGTGTCTTCAAACTTGTTCTTGGAACTTCTGACTCTTGAAGACTTGTAAACTAACATTGCTTCTTTACAAAGAAGTTCCTCATATGGAATTAAAGGCATCATTCTGAGAAGTGCATAACGCCTGCTAGCTGCAGCCCCAAATGGAAACCAATCATCGGTGGCAAAATTTACTGCTTCTCCACAGTTAAAACCTATGATCAAGAAAAAGAAGCAAATAATCTATAGAATTTAGACAAGGTCTTTCTCATGTATGGTGAGATTGTGTACTTTTATAAAAGTTACTTCAGAAGTTATAGTTAAAACTATCTATGATTAGTAAGAACCTAAAATCTTTACCTCATCATGCCTGAAAATCAAACTCTAGTACATGTATTAAACTAGAATTTGAATCATTTATGTCTCTGAACATGTGTAATCAAATTCACACATACAAAGAGATTGGAAGATTACCATGACTAAATCCAGCATGATATGCTCTTGGAAAGGTGATGATAAACTCTCCTGGTTTCTGTACAGCCTTGTAAACTTCCACATCATGTTGTAACATAACATTTGGTGGGAACATGGTTGTTTTTTGTGCAAGAAACTTGAAGGCTCCATGCTCTCCATGTTTTGTTAAGATCTTATTGCAATACACTTGTTGTAAGACAGTCTTTTCAAAATCATAGGCTGCATAGCCAGGCACTCCATACCAAGTTTTACTTGCACCTGAGTGATGATAATTTATGCTGTGAAAAAGACAGAAATATCATGCATGTTAAAGTTAAACAATGATCAATGGATAGGGAAGTGGAAAAGGAGACAGTGCTTAGATGTACCTGTACAAATAATGATCTTCTACATGCCATGCAAACATACTGAACAGCATTCCAATGTAAAGCATAGGATCAGTTATTCCCTAAAATTTAGAATTGGAATTAGAAAGAAGAACTTTTAACTTTTGAATTCATTTTTGGTTTCCAAGATTGCTTTCTTACTGGAATTTCCCTGTCAACTAAACGTAAGGGTGACTGCAGCAGCCGTGAGAAATTCTGAAATCAAATGCAAAATGTTATAAAAGAAAAATACATGGAAGAAAAATGTTACTGCAATCAACGACTAATATATTAACATCAGCAGACTCTAATTTTTGAGAAGCAATGACAATCAAAAGTCTGTTGCAGGATGCTGATGTTAAAAGAACACTACAAAGAAATGGTGTAAGCATACAAATCAGAAAAACAACCTTCAAATTCCATTTGCTTGTTCCAAGCCTGTCATCAGGATCACATGAAAAGGCACTACCTTCAACATTGACTCCATACTCAACTGTTCCCTTCTCTCCATGCATCATCTCATGCCAGAACAACTTTTCCACACATGAAGAAGAAAGACCTTCAGAACAGTGAAATCTACTGAAAAATGTCTTGTTTGCAAGAGCCTCAAATTCATGATATGTATATTTTCTGGTTGAAACAGTAACAACCAACACTTATTCTAGTTTACATAAATTAAGCATCACAAAAGCTTAAAAGCATGACATTGTTTCACCTGCCACTCATAGAAAAGGTTATCGTTTCCTTCTCCTTCCATTTAGACAGACGAAGAGGCTGTAAGTTTGTTTCAAACTTGAAATCCTTTTTCTCTTTCATTAAAACAAAAGCAGCTGGGTTAGAGGCTGCAATTGGAGAAACAATTTTGCATATACCTGAAATATGACAATGAATCAATAAGAATGCAACTAAAATAAGAAGACACAAGAAATGCAGAAAGTAAATTTAGATACTTCTGAACTGTTTGAATAAATAACTCTGGTTTAAACCTGTAAACTTTTCAATTAAAGATGAAGCCTTACTCTATAAACACAAATGAACTACCTGTAACTAAAGGAAAAACATCTATAACCTACTATCACATACCATATTTAGAAGCCTCAGGAGCTATTTTCTGCAGAAAAACTAAAGGATGCTCAAACTCATGCTCTGATGGGTAGTATGTAGGACACTCTGGAATCCTATTGGTCCATTCTAGATCAGCTAAATCATATTTGGTCAGTTTGCTGGTGCCATGTCTTGTTGCTGGCTGAGTAATTGAACTTTTACCAGCCATTGTTCTTCCTCTTCTTCCACATCTGAAAACTTTTGGTGCACCCATTTTATTTGGTCCTTTTACATATCAAAGATTACTAGCATCTAATTCTTCTTCATTGGAGGCCTTTTCTCCAGCCTAAAATATTAATTTACAATTATTAGGCAAATTAGACATTAATCACTATAAAAATTCACTTGATTGTAACAATGAAGCTAACATGACAAAATTGGAGAAATTAAGTAGATGTGTGTTCATGTGGTGAAAAGCATAATTCTGATTGTTATTTTCTATCAGATGGTTGATAAAGAATCATTATGTGAAAACTTACTTTATTTAGCATAGAAAGATTTCTTGAGATTATCTACATAAAGTGGATGTGAAAAAAGAGTTCCCTTAATCAATTTCCAAGAACTTCACAACTACTGCAGTGTTTTGAAACATTTTACATTAATTCTGGATTCCTTTTCAAACAACTATTGAGCAATAATGGTATAAAACATAATATTGCTTCTTCAAATTGTCCATGATACCAGATTAAAGGTCATTTAACTTACTAATTCAAACACCATTTCCCCTTAAAAGGTGAGTCATAACATAACACCAGAAAATCAAAATAATCTTGAGAATCATGTTGAAATCTGACATTCAAAACAGGCTTTTAATACTTGATATGCTTGCCTTATTCAATGATAAAAAAAGAATTGATGAGAGGAGATATAAGAAGAAGAAAGACTAATCTTTATTGTGACCAAATAGAATAAAACTCTTCATTAATATTTTCTTCTAGGACAGGCTGAATGTAAATAAATGTTCTTACATGTAAACAAATCTTGTATGATTTTCTTTCAAATGTTGTGTGCAATACATGACAATAAACCTCAGTGCTTCGAACAAAATATTAAATCATTGTCAAGTTCTTAGTGAGTTAAAACCAATACAATACTACGTTCCCACCAGTGAATATATATTTTCAACTTACTAATCCAAAACTGGTAAATTGGTACATGATATCATCATCATCATCTTTCTAATAACAAAATAAGAATATTTATCAGGATTAAATACACAACATATCATAATTTATACACTATGAATAGCCAAATATGGTGACACATGGTTGTAAACCTAATGATAATATACAAGTATCTTTGTATGCATGGATGACAGGATTTTACATTTGTTCCCTTTATCTTGTTCATGTATGATGCAAAAACCAAAATGGTAGAGTGAAGATTCTGTGTTAGAATGGATACGATAGTGGATATATGGAGGAACAAGTTTCTGGAAACTAAAAGGTTAACAGTTAACAACAACTGTATACTTTGTAGGGTTTCAAAACCTGTTGTAACTGTCTGTCTGCTAACTTCCTTATCTTTTGTCCATGTTAGTTGTTAACTTTAAAAAAATTTACGGACACAATCATTCAAATGTAAAAAATTACTACCAACATTTACTAATTATTAATAGTTAGGTGAATTATAAAAATTTAAACTTAAAAGAACGAATATTGAATTGTTAGAAAAAAAATACCCCAAATATGTTATAGACTATGTTCTCTTACACCATGCATCTTTACAAATGTACGACCTGATTATTACATAATTGATTTGGAATTTTCAAATTTTGTTATGTTCATCTTAACTATTTTCTAATGTAACTTTTGTGTTTTTTTTTTAATAATTTTTACACTTATAAAATCAAGTTTTGAATAATCATCCGCTTACAAAATAAAAAGGCCAACGACATCTATAACTATATATAAAGGGGATTCCATCTTTTGTGTCCACATTTCATAATTTCAACTTTACCCTTTACAATTTAATTATTTATTAAATTTTTAAAAATTAACGGTTACTTTTACAAGTTTTTATAAAACTATTTACTTATTTCCTTCTTCTTTTTTCTCCTATTATTCATCAACAGTTATTTTTCTCATAATTTCTCCATAAATTTCACTTTATTTTTTATAAATATATTTTTATTTTATTTATTAACTTATTCAAAAAATACGTACACACAAGCGCGATAGCGCTTGTGTTTACGCTAGTAATGTATAAAGGGGTTTCCTTTAAACTACTCCTTTTCTATACTCAAATTCTTTCAATTCTGTCCCATTAGGTGCACTGCTTTTTCAAACTCAACAAAAACAAATTCATCTACAAAATAAAAAAATAAATTTGATAAAATTATAAAAATAATTTATTTCTATAATTTTTTAATAAAAATTCTTTTACAATTTTATTTATGTTATGAATTAATGATTGTCCATTGATTTGATACATTTACTCATATGATTCATTACTCTTTGTGGTAAATATTTGTGTTAACTAAGTTGATTTGTTTCCTTTATGGATTACATATTGTATCTATAAATAGGACTCTTCCTATCAATAATAATACACAAATGAGTTGCTCTCTCATTCTCTATTGTTTCTTCTCTATTATCTATTATTCTCTCTATTATTCACTTTATTTCATAACACGTTATCAGCACGATGCTCCAACCAATTGAGCACTAGTGGAAGCTTTTTCTCTATAACGACAATGCTCTGCGCGTCTCAATACAGGCTCTTTCTAATCCTTTCTCAAATTATAATTTTACCTTATATTCTTCCTCTTGTGATAAGAATTATTTAACTTTATCAATTTTCATCTCCATCTTATAATTTTTATTTTTATTATGATGGTGATTATTATTATTATTAATATTATTATGTTATATGCTAGTTCTAAACACGCGAAAAGTTGCAAAATTTGGATTTGTGACTCTTGATATTACAAGGAAGAATTCCTTATAT
>Ga0214543_1000282_pt1 | contig 79600 bp, 20 predicted proteins | sample CNSS2metaG_FD_160094 | JGI IMG/M metagenome (GOLD analysis project Ga0214543, IMG submission 160094) | Root nodule microbial communities from cowpea collected in UCLA plant growth center, Los Angeles, California, USA - CNSS2 | ecosystem: Host-associated > Plants > Roots > Nodule | place: USA... | reverse complement strand
TGGGTTAATTTATCTTCTCAGGTTATAATTATTTTTATTCAGTATAGTTATATATTATACCAACGTATTATTATGACCCCTTTTAAACAAGTAAATAATATTTTTAAATAAAAAATTACTTTTAAAATTTAAAGCGTTCATTAAATGAATCTAATTTCATGTTTTATTTTCTTTTTCATACATTTAAAATATCTATTCTCTTAATCAAGTTCAAAATATTCTAATTATGTTTTTCAAGTACCTATTACAATATAATACTTTTACACCGTTGTATAATACTTTTCTAGATACGGGTGATATAAAATTATTATTTAATCACTAAATTTGAGTTAAACTCTCATTATAAAAAGCGAAAATTTTTAACATAAATAATAATTTACATGACATTTAACTTATTTTTTATCCATTTTATTAATTAAAAAAGACTTAATTATTTGGAGGATTTCTACTCAATAAACATAAGGATAACAAAATAGTTCGGCCCGATTTGACTCATCTCACTCTTGATCCCTCAAAAACAGGTCAGATGAGTTGGTCTGTCACTACAAAACGGGTTGGATACTATAACCCGTCTTGTCTGAGAGTGGACTGGTAGGTTGGTTTGCCACTTTTTTTTTCTTAACTCGTCTTAAATTTTTGTTTATAAAATTTGTTTATATATATATATATATAGTATAGAAATTTTACTTTTTTAATTATATTTTCATTTTTAAACATAAAAAATAAAATAAAAAAGGTCGGTGGGCCAAGGCAGGCTGGCCTACCTTTGACCCACTAGTTGGCGAGCTAGGCAGGCTAGGCCACAACAGGTTGGCGGGTTGAAAACTCCAACCCGGCCTGCCCTTTTCTTGACGGGCTGGCAGGCCAGTTTGGCCCTCTTTGACATGACATGTGTCAATTTGGTTCTACCTTTTAAAAAAGTTTCAATTGCGTCCAAATTTTTAAAGAAATTACTCAATTAGGTCACGTGGCAACATAATGTTATGTGCCAATGCCCATGTCAAGTGTCATTTTCTTTATCTCAATTTAGTTCCTATATATGTCTTTTTGATTCAATTTAATTCATATTTATCTATTTATGTCCCTTTGATTCAATTTTGTCCAAAAAATTTTCAACTTAGAGCAATATTGTTATTTGTATAAATGTTATACTAATATCTTTTATTAAAAATGACTTTTTAACATATTATATTATTGTATATTATAAACTCATGTTTTGTTAATCATTACTTCTTCTTTTTTTTTCAAAATATAGAACAATATTGACTTTTCCAATTTGAGACCGAATTTATTATTTGCATGAATGTTATACTAATATTTTTATTAAAAATAACTTGTTAACAATTACATTATTATATATTATTAACCTATATTTTGTTAATAATTTCTTTTATCACTAAATTTTAATATTAATATCCGTACTTAATTTTGTAAAAATGTTTATACTTAATAAGTTTTAATCTTATAATAAACATTGATTATAAAACATATTTCAATTGTTAAAAAAATTGAAAAAACATTGAATTAAAAAAACATAAATAACAACTAAATTGAATAATATATATATATATATATATATATATATATAAATAAATTAAAATCAAAATAATGATACTTGACATGACATTCATACATGACTTTGTCATGTGATACAAATATTATTACATGTCACATCATGAATTTGACTCGCACAATAACAAAATTTACTATAAAAAGATAAATTAAAAATAAAATAAAAAAATTAAAACAAACTACATATATTAATACATGGCAAATCATTAACAAGATTAATAATTTTTTTTATCCTTAAAAGAACCGAATGAGACAAATTTTAAAAATTAGATCGTAATTAAAACTTTTTAAAAAGAAAATTAAATTAACACACTCCTATTAAAATAGAACCAAGCGAGTAATTATAAGTATTATAATGATGATTCTACTGGTAGTTTTTTCTATAATTGTCTGTCAAATCTACAAAGATAAACCGTAAGAGCTCTTAAATCATTATTTAAAAGAAAAAATGATATATACAGTCATGATGATAGCGACCCAAGGTTTATGCTTGCACATCAAGTCAGGTTTTTAGTTTGACTTCAAAAATATTGAAATTTAGACCATCAAAATGCTTACTTTGAATTATGACTATATTTTCAATATTTCTTGCATGTGGAGAAATGTGCATGACGCATATTATGGTCTAAATATTAATTATATTCTTCATTTAGTATATTTATCAGAAAAAGAAAACATTAACTATTCTTCTTTATACTTCTTTAAGATGCTAAATAATTTTCTTTTCTTAAATATTTTCTTTCTCAAGAATATGTTCTAAAGACATATTAAATAGTAAAAGAGTCAGAGTTGTATTTTTGACATATTATTAGTAGGCGATAAGATTTTTACACACCACGAAATAATTATACATATGTTTTAATTTTTATAGTATTTTTTATAGTAATTTATATCTATATACATAATTAATTTATCAATTTTATCTTCTATTAATATGTCTCATTTTATTATTTTATCTTATAAATTTTGTAAATATTCTTTTAAACTCAATCAATTACTTTCAATAAAAAAAAATATAAATTTTATTATAAAGTCCAAATAAGTCATTTAAAATAGTTTAAAAAGAAATTAAGATTTTTTAAAATCAATCAATAAGAAATAACCCATTCAAAATTAATATCATAATACTTTAATCATGTTTTTTTTAATTTAAATTAGAGTATATCAAGTATGAGTATCTATGGGTACAAATATTATGATAGTTATATATGTCTCCTTAACATACGGGTATAAAAGATAAAGTACCGTTACCTGTGAGTATCCATTTATAATATCAATTTCTTATCTGTCGTGAATTTTATTCACGGATACTTGCGGGTAGGGATATTTTTGACATCAATATATAAAGATTTAAAAATTGTGAGACTCAATTATTTTAATATTAAAAAAATTATAGTATAAATAGTTTTGTTAAAAATGAGTTTTATTATTTTAAAACACATAATCTCTCTAGAAACTACTCTTAAAGAGTTATCTGACTTTTCTTTAGGAGTTCTCATCCTTTGTTTGTCTGCTTGAAGATCCAAGACTGTACGAGTGGTCATCGTGGCGAGCTCTTCAAACTTTTTCTGTTCGTGTAAGTTGAGTTTCAACCATTTTTCTTCATCTATTTATGTTTTTAGTTGCAAGCATCTATATTTCTCTTACTACTTTATAGGAAATCTCATCATTTGTTCGTCTTACTACTCTCTAGTTGTGAGCTCTTTAATTTGGACTGATCAATTTCTCTGTTCAGTAAGTTGAGTTTCATCCTTTTTTCTTGATCTATTTTTGTTTTTTGTTGCATGTGATCTTACTTCCTCTTGGACACGCCTTTTTAATCATCAATAGGAATCTTTATTGATCAATGGTTCTAATGATGTGCCCTGATCGTGATTATGTTGTCCCTGTTGGAAAACTGACGAACATAAAACAAAAAAGCACTTCTTGAGGCGTGTAGATTCACTGTCCCCAAGTGTGAATACATAGCCACTAGTGGATTTTGTCTCATCTGAATCAGAAATTCAGTTAACATCATTGTACCCTTCTAGTACAACGGAAAATCCACTATATTCAATGGCATAATCCATTGAACCTCTTAAGTATCTCATAGGTCTTGAGAGTGCATCTCAAGATTCATAATTAAAATATTAAGTGTATCTTCTCAGTCTACCTATTGCACAAGCAATACATGGTATAGGAAGCCTCATCAAAAGCAGTGAGCTCCCAATTATCTGGGAATACTAAGGTTGAGAAAAATGAATTCTTCTCTATTTTTCCTTAATTTAGAATTAGTATCATAAGGGATATCAAATCACAATTTATACTATCTCCCTTCCTTATGATTCTAGCTTCTAAAATCACATTGACTTCACCTAGAATCAACTCATATTTCAAAATTAGATTCTAAAAACTAGTTGTAGAGACTATCTCAGTGTATATATCAATCATTAGCATATCATATACACATATATAATGGCACCTTCTTTATAAATATTAAATATCATTAGGTGAAAAGTCATCACAAATAATTATTTTCTTTTCCTTTGAAAATAAAGGTTAAATTCACTTTTTTTTCCAAATAATTGAGTAAAATTACCTGCACCTCCACATTCATAAATATTTAAGATTGGAAAATGAGCAAACACATGATTGTGCTCGTCCTTAATTGTAGGTAGGGAGTACACAAACTCATGTATACCTGAAAAAAAAAATTTCTTCTCTCCAAAGTCCATATCGTCAGCCTTTAAGTCCTTAAGATTGTTGGAAAACTGACAAACCAAAAACAAAAAAGCACTTTCTGAGGCGTGTAGATTCACTGTCCTTAAATACTTATCCATAGTGTGTTGTGCAAGTCTCCCAAGATACAACAAGAACTTCTCAGATTGTCCCGAGGATCTCATAACTAGCAAGAAAATACTCGTCGTTATAGAGAAAGTAATCCAGGACAACAAAAGAAAATAAAGAAGAGAGAAAAGAGCCAAGAGAATTGAGAAGGTGTGTTTTAGGAGAGCATTAGACCACCTATTTATAGGTGTGAATGAGGGATGGTAATGGGTTAAAATCCCATGGCTCGTGATGAATATCCTGTAATAGCTCAACAACAATCATATTGTTGTAAATACCAAATCGAAACTACTCTAGCTATAATGGCCAAAATGCAACTGCATATTTTACAATAAACAGATTTTACAACAGTCCCTAGGTATAGATACAACATCCAATAGTCTGAAGAGAATTTGGTGTTCTTAGAGCTATGTGGGTTTGTTGAGCCGCTTTGTTAACTAAGGGAAGCTAGTCGTCACCTGTGTGCGTGAGTTTGATAAAATTGATGTTTTGCATGTTTGTGATTGATTTATTTTGATTCTAAAATTGAGTTGTTACAATGAATCTGTTTGGTGTGTATGAGTGATGTATTTTGGATGTTTGATCTCATGTTGAGTGTTGTTGTTTGATTTTTTGTTAATTAGGAGAATTTAGAATCTAAGCCATTGATCAAATTTTATACAAACTCCAATGTTTTAAAACTGCTTTGAACCAATACCCTACAAGAAAGAAGTATCAATTTGAGTAGTGGAACAGGTTCAAATTCCCCCAGATCATAAAATTTCATATGTTGTCAACTGGTGTAGCACTAAGCGGGTAGCATGGAGCCGTTGAACATTAGTTGTGTGTTGTAAGTCTAGGAGCATTTTAGCGCCAGACCGCTGAGTACTAGCAAGTGACATTGAGCCTCAATTTTTGCACAAGGTTTGGCATTGAGTGCCAAAAACTGTTGAGTGCTAGATGTCATATTTTGCATGGTTCTCTTGTTTGACTGTTTTTGGACATCCTTTGATTGATGCTAACCATATTTTATGTCTTTTATTATTGTAAATTTGAGGAAGATGTTTTGAGCATGTATGATGATGGTGTTGAAGGAATTTCAAGAAGAAATTATGTTTGGTAGTAATTATGGAATTCAATAACATATTATCATGAACTCTAATAACATATCTTTTCAGAATAAAAGAATTTTATATTATTTTTAAGATAAAATAATTTAACAAATGATTTTTTTTTCATTAGATCGCCTCTAATTGTGTTTATTATTCTTTCTATTTTAAAATTATGAAATAATAAAGAGACTATACATCAAGAAAGAATGAGTGAATAAGTTAAAATCTCTCTTAATATTATTAAGTAATTATTTTTTAACAAATAATTTTTAAATTACATAACAATAAACTTTGGAAAAAATATTGATAGTTAAGCGAAAAGAACACACTGTATTTTCCTATAAGGAAAGTAAATAATAATATATTTAATCTACGTATTTGAAGTCAACATCTGTTCCAAGAAAGTTTGTTAGAATAAACTCTAACTTAGCTATAATACCATGTTAGAAGTGGGTTTAAAGTCTAACTCAACCTCACAAAATCAGCTTGTAAGATGAGAATTGCACCCACTTATATATTATGAATTGGCCTTATCTCTAGTCGATGTGAAACTTCCAACAACGTCTTAATCCATTTAATTTTACATTATGAAGTGGTTCTTTTTATTTATATAAAGAAAAACAATTAGAAAGTACTCTTATATTTAATTATATATTGACGTATAATAAATTTGTTTATTTTGAAATGTGAAAATCCTTGCGTACTTAATTTAATAAAATTTGAAAAACTAATCTAATAAAAGTTAGTGTGATAAAAATGATTAAATATTTGTATTATAACTTGGATTTTTTACCCTCATTTTTTTAAAATCACCATTGCAGCAGAAGTTTGTGAGTTGATGAAAATACCAGAGATTGAAACGGCTAAACTTGTGCAACGCCTTCTCCTTTATTTAACCCTTTCTTGTTGCATCTTCTCTCTCTTCCTCCCTATACTCACTTTCTTCTAACTTTTACACCTTCTTTCTGGATTTCCTGCACATTTGTTTCAGATAATGGGACTGCTTATTACCATGCCATCTGCGGCCTAGTAATAAACAGCAGGATCACGCACTTTCACCATTTCACCACATCGTAAATGTCCCGTTTCTGGGTACTTTTCTATTCAATCTTTTCAATACCATTTTCTCTTTCAAAATCCTTTCTTTTAATTCCTATTACAACCTGTGTTCAATTGGGTTATTTCATTGCCATTTTTTTCATCCTTTAGTACATTTTCTATTTCTACATGATATGTAATGAGTTGCTTTTCATAGATATTGGGTATGTTGAAATTGCTTGAACAATCATCTTCAATAAAATAAATCCTTGTAAAAATTAAAAAAAGTGAAGATTTGCGATTTTGTGCATGCAATGCAAGGCATCTAACACCTCTGTTATCTTACATATTATGGGGTGCTAGCAACATTCAATTAAGCCACATTGCATGTGTGAATCTGGTTCTTCAACATTCAAGGATGAGGTTACTTGTGTGTGCTTTGTAGTTGAGTTGAAACAAAACCTTGTATTTGAGATTCTGGTTTTACAGAACATACAGACTCTTAAAGACTTTGATATTGTTCTGTGATGGAATCTGTAAAACCTTGAATGAAGTGCTGATTAGAGAACTGGTTCTTCTACAAATTCAGGTGCAAGAAAACAATTTAACAAAGAAAAGAAACAAGTATCATCCACTTCACCCTTTTCATCAGAGTTGTTGTTATCACAAGATCACTTTGACTTTATGCCAAATGCAACAACCACTGCGACGAGCCGCATAATCCACTAGCTGCAACATCTCCTAAAGGTGACCAAATTGCACAACACACATTCAATGGCAGAACAGGGAAATAGAAGTCCAATTAACCCCCACTTGGAGCCTAACCCTTTCGTTGAAGCTCATCCATATCCAATGTCAAGTAACACATCCTCATCTTCACCATCACAAAACCCCTTCTTATTCGCGAGTGATGCCACCAACACTAACAATGTTGGTCCATATGCATATCAAGAAAGAGGTAGTGTTAATGGACTTCCGGGTGAATCATCACCAGGGAATCCCTTCCATGTGCCAACAAGTTCAAGTGAAGGTCTTCACACACTTCCATCACCAGAGCGAGGTCATTGGAGCATGCCTAGTAGCGAAGCAAGGCCTTTTAACACACATGGTGAAACACTTGATCCCTTTCCAGGCCAAGTATTAGACCCCTTCTTCTCATTAGAATCAGCACAAAACCAACAACGAGCTAGTGCTTCTACCATCTCAATGAGTGAACAGCATGACCCCTTTTCAGTTACAAATGAAAGACATTCCTATTCTGCAAACTCTGCCACGAAATCACCTCAAAATAAGTTCGCTATCGAAACATGTGATGCTGATATCCCAATCAGTTCTTTTCCCAACCATGGACAACGACCTAGTGACGGTTTGTCTGGCTTCAGCAATGGCTCAGAAAAACAAAGTCCTCAGATACAGGTAATGGAGCGTCCAGAGAGTCCTTTAAATTCTTCGGATTATAGTTTTCCATCTCATGTGTTTGATAGACACAAGTCAAACACCCAATGGAGCAGTGCCTCTAATGAATCATTGTTCAGCATTCAAATGGGGAACACGAGTTTCTCAAGTGACATAGGTTGGATTACTAAATCTGGCGAAATGGACACATCTGCTTCACCGTTTCATGGCAACCAGGCCCCACTCCCACTCCCACCAGCAACAAAATTCACTGATATCAGCCATAGCACTGCCAAACAACATGAAGGTTCAAAAGTGACCGAACAAAAAGCTGCCGAGACAATGAGAGAGGTTATAATGGAAAGCAGCATAAAAAGAAGTAGCCTAGGTAACCCGGAATCGCATTATCCTGATATGCATTGTGATTCTGGCACTCATTGTCGTCATTCAGATGGCAGCACCATATCCTTTGCGTTCAATGTGTAAGCTCTCACCGTTTCTTCTTTTGTACGTAAATATCTATAGTTATTAGTAAGTATCGGATTTTAAACTTAACTCAACCGTACAAAACCGGCTTATTTCACTTACTTGTTGTGTGTAGTGTGTTGTTTTAACTCAATGCTATGCTTTTAAAGAAAAAAATACCGAACTTTTCCTTTGTGATGTGAAGATTTACTGATGGAGACAAAGGTCATTCACCAAAGCATGAAGAGGAGAAGAAAAAGCAGCAGAGCACTACCGAAGCAACAACAGATGCAGTTCAGGCCCCCAAGCAAGCGCCAAATGCTCCTCAGAACAAATCGTGGCTATCTTGCTTCCCATGCTGTTGATTAGAACGCGTTAGGTCCCCATCTCCATCATAGTGTCTCTTGGCTTCTGCCAAAATTATTTTGTTGTCTCTGTCACCTTTACAGTTTAGTATCACTCACATGCACTACAGGGTAGCTCTAACTGGTTAGTTCTTATTCTACTTTTTTCCATTGCTAAACCTGTACCTCAAGTTCGGAGACCAGTCACAAAATTTCTGGTTAACAATGTACCATAATAGGTTAGTTTGATAGCACTGTTGGTAGATAAATGAATCATCAGGAAAAGTGAAGGGGCCCGGGATTCCTCAGCAAATTCTTTTGAGATGGCACACTAAAACACATGCACACAAAGTTTCTGTGACATGTTAACATTAACATCAGTTTGGTTTTGCTAATATTCCATTGTCATTTGGCACTTTTAAGGATGTTGTCACGTATCTAAAGGTCTCTCACAGCGGTAATTGAAAAAGGAGGACCAGTTCATAAGTGTTAATGCAATATAAGTTTTGAGGAAATCCATTGAGATATAATTATTTGGATTGTTGTTTTGATTATTTGTGGCTTTGTTTGATGCTTGGGGGTTAAAACACAGAAATGAGTTTTATGTGAAAATTTCATTTTTGACAAGATTTGTTTTGGAAGATTTAGTTGGCATTCTTCAGGTCCCAGTATCTTAGAAGTTTCAGAGTTTAGAGGGATTAATCACCATCACCCGGCTTCAAAATCCAAGTTCTGTATTTTTCCATGTATATGCAGACAGGAACCAAAGTTCTCTAGTTTCCTACATTGAAAGAAAAAACTATATCATATTAGCTATTTTCGAATTTTCTTTGCTATTTGAAAAGCTTGTGTAATAATATCATTAGTTTTTAGTAAACGAGTTGGTTTTAGCATGTTGTGGTTGTTTAAACGCTAGTATAAGTAATTTTTTGAAGCACCAGTTACTAAGATTTTATTTTTATTTTATTCTTAAAGTATGAGGAAAGTTGTACTTATCTTTCCTAAATTAATGTTAAGTTCATACTCTTCCTTTTAGTTTTCTAAGTGATTTTAATTAAAACACATTTATATCTCTGTTCATCTTTAAATTAACATTCCTCTGTCTCGTGTTTTTAATAAATGATATTCACTTCTTTTATATTTCTAATAGAGTGAAACTCATTTTCATTATTTTATTTAAATTATCATATTAATTAAAATTTAATAAAAACTATGATAATTAAAAAAAATAATGTTTTAAAATATAAAACTTAAAGATAATAATAAGTCCTCCTAAGTTTCAGCGTACAAGTTTTAGTATATTCAATGAGTCTCTAAAGTCAACTTATGTGTTTCAAGTCTAAGTAGACATAGTCTATCATTTGCGAGATGTTTTGTGAAGAACTTAAAAAAACATTCAAGAAACATACAAAGTGTTGCCAAACCGAAGTCAATATCTCTCTTAGTAATTAAAAGTATTTCTAATTGAATATAGTTTTCCTGAATTTATTAAAGAGTAGAGAAAGTCATGCTTGATGTAAAGTTTATGCTTTTAATCGATTAAAACAAACTTAATTGGTTAAAACAATATTAAAAATAACTATCCATGGTTTGAATCTATTACAGCGAAATTTTAATCTTACAATCACTAAATCTTGAACTTTTGGCGATTGTAATGGATTAAATTACCGTTTTAATTTATTAAAACAAAAAGATTTCATATTGAAGTGACAACAAAATAATTATAAAGCTTTGAGTTTTAAGTGATTTGAATCAATTAAATCATTTTATTAATCGATTAAAATGTTCTTCCTTATTATTCTAGCAAATCTAAGAACATTTTAACATATTAAATTTGAAGCTTCATTCTTTTTTTCTATCCTCTTAGAAGTTTCATTCTCCTTTGTCACTTGGATACTTTGCATAGGTTCAAACACATTGAAATTTTTGATCTTATACTCTCACCTTTAATTTTTCATTGTTAACATAATTTATTATCCTCGTTGTCTTCAAAAAGGTCCATTAAAAATATAAGGAATTTATGTCTTCCTAATGTCTATGACTACAAAATCAATTGGAAATCAGAATTCACATCCTTTTGTCATACCTTGTGTTTGGATGAAACATTTCAACAATGCTGAGAAATTGAAATGTATTGTATTTGAATTGCTTGTAATTAAATTCTCTTCATTTTCTAAATAACTTGTTTGGATAAAGAAATTAAAATATCTTACATTTCAATTTCTTGTTTGGATAAAATAATTGAATTTCTTATGAGATAAAATTTCATTTTATCAATATTTATTTTAGGCTTAATTATGTTTTAAGTTCATGATAAATTTGGAAATAGGTCGGTCGGATCGTTGGGTATGCCCGACACGTCTAGGTCGTTAGGCCCGCCCGACACCTCTAGGTCATCTGGCCCACCAAACCCGTGTGAGTTGTCGGGCTCGCCCGTCGTGCTTGGGCCATCGAACTCACTAACTTGTCTTGGTTGTCAGGTCAGTTCAACCTGTCTTTAGCTTCGAGCCCACCCAGCTCGTTTGGGTCGTCAATCCTATTTGGACCGTCAGATCCGCCTGACCTGTTTATGTCGTAGGGCCAGTCTGGCCCATTAGGGTTATTGGGTCAGCCTAACACATCTTGATCATCGGGCCTACTTGGGTAGTGCGTGTTTTCGGGCTTGACCAACCTGTTTGAGTTATCAAGCCCGCTAGACCCATATGTGTCATCGAGTCACCCCGTCTGTCCAGATCATCGGGCTCGCCTGATCCGTCTGGTTCGTCGAGCCCGCCTAATCCGTCTGGGTCTTCGGGGTCGGTCGACCCGTCTGTAGTGCAAAACATGTTTAAGTTGAAGTAATACTAATAAAATTTTAAACTGAAGTTATCTAGTATAGCACAACTTTAATTTACATAGAAAACGACTTTAGTATAAAGTATTTTAAAAGTTGAAATCGTATTAAAATGACATAATTTTAGTTCAAAACATTTTAAATTGAAATCATATTAATTTGACATGATTTACCCACTTTTGTAATTATACCCCTTTCAATAATTTTTCTAAACAGTTGTACTTGATGATGCTTTTGCCCCTTTATGGAGTTTCTAATCTTTTCGTAATGTTCAAGTGACTAATCTTTCCCTTATATTTTACTAGTGGTTCTGTTTAACTTATCCATATAGGACCTAAGGGACTCGTAGTCTCCTAGGAGTGCTCTTTAGTTTATGGAAGATACAAAAATCTCGAGAAGAAAATGTTTATTATCCTTTCTTTGACTGCAACAAGAAACTAAACTCTTTGTAAGTGATCCATTCCTTTCTTTTTTTCATTCCTTTGCCATCAATATTTTTTTCCTTTTCTTTCTTTGAAGAACATATATTTATATACAATCATTTCCATTTCCTTTTCTTTTATTGATGAAATATTTCTTAAAAAAGAAAATATACCCTAGAGTTACAATAAACCAATATAAAAGTTAAAATGTTTCTCGTTATAGTCTATTATACTTATATTAATTTTGACTATCTTTCACAAAGTATCTGTAAAAATCATTTTAAAACCCTTCTTCATCTAGCAGATAATCACTGAATATCTTTGAAAACATTGTTAAGCTTTATCCCGAATCTCCAATTCCTAATGTAATTATTTCCTTTTAACCCTTTTTCTTATCATCCCATTCCTATGTTTCTTTCCTCTCCAGGAATCAGAGAATAAAGTGATAAGCAGTGGAGAAAATTTTGGCCTAAATCATAGAATTCCCTTGTCTTTACCTCGTATGACAGAGGTTAACAAAAGTACACACAACCTTTGATGAAATTTCCTTTGAACCAGGAGGCCACATTTGTTCAATAATCAAATCATGGAAACTAAACTACTCAAAGACAGTTTCTTTGCTCCACTTCCCTCTGCATTCAAACTCTAAAATGAGTTAGAAAAAACAGTGATATGCTTCATGGGATTGGCCACTTCCTTGCCCCCAGCATGCTTCACAAACTCAGCTGGAGTGAGGAAACTACCATGGCAGACACAAACAATGCACACTTGACCAGTTCTGTACTTGTAGAGAAACCCTTCTATTCTCTTCCCATCAGGGCCATCTCCAGTTGCACTCACACTTGGCATCTGTCTCAGGATCTCCATTACATCACCCTTCAGGCTGCAGTAGTTCCCAACTTTATGCCTTTTCGCCTCATTCTCCACCTTAGTCTCACCATGCCTAGCTGAAATTTTCTTGGTCATGGTCTTCTTGGAAACCATGGAATTCTTGTCTTTCACAGTTGAAGTTTGGATTTTTAAAGCAACTCCTTTGTCTGAATGTCTCAGACCTATATATGGAATGTTGTATCAGAAAACTGTTAGTGTGTCTTTTGGGATGGAAAAATCATACAAGAAAGGTTCAGTTTTTCAGATTAGCAAGATCAGATGAAAATATACTGAAGTGTTTTGCATTATATATTCAAAAAGATAGCTACACCATACTTGCAAATGAATCAGACAGAGGTATATCTCAGCATTATGGTTGGAATCATGATATCAGTTAATGCACTAAAGAAAAACCTTAACAACTCACATGTCTTTTTTCCTCTAAAATGGTTTTCTATGGAAAGAATATGGTAGTTTGGGACCTTTTGTTGCATTAAGAGGAAAACTTTCTACAAAACACCCATCATGTAACATGAGAACAGTACAGAAATAATGAACAGAAGAAAGAACCCATCCCAAATTATGATTTTTTTTTTTTTTACTGTGCTTTGATGCATCTATCTATCTTTGAAAACTGTAATGTCATAAATGTTAAGTCCAGTGTCAATCATTACAGATAAAACAAATGAAAGAGAAGTAAGTATGAACTAGTATAAGACTGGCTACACACATGCAGCATCTATTAGTATATAGAAAGAAAGTAAATGAACCACTTTTTCCGAAGACAGAAATAATAGTCTTTAGTACTTCAAAATTGATTCAGAACTAAAATGAAACAGCTTGAACAAAAGTTATAGTCCAGAGGAATGCACACAGCAAAACCAATTTCTATATGTAAATGGACTTCTGGATCTGGAGTATGGTGTGGCATTATGTGTGGCAAATCAACTATGCATTCACTAGTCAGACAATGAATAACAATGTAATTTATACAAGATTAATTTATCAGTGATACTGAAAATTCATTTTTTACAGAGTAAAACATAAAACTCTTCAAGAACAAATACATTGCCTTCAGAAACCTAGGTGGATTATTTGGCATAGGGAACTAAGAATCAATGGAGAAAAGCAAATTGGCACACACAAAAAGGGAAGAAGGGGAGGGGGTATAGTCCTCAAAACCAAAGGGTTTCTTGTTCTTATAATGATTTAACTGCACAACAAACAAAACATCATTGTATTCTAAGATGCCAATGCAATCACCAGAAACACTAGTTAGTAAATTAAAAAGGACATAAGAATACACAGTTAGAAACCACTATAACATGCAGGTATTGAGTGAAAGAAACCATAATGGTGAAAAATAGAGGTCATCCATGAGTGAAAGAAAGTGATTACCATGAAGCTGCGAAGGCTGAGAAGGAATTGGGAGTGGCTTGAGTTGGGGAAGTGATGAGGGTGAATTGGCATTGACAGCAGAAGCAGCCACCAAGGCAAACACTTGAGGTGAGAGTAAGGTCACGCTCCTCTGCTTCTCTTCTGGCAATGAACAAGATCTGCCAAGATATGGGCCCCACTGGACCCCACTTGCCTCACCCTCCACTGATGATGACCTTGCCAACCTTCTTTCTTCTGCATTCTCACCGCAAGGAGAAAGCTTCAGAGTGAGGTCTATTTTCTTGGACGTGTATGATTTCTCATTGTAACACCTCTGCACCCAAAAAGAACAAAAATTTGAACGAATCTCACAGTCTAACAGGCTCCTGGTTGCATGGTGTCAAATAAAAATTAAGAAAAACCTCATCTTGATCAACATTTTCTTTGTTTTTTACCTCCATTGAAACAGAGAAGAAAGAGAAAACCCCTCAACGGAACAGGTTTCTTTCTGAAAGAAAACATATGCATGAACACGTTAGACACAACAGTACAATCGGGTGGTCCACTAGGAAAGAAAAAACGCAAATTTACAACATGCAAAGAGCTGTACTAAAATTTGATGAGGAAAGAACTGAGAGAAGAAAACAAATGGGGGCAGGGTGGCATACAGTGTCTGTTATGTTATGCAGGTGATTTTAAAGAAGGAAGAGAATGGAAGAAAGAGAAGAAAAAGTGTGAGAGGAAGAATCTGAGGGAGAGAGTATGAGAAAGAAAAGAGGTTGAGTTGAGAGAGAGAAGAAAGAGAAGAGAAGAGAAGGAGAGAAAGTTATTTTGATGTTGTTGTTGATGTTTAATGTTAATGTGGTTGAATGTTCATGGATGTATTCATGGGTGTAGTTCGTGAACTATGAGGAAATGAGGAAGCATTTGAAAAGTTCCACGTGGTAATCAGTGGAGAGAGAGGTTGGTTCATGTCTACGGTTACAGTACACTTGCGCCTCGTCTCTCTGCGATTTGCAGACACCACCCTCCTTCGACAGCTTTCTTTCCCGTGCCACGTAATTTTCACACTAAATTTAGGTTAAATCAATGATATTTTTACATTCAAATTTATTTTACATCCATTTACATTATATTTACCGGTAAAACCGTTGTTAAAGGTGATGTTGCATATTTGTTTCTGTATTTTTTAAGTTTTAAAAATTACATTAATATTATTTTAAAAATTATACCAGTTTAAAAAAATATTAATATAATGATTATTATTAAAAAGTTAATTAATAATATTATAAAGATAAATTTATAGTTATGAAATTTATATACAAATAAGAATATTTCTTATATATACACACTACGTTTGTATAGGTGTTGTCGCACATGTGTGTACACATTTTTCAAATATGAATGATAATATGTTAATAGGTGATAATAGTGTAATGTTATTAAATTAATATATAAAATAAATTTATATTTATTAAAAATAAAGTAAAATGAATAGAAAATTTAATTGTTGATAAATAAATAAAAGAAAAAAGATAAACAATTTTATAGAAAATAAGTAAAAATAATCATTAATTTTAAAAAATTTAATAAATAATTATATTATAAAGGGTAAAATTGGTATTATGAAATGTAGACATAAAAGAGAGAATCTTCTTTATATATTGTTATAGATATAAATATACTTATAGATTATTTTTTATTTTCTTTTATAATCTTTTTATGACTATTTTATTTTAACATCAAATTTTTTTTATTTGGTTAATAACGCCAACTTATTCCTTTAAATAAGTCATTTAATTTTTAATTTTAATAAAATTTTATTTTGATTGAATATTTTCTTGACATTTGTTAAGTTACAAATTATGAGTTTTAGGTAGCACATCTTTAATCGAGGAGGAGTTCAAATTTCAATTAAAATACTTAAATCAATTTGATAAGCAACTATTAATCTCATGAAAGTAATATGTATTTAGAGTAAAAATAAAAAATTAAAATTACTATAAAACAAAATTAAGTTGAATTGGTGTGAATTCTTTATATATAAGTTAGTCTATTAATTAGATAATTAATTTATTTTTAATTATATTTTGACCACCCTTGAAATTAGTTGTACTTTCTTAGATAATTTATCAAATTGGGATTGTGTGAAGTGTCATGTATGAATTTGTTTTATAAAATATTCTTTAACATCAACATCTATCTCAAAAGATCAAAAGTACCAGATAGAGATATCAATATTGATGCAGCAAAAAGTGGATTGAGATATCAAAAATAGATGGAAATGTTATTTCAATAAGATTAGAGATACATTTTGTAATTACACAAGGAATAAACAAATATACAACTAAATAGATTTACCCCTATTATAATTGATGTTGAAGTGGGGTTTATTTCTCTTGTTGACTTTCTTTATATAGTGTTGATTTTTGAAAAAACAAATTACACTGACTTTTTTTCAGAATTCAATTTTTCTTAATATAATTTTACTGTATATTAAACTTATAAATTAATATATAGTCGATCTATATGAAAAGTCTAGTCAAGTCAATCTTATCTGAACTAAATGGAATTAATTTAAGTTGAGGTTGAACAAAGTCGATTAGGATTGAAGGTTAATCAAACTGGTTAGTACTAAAGTTAAGACTAGTCTCTTCAAGTGAATGTTGAGTCAAACTGACCAAATAAACAACTGAGTCAGATATAAATGAAATTGACACTTCTAACAGAGAAAGAGTGACTTTTTTTTGATAAATTCCAAATTCTATTATTTTAGATATTTGAAATATATTCTTAAAAATTTTAAATTATAATTTTTTAATTTTTTTTTCTTAACACCTCATTTTACTTTAAAAACATTTTAAATTTACCAAATAATTAAATTACTCTCTTAGACTGTGTTCTTATAGGTGATTATTGTGCACGGGTGATGGTAAGCGATGAATGTAGAGAATTTTTGTGTTCTTTTTTATTGATTTAAAAGCAAAGAACATCAATGATTTGAGGGATTCAGGGTTTGCTCTCATCTCTCTGGCATGAAGAGATTAGAGAGTGATCGAGGTGTTTTTACATAATTACCCTCGTTATTTTATCTCAAATAAATTAACCATGTTGCTGCCTTTCGACGCATGTGGTTCGGTAATAGGATGTATTTTTGTGGCTGTTTTCACGGAGAAGCTTAAATGGATGAAACCTGTTAAGTTTTTTTTTTTTTTTGAACTGATTCCAACCCTGTGAACCTTCCTATTTAAACATTTCTGTTTCTTTTTGGAACCTGTTCCATTTCACCTCCATGCATGCACTGAACACCTTATAACCGATCCTGTTTTCTGGAATCTATTCCATTCATTGCAAATTTTAGTTCTTTTTTTTCAATTAATAAATATTTAAAATATTTTTATTTATGATAATAATATATGTGAAATTAATTACAACTTATCTAAATATCATTTTATTATACTTTTTTAACATCAAGAACAATTTGGTCATTCTACATTTTCATCTATTAAATTTAATTTTTTTTAGTCATATCAATCAAATCCTTCACAAACTTTCACAAAAATTACTCTCAAATCCACTCCAATATCACCCTCAAATACTTAAAAAAAAAAAAAACAACATAAATATCACCTTCTAATCAACCAAAATCAATCATCTCCCTCTGCTTCAAATCATCACCCACAAAAGAACACACCCTTAAATTATCATGTCCAAACTATTAACCTTTTGTGTTTGTGTGTTAATTCCTGATAATTTTGTTTTCGCATTTAAATTCTTCATCTTTTTATTTAGTCTATGTAGTTCATTGGTATATGATAAGTAATGATATTAGTGAGCAAATTATAATTCACGGATGTATTTTATATAATATTTAAAAATATTTTCGCAATTAATTATTTTGTTTGAAAAAATATAATCAAAGTAATCCAAACAATGCTTACATTGAATATTTCTTTCAATAGTCCTTATTCAAATATGAAACCTAATGGGTAGAATTACATATATTTTCTAAAATTATTTTGTTTGAAAAAAAAAATCTTTATGACTCATGCATATTGTTTCTCTTGAATTAAGATTTAAATCCCTTATTTCTCTCAACATATAATTTGATGGTGAAACCTAGACATCTTCCAGAATTCGTATCAGATTTTAGAAAAAAAAAATGTTGTCCCATTGCTAGACAAGTGCACTTGGGATGACTTTCAGATGTACAAGTCTCTTAAGCCGGTAGAGACATTCTCAATGTGTGACTGTGAGATTTAAAAGAGGATGTTCTCGAAAAATCTTTAAACATTTCCTCTTCCCATAAATGTCTGAATGATTAGATTAATATAGTTATTTTTTATATTTCTTTTATAGTATATAAATGTATTATTTTTGTATCATTATTATTTATTTGTTTTAATTTTATTATTATTTTATATTATTACTTAACATAAATTTAAAGGTATAAATAATTTTATTATCGAACATAATTAATGGATTATAACATAAATATAATCCATTAATACAAACTTAATTGATGTTATATGATATAATTGAGTATATATATCATTTAATTTACTATAGCAAAATACTAATGTTAAAATAAAGAATGAATTAAAACACAACATTCATGGATTAATGGAAGAAGCACCAACTAGGAAAACCGAAATTGAAGTTTTTATACATAAAAGACAAAACTAGTAAATGTAAGCCATTTTTTTTGCCTACTATTTGTTTACTTCAACCAAAATATCAAAAGTTTATTTGGTTATTTAATATATTTTTACTTTCAAATATAGATATGAAATACAAATTTAATTATATTTAAAATTATATATATTCTTAAAATTTTTTAAAATAAATAAATATTATTTTTATAATTTTTATGTGTTAAACTATATTTGAAATTGATTAATAATTCAAATATCAAGACGAAGTATTTTAAAAAATATAAAAATGGAACTCAATGTTATTATGTTAAAGATTATATTTTTGTTTTTACAATTTAATATTAAAATATTTAAAAATTTAGATTTACATATACATTTAAATAAAATATACTTTCACCTTTTTATTTTGTAAAGTAAACTTAGGAAAATTCATTTGAAAAATTTGTTAATTTGAGGAAAAAAATGTGGAAGTGGGAGAGCAGAAAAGAAATTTGGTAGGAAGGAAGGAAGGAGTTGTTTGAGACATTGGATACTAGGGTAGGGAATTGTCTGGTTGATGATTTGATGTGACACCAAAAGGTTACAGCAGAAGGGGTCCACTGAAGCTACACTTTTAAAGTTGTCGAAGTTCTAAACGCAGACACGAATGCCACGTGTTGGAGACCACAGTTTGGCTCTCCACCCAACTCAACCTTGGTTTCCTTGCTTGCACTGACATCTTATTTAATAAATAGTAACGTGTCATCATCTGCCACATCAACATGTCACCTCACTCACCCATTTTCTGTTCCCTCTCATCAACACTTACGTCTGTACTTATATCTCTACTTTCGATATTAATCATACACTAAAATATTTTTTCAAACTTCTTATTAATTGTAGTATAATACGATTCTTTTTCCGGTACCACTATTCTTGCTTTTATTTACTTAGATATTTACGTCTGTGGAGAATTATTAAGCAAATATTTAAACTTATTATGCAAATACTTCTTTTTTTTAGGTGGGAATTCATTCCTCAAAATCCGATTTCTAACATGTCAATTGATTTTTTTTTTTATTTCGATCTAAATTCTGAACTGAATTTTTTTATTTTTTATTCTTTTTATAATGAATTAGGATTATAATTTTTGAGATTTTGAAATTTTTTAAATGATAGATTTAAAAAATGGTTGAATTAGAGATTAAAAGTATGTTGATCTCTAGAGCTTCTAACTACTACAACTATCAAATAAGTTGTACTTATGGAGACTCACATTGAATGAAGAATGAGTCATTATGTATGATAGTCTTCAAATATCAACCTGATGATGACGTTGCAAAAATGATTCATTGTAAGTCTCATCAACCCATTAACACAATAATTAAATTGTTTGTTAAGTTTACAAGGTCTGCTGACAAAATACTTACTCTTCTACAACCAACTCCCTCATCCTCTTCCATGATTTCAAACCCTATTCTGCGTTCACCAACAAAGTTATATTATGGAGGACTTCTTAGACGGGCAAACATAACAAATAGTCTGTATGGTTATGGAATATACTTTAGATCAAACGCTATTGTGACGATGTCAATCTCTCACAATTTTACCTTTGATGAGCTTCAACACAAAATAACGCAGATAATAGGTTGTGGGACTCATTTCGTAATAACTCATATTGACTACCTTCGTCCCGTGAGGATAGTCGACAAAAAACTTATCCATGGCATGGTTGAAATAGAAACAGATAATGATGTTGCACAAATAATCAAGCGATAGTTCAACTTTTAGACTCGTCTGTGACACGTTTCGACACTTGGCAATATATTAAATTGTTCATCCAAGCAAGAGATTTATGTCAACCTAAAAGAGATCCATGTTGTGTGAAATTTAAAAATACATTCCATCAACACTAACTTAGTTAATTTTATTTAAAATTATGTCAACTATGGTACTTGTAATGTCTATCATTAAATAAATATATTTGATGTTCAATTATACTTTATAAATTTCAATTAAAAAACACATATATTACAAAAACAAAATTTCAAGTCAAAACAAAACTAATTAATTTCAACCAAATTTTTAATCATTTATTTATTAGGATATTTAAAAATAAATAAATTATAACTTTATATTTAAAGTTAATAGCTACTATTTTATTTCACTATATAACAAAAATTTTACATTATTGATTTGTGTGAAAAAATAAACACTTTATCAATAAAATTCATACAAAGAAATCAAAGTAAAAAAAAATAAAAAAATAAATTCGTACTTCCACATACTTTTTTAATTTTAAATATTCAATAAACATAAAAAATAAATAGTACAACACCACCTCAAACATTATATATTAATTGTTCTTACTTTTGTTACCTCTATTATAATTCATAATTTTTTTCCAAAATTACTATTATAAAAAACATTACTCAACAAATTCAAAAAAAAATTACTTTTATATTTCCAAATTACAACTAAAATAATTTAATACACAATACTATATTTATTTTTAACTTAACAAATTCAAAAAGAAAAAAAAAATAATATTTATTTTTTTATTTTTCCAAATAACACCTAAATTAACTAAAAACACAATATTAAATCTATTTTTTTTAAATTAACTTCTAATTCAAGCAATGTCTACAAAAACGAATATAAAAAAATAACACCTAAATCTATATTTTAAAAAATTTTCAAAAATTCTAATCCTAATTCATTTAAAAAAAATGAAAAAAATAAATAAAAAAACCCAAATACCCGAATTCTGATTGGGGAATTACAAAAAAAATCAATTAGCAAGCTGGAATTCAGGTCCCTAGGGACCGAATTTCCACCTAAAAAACAAACTGTGCTATCTAGGTAATTAAAAGTAGGAACAATGCTACGGGGAAAAAATCAGTATAATACAGTGTAGAGTTTGGAGAATCATTCTATTTGATAGTAGAAAATTTATTTTGGTCGATTGAGAAATTAAAATGAATTATTTTTATTTTAATGTGATTTAGTTCTTGATTTTAAAAATTGATTTTGGGTGGTCAAAACAATTTATTAGCATGAATTGGTTTTAGAAAGTAGTATGATACTAAAGAAATGGATTTTAAGTCTAATTTAACTTTACAAAATCAGTTTGTAAAATAAGATTTGTATTGTATTCATTTATATATTATAAACTTGTTTTATCTATAATTGATGTGAGGTCTCTAACAGACCCCCTTATGTTGAGGTATATACATTTTGAGCGTGAGACTAGAAATTAGATGGTGGTTTGATATTAGTGTGATAGGCATAACAAACAACAAACTTTGTTAGACTCAAACTCATAGCTCTAATAATATTTTTAAAAATGAACTTTAAACCTAACTCAACTCCACAATATTGGCCTATAAGATGAAATTGCACTCACTTATATACTATAAACTTGTCTTATCTCTCATCGATGTGAGATCTGCAACATGAGAAGACATCTTATGTTGAAAACAAGCAAAATTTCTCATATTCTCCAAATTATTTGGACAATGTAGGTTACAATTTTTAATAAATCTCCTTGATAAGATAACTTCCTACATTGTATAAAAAAATAATTCAAAATATCATGGTTAGACATTAATTTAAAACTAGAAAAAATAAGCATTTACAAGCAATACAAACAAATTTTGTATTGGTTCATTTAAATTTACACGCTACGTCTAGTTTTTCTTAAGCTAATTTCTTAAGAAGTTCAACTAATAAATGACAAACATGTAAATTACTCCTGATTATTTGATTACACAAACCAATTTTTCTTAAGATGAGTATACAAAATTACTCGTGGTTATATTGTCTTAATCTCTTTTTGAGAATAAGACCTCATAGAATATCAGAAAAACCAACTTTCAAATAAAGATCACTATACATTTATTAAGAAACTTCACTATGTGAAAGAATATTTCCAAAGGTTCTTTTCAATCACAAAGAACACTTAAAAACTTAAGCACTAGAGAGTTATATATGCAATTGTTGTTTATTTTTCAACTTCAATTACATTACTTTATATAGACTTAAAGATGATCATTACTATGTCTCTTTTGTTAAGATATGATCTTTACTTGATATTTGCCATCTACGTGGAGTCTTCTATATATGCATCCCTAGATGAATGCTAATAGAAGCTTAATAAGGAAATGTATGCTAGTATAGAAACTTAATAAAGAAATGGTTGATGTTGTTTGAACTTGGAATTTTCTAACTCTTCTTGATTAAAGAAAAAAAAATAAAAAAAATAAAAACAGGTTATGTACATATCAGTGAACTGTATTTAAACATGAATAATACAATATGTAATTTCAATATGAAGACTCTTACGTGGCTGTTTGAGCATAAAACTTTCTATACCTAAACCTTTTAAACATTGAAAATGTGATGTCTTATTTTAAAACATATTTCACATGAATTAATGTATCTTATAAACAAATTTGTTAATATAGGTTGTTTACGTGATAAAAATTTGAACAATATTTAACTAATATAATGTGAATCATAAACCATTAGACTGTCTACATCGACATAATAAAAATTTGGTGTGTAATTAATAATTAATATTTTATATTATATTTTATTAAAATAATAGATGAGTTTTTTCAATTAAGTTCATGTTAGGTCTCACTATTATTACATAAAGATTTTATTAAAAAGAAAAACAAAAAAATATTAAAAGACCACATTAAACCCATGATAAAAATATATTACACATAGGAAAAAAAATATATCATTATATAAAAACTAAGTAAATATATAGATGAAAAACAGTACATCAATGCAACATCAATAGGAAACCAACACCTAATAATCAATTTGCTCAGCATATTAAGATATTTATCATTAACTAACCTACTCAGAATCCACATAAGGTCTTTAAAACTGACTATTACTTTCTAGGCAATCCTTACTTTAGAAACTTTATATTAAATTTCTTTGGCCTACTTCAATCACTTTTTCTTGAAGTTTGAACTGACTATCATCCTCCTCAGAATTAAAATATTTCCTTTCATCAAGCATATCAGTCTATTTAGAGACTATTTTCAGTTTCTTCACAAAACGAGCTTGCTTAGACGTAAAAAAACTGTGACTTTAAGTGTTGTAAACCATGCAAACTATCGACAATGAGAATGACATCCTTCAAAGAAAACATATCATCAAAGGAATCAGAATCCACTAGCACACCACCACCAAGGAAAACATCAAAATTCTTAACAATAGAAGATCCATCGACAACACAAACATTATCATGATTTGACTCAGGCTTGACTGAGCAACAGACGTACCATAAGAGAGTGTACCATAAAAGGCTAAGCCATAGGCTCTAGCATAGACTCCCCACAGGATCCACCACTGACACCATTGACTCAATTGTAGACACAACTACAAAACTCCACCATAGGTTCCATCTCAGGCTCAACAATAATCTTTAAAATAGGCTTCACAAAGGCTATACAACAACCTTTACACGCTTTAAAATCAAACCGACATAGTCATTTACCCATCCTAAGTATCAACCACCTTAGTGCTATAAAACTATTGTATTTTTTCTCCAAATATTTTATTCTCACAAAAAAATTACCTTGACATCTTATTATAACCGTTTACAATTAAATAAATTATGATCAATCATTTTACAATTTAAACAAGAAAAAGAGACAGTTTCTTACGGTCCACAACAACAATAAACACAGATTTTGTCATTTTTCACCAAAATTTGATTAAATAAATCTGATAACAATATATATATATATATATATATATATATATATATATATATATATAATATTTTTATTTTACATTTTTTATGTAAACTAAATGAATAAAATAAGTTTTAATTAAATAATATTATTCAACATACATTTAAATAATTTCATACAATCCTGTACTAACTAATAATTCAATCATAATTCCTAATTATTTTAATAAATTATTTATTTAAAAAAAATAAACTTTCACTTAAATAATTTTATTGTCAGAATTTAATTTTTAATACATATTTACTAATGATTAACACATATAAAGTAATTTAATAAGCTGTTATTGATATAATTTTAATATCACTTTAAAATTAATAAATAGTTAATTTCATAATTATCTTTATAATTTTTTAAATTCAATATTTAAAATAATTATTATTTATATAAAATAAATATATACATAATGAAATGATTTTCTTTTCAATTTTTTAGTTATAGTTGTTATACATCTATACTTGGACATAATAATGTACATATTTGTTTTTCAATTTTTCCTTTGATAATTATCTTTTAAATTAAAATAATTAGCTTACCAATGTTATTTGTTTATCTAACTTTTTAAAATTTAATTATTTATAATAAAAATATTATCTATAAAATAAAAAAATATTGAATTTATTTTTTATTATAAATTTATTTATATTTGTTTTTATAATTACAATTTTATTTTTTTTTATGCTAAAAATTTGAAGTAAATAAAATTTATCATTCAACCTAAACAACACATATTCTAAATTATTATCAATTTTTCATTAAATTATCAATGAGAACAATTCTTTATCAGTGATGTTTTACTTTTATTATTTTATTAAATAACTTTACAAACAAATTTACTAATTTCTTAAAATTATATCACATTTTCATTGATAAAATATGTGGCTAAAAATTTTTGTCTGTGAGTTTTTTGTTGATAAATTCATAATTGTAGTGGGTAAAAGTAAAATGGAAAAATATACAACTAGTTCTATCTTCCAAAAAATAAAAATAAAAATAATTTCATGAAATTCATAATTGTTGTGGATAAAAGTAAAAGAGAAAATATACATATAGTTCTATCATGCAAAATAAAAAAAATACTTTCACGAAAAAAAATGTTAATATAAATTGATCAAAAATAATGTATAACCAAAAAGCATGTACGACACCCAACTAAAATTTTAAAATATTAAAAACAATATTGAGAAATTTTGGGGTTAAGAAAAAATCACAAAAATTGAAATACTCCTATATTTTATTATAATTTCTCAAAATAAATAACTAATAAAAATGTTTTTGTATGCAATTATTATTTTTATTTTTCTAAATTAAATCTGTATTACAAAATTTGTATCTACCATTTCTTCCATCTCCATTCTACCTTATTCTATCTTTACCACCAAAATATCTTATAATTTCTAAAAAAAGAAATAAAATAAAATCCATGTTTTTATATGCCAATGATAAAAAAAGAAGTATGTATTTTAGAAATGTGCTAGAACTGTAGCCTAGCAAGTGAGTACATGTTTCAACAAAAAATCTCAAGTGGGTTCCAAAAAGTCGGTGAAACGCACAGGTCCGAACAACAAGGATTTTTTTTTCTTGCACTTCCAAATATTTCTTTTTCCACCTCCAATTTTTTTTTTTTTAATTTCACTTTAGTTAAAAATAAATAAAATTTTTCTTTTTAACTGACTCCATCTTAACTTCTTTTTCTTTTTCACGTATATCAATATTAGATATCTTGTTTTACGAATGTCAACATCAGTTCTTTTATTATTCTTTCGAATATCAACATTCAATATTATTTTTTGTTTTGTTTTAGATATCTAGTGTTTAATTTCATTATACGAATATTGAAATTTGATATTTTATTATTTCTTTTTTAACTTTTCTTCTATTACAAATGTCTCCAAATCCCACTAACATTCTTTTTAAAATTAGTTTTCTTAAGTTAAAATTAATTAATGTTAATACAATAATTTTTAAATATTTAAATAAAGATAAATAATTTTATTTGTTTAAAATTTAATTTAACAAAAATTTGAATAAAATTTATTAATTAGTATAATTTAAAAATTTTATATAAGCTAATATACATTAAATGAATTTCCACATGTCAATTGACCTATTTTTTTTAAATGAAATCTTTAATTTAAATTTAAGAAATAATTTATTTAATATATTATAATTTTTAAATATTTATTTCAAATATAATAATATAAAATATATTTTATTTTTTAAAATTTCAACTTAATATTATTAAATATTTTAAAAAACAATTAAAATTTTTAATATCGGTTAACACTTTTTTTAAAACTAATTTTTTTAGTTAAAATTAATTAATGTTAAAATAATAATTTTTTAAATATTTATATAACTAATATAAAGTTAAATAAAGTTATTTGTTTAAATTTTAATTTAATAAAAAATTGAAAAAAAAATTATTAATTAACATTATTTAAAAATTTAATATAAGTTAATAATATATATATTAATGAGATTTACACATCCAGTTAATGTATATTTTTTAAAATAAATTTTTATTTAAACTTTAATAAATAATTTATTTAATATAATAATTCTTCAAATATTAATTTGAAATTTCATACTGCAAAATATACCTTATTTTTTTAGAATTGAACTTAATATTATTAAGTATTTTAAATAATTAATTAAATTTTTTAATATAATTTAATATATGTTAACCGGTAGAAATCAGTTAATATTTTTTGAAAACTATTTTTTTAAGTTAAAATTAAGAAATGTTAATATAATAATTTTTAAAATTTTTATATACATTAATATAGAATAAAATATATTTTATTTGTTTGAATTTTAATTTAACAAATTATATTTGTTTAAATAAATTTTAATTCAAAAGTAATTATATTTGTTTAAATTTTAATTTAAGAAAAATGGATGTCAATAATGATCGGGTATGAGTATGGGTATGGGAAATCTCCGACTTTTTCAATTGGGTATGAGTATGATTATGAGGATGTACATATCCCCGCCATAATACCCATCCCGTCATATCTCCGTCATTATTTAAATTATTAAAATATTCACAATTAATTAAGTAACCCTATATATATATATATATATATATATTTTTAATTTTTTATTTCTTCTAATTATTTGATATGTTATGAAACTCATTCGCATCTCCAATATATTTTTCATCTTATCATAACATTTATGTAATTATGTTAAAATGATGCATGTCAATTAAAATTTTATGTCTCATATTTGAATATTTCTATTATTTTTTAATATTTTTATTTATTATATATTTTTCTTTTACATAAGTATGTTTAATACTCTCAATTTAAGTGTTTAATAGCATAAACCTTTCATTTACTAGGTAATATAAAAAAATTACTTATTTTTATTAATTTTTTTTTTCATTTGAATAACTCTTTTGTTTTGCTAAAACAATTATTTCTCAACCATTGAGTATATATTTGAAAAGTGTTCTTAGATGTTTAAGGTATTTTTCATCTTATCATACCCTTAATTATACATTTGTTTTCAATAGTTTCTCAAATTGCTTTCAAGACACACATTTGTTAATTTTTTAATATTTTATTTAATGTTTATTTTCATCATGTAGAATATTATTTCAGTATATTTTATCTAATTATCTTTTATTTTCTAACTCATTATATCAATCATACTGTAATTTTTCACTATAATTGTATAAATAACTTTTCTTTACTACAATATTAAAATTTAATGTAATTGTCATGAATATTTTTTTATCACCATCCAACATATATTGGAGTTCAAAAGATACAATATCTATGTTAAATTTTATTATTATGTTTATTATTTATTATTTGCGTCATTTTGATTAAGTGATGTATTATCATTTTTATTAGTGTATAAAAAAAGAGATTCATTAGAATTTAAAAAATTGAAGTAAACAAACATTTAAAATATATTTTAATTTGAATATTTGTTTTCCATTAAATTTTTTTAAAAATACTTTTAAATTTTATCAACTAGGTTTTATTAATGTTTGCAGTTTGCAAATTTAATAAATGTTTTGATTCTGGTGAAATTTTATTTGGTATTATAATCTAAAATGTAAACAATTATAATTTATTTTAAATATTTGATAGAAGAAACAATCATTCTCCTAATATTGATTATTTGATAATATTATGTTTTCTTTACTGTAATTTTTTATTATTTTATAAAATAATTAAAATTTATATTGAAGTAGTAAGTAAACGGGTAAGGGTATGAGTACGAGATTATACCCGTTATCCGGTAGGGATGAGATAAAAGTTTGATACCCGTTGGGTTTGGGTATGGGGATGGGGATGAATTCTTTCTACGAGAATGGGTATGAGATAGCGAAACCTGTCCCCGCCCTGTCCCGTTGCCATCCCTGTTGAGAGGTCATAAAAATGTTAATCACTTTCAAAGAGATGGAAAGATACTTACAAGTTGTACCACATCCTTCGTAACCCCAATATGAAAAAAAAAAACAATCCCATTGGACTAGTTGAGTATAAATTAATATATTTGTTATATATATATATATATATATATATATATATATATATATATATATATAAAATTAATTAATTAATCCTGAGTGTTGTCTAATAGAATAAAATGTGTCATAGCTAATAATCATCATTTATTATGAGAAAACAACAATGTATCTACTGCAAATTAAGTGTAAAAGAGGTTAGATGTATAAAGAAGAAAAACATAATAGTTAAAGGTAGTATATGAAAAAGTCTATGATTCACTTAGGCGAGACTTCATATAGTACAAGATGAAAGGTTAGATAGATGCAGGATGTATGAAATAATTCTCAACATTAATTAATGGTAGTCCAACTAAGGAGTTCAAACTAGCAAAGGGCTTGAGACAAGCGAGACTTATTGAATCCTTTCTATTTCTAATAATAGGAGAATCATTAGTTAGGATGAAGTAACATTTTAAAACTAGGTGTCACAATTACTCTTACGAAGCTTCCAATCCATATGTCTAATGAATACTAGTTCAATAGCCTCGTCTAATTAAATTACCATCCACTAGAAGAGTCTAGTACAATTAAGAAAAGGTTCATCATCTAATAGTTATAAATTAGTAATCATGTGCATAGCAAATTTTAATATATACATTTACATTCATTCCTCTTGTGGTGTAAAATTTTTACAAAACATGATCAGTATTATACATTAAATCATCCTGAGGAATACACATAAATTTATACACAAAATTTTTAAGTATATTGTTGCCTCTATTGCAAAGCATCCTCAATACCTGTTACCATGTCTGCTTGCGCATGTCAACAAGATCATTGTAGGTAGAAACTTCGAACCACAAACACAAGGATAAATTAACACATGCATTCAACACTTAGTTGTCTACTTAGTGTTGAACACACCTATCGTCTAATCAATGCAAAATACACTTAGTGTCCACCAAGATTCTAAACACAAAACACACCCACTGTCCCAAATGCATATGTCTGTCTCAAAGCACCAACTCGTTTAGTACCACACTCATCCAATCCCCCATTAGATTACTACACCTCGTATAGTACCTTAATAGACGACTCCATTCCAATTGGTTTTTACAAATGACAATAGAGGTAGTAATCAAGGAGAGAATACAGTAAAAAAAAGGTATAAGTCAATAATTACAATTTGCTAGTGACAAAAAATTACTATCTTAAATTTTAAAAGATTAAAGAAAGTAATTTTCAACATGTTAGGAGTTTAATATATTTAAAAATAATCCAAAAAATATATTAATTAATAAAACAATCTCCTTTACGCAAAATCCTTACTGTAAGAATGAGAAAGTGGGTCATGGCTTGCAAGTCGACTTGTCAGCCTGCCAAAATTTGATAGACTGAGTTAAAATTTTTAATGTCAGTCAATTTTGGTCTGTCCTTCCTAGCCTATAAAATTGATGGGACATGACAAGTGGTTTATTGGCCTGTTTGTTTTAATTAAAAATTAAAATAAAAATAATCTAAAAAAGTAATTTTTCTATATCATATTTCTTTAAAGACAAAAGTAAGTATTAGTATTATAAATTAAGTCATTAATATTTATAATTAAGTTTCAATTATAAATTACAATATAATAATTTACATAAATATACAACTTATTTTAATTTATTTGATTATAAATATTAATTAAAAATAAAAAAATTAAAAAGTATTTATATTAGTAAATATATTTTTAATATATGTGATTAAATATTATATATATATATATATATATATATATATTTTTTTTTAACTAAAAGCTAATAAAAAAGTTGACAAAATAGCCCGTCGGCCCACTCCTTGGTGGGGCGGGTTGAGATTTGCAGTCTATTTTTATGTGATGGATCACCTCAATGTGGCATTCACACCTTGTTTTTAGCAACCCAGTGACAGAACAAGCCAAAATGAAAGCTTGATCAATTTTGTCGTCATGCTATTTTATTTGGTACTAATGCTTATGCAAACTGTTCGTAAACCTTTTTTTCATAAAAATTGATTTGCAAAAGCACATAAAGAACTATACAAGGAATAAAGGCATACAAAAATAGAAGAATAAGTGACCAAATTTGACAGAGAAATCAAAACTTATGAAATTAGGTAAACTGATTTTCATTCAAGCTAATTAAAGTTCACAAGTTTATCAACATATGTATTCCTTTCATGTAGGATATACAATTGAAACTGGGCCCAATTACCTTGTCAATAGAAAAAAAATTCTTAGGAGGACTAATTCATAAATTAATCATAATTTTTTATTCGATGTAAAACTTTTTGATGGGTTTATATATATATATATTTTTCATATATGGATTATGGATACAGTCATGGTTATTGAGAGATTGTGGTTCCATATAGTTATACATAATATTAGTATTAAAATATTTGACACCAGTTTTACACCAAAATCTTAAAGTAATAGTGTTATGGGTCTTTATTTTTATATAGTGTTTACCTTTATCTATTATATCCAATGTGAAATTTTTGACTCACATTTGGACTATTCCCAACACTTTTAACTTATCTTAAATTCTTAACTTGTGTGTGTTGATGCCTCGTAACTTTTAAGAAGAATGCAGCTAGGTATATGATAGTGAAAGAAACGTGTGATAAAAATGTGATGTAGGGTTAAGATGATGAGGAGACAAAAGGTATAGATATAAGCCAATATAGTTGAATAGCTTCATCCACACTATATAGACCTCAGCTTTGCTTCAAATTTTCCCAATTGCGTGGCATTTGATTGGACCACGATCATTGTTGCTCTTTCTGTTCCAATTATTATACGTACATATAGTTAGTTTCTTAATCTGATAAGGTGTAATTTTTCTTTTGTAGATCATGATGGATCACACTGGACCCCTTTCCCATCTATCTTCATTTTCTTTTTCCCTCTCAAGACAAGAAAATGACCCTCCTTCACGCTTAACATAGTGCATTTCGATGTGTGTCTTCATACAAACACCATATCAGATAACTTCTACATCCATGTAACCCTTTTCCTAATTCTATATGTTTCCGCCAAAACTTTCCTAATTTTCAGTTTTTCCCATTCACATGTTTCGAGGAGTCCGAGGTATGTGTGTTTACTAAGATCAATGTGTTAAGTCTTATGTAGTAGGTGAATCCAAATGATAAATGCAAGTCGGAAAGAAACTGAATAATTCCGAAGATGGTTGATATCTATATTTCGGAAAATGATAGAATGATTCATTTATTTAGATTATTAAATAATGTATCACTATTTTTTCTTTCGAAAGAATCAATGATCCACATTAAATCACGTTAAAAAATAAAAGATAAGAGTAAAAAATGAGAGTCATAGTATAATTTTTTGTATATTTATATCAATCTCTATACATTATATATGTGTATATTATAGGTTGTGATTTTCTTATTGCTTATTGCGGTATTAATTAAGGTTGGATTTCGTCTGTCCAATATCATCTAATTATTAAAATCGGAGTTATAACTGAAAAGCATAGATTTAGATTTGAACTGAGATTTGTTGATATATTGATAATGAAGGCAAAAATTCCAGTACATTAATTGATTGCATAATGCCGAATGAATTTATTTATAGTTAAGGAATTAATGTATAGTAAACTTATTTGAGAATTCTATGATTGAGGAATCAATAAAGATGAGAGATCAACAATGAAATACCTAACCCACGAGGATCAATGAATTTCAATTCTAACTTATCAGTTTACTTTGCTATCACCTTTTTAGATCAATGAATTAAGTTTCGCATCAATCATTTAATGCTCCAATTATGATAGTAAATTACATTATGATTATAGAAATCAAATTAATAAACGATTGAATCTTTATTTGTTAATATGAGGCAAATTAGAATGAAATTATATTTTAATTTGATTCATATTTTTAGTAGCATGACGTTTTTCAAATGAATTAATTAGATGAACTGACTAATGTTCATCTAGAATTTAAATCATTAAAGAAGTATGGTAAAAGATTGTATGGATCTTGAATATGTGAATCCACTTAAATTATGCTTTATGTTGCAAACTTTTATAGAAAACATAAAATGTTTTGGTTTCATTAACTAAAAATAGAAGAAAAAAAAATACTTAAGAAGGGAGGTTGGATTTTGTATTTGAAATTAAAGTTTTGTGCAGCACGATTTATTTGAGATGAACTATGATATTGAGAGATATATGAAGATCTTAAAAAAAGTATGTTAAGGTTTCTCTATATTTTTTAATATAAAACTTAACCCATGTCAATTCTCATAGTACATATATTGAATTATATTCAATCTTTACTTATTTTTCCCTATGAATTAAACTTTGGGGTTCAGGGATTGAAAAACACAAAAATGTAAATTGGAAAACATAATCAAATAATATCAAAAGAGAAATTATGGAAGATTAAAACATATCAATCCACAAATTCAAACAACCAAATAATGTAAAATCATAGTTCTCTAATGATTAAATTCAAGTTTGAACAATAAATTGTTTCAATCAATCAATTAAACTGATTTATACAAATTAAATTTTAATATCTTTCAACCCAATTAGTATTCGGTTATCAAATCAAGATTAAATTGATTTTTAATTTGAATTCTAATTTCAGAAATGAAAATTGATATCACAAATAGCAAAACCTAAATTAGAGAAGAGAAGAACAAACCGAAATCGACAAACGTTCGATGTGAAACTTATTTCATGTTGTTTAATGTTAATTTCTTGAATAGATTCCTTAGAGATTTAGTTTGAATAAATCTTTAGAGATTTAGTTCTTCACGAGAGAATAACCAAAACACAGTAGAATAACAATAATTTAATATGAAAATACAAAAAATATATAGAAAAGGAGGAAAAGCTAAAAATCTTAAAATCTATTGATTTTTTATAGGTTAAATATTCCGCTGGTCCTCATTTTTGTACCAAAATATCAAATTGGTTCTCATATATTTATTAGTCTCAATCACGTCAACATTTTTGTAAATGAGTAACAATTATGTCCTTTCCTTTTCGTTAGTATGAAACTAACATCATTATGTAAGTGTCACGTGTCAGCTCCTTCTTTTTTATAATTTTTTTTAAAAAATATTTATGTTACATGTCACATCTATAGTGTGTCACGTGTCAATCTAATATGGTGACACGTGTCAAATTATTGTATGAATCTCAATTTGGTCCTCATATTTGTTAATTTGATTTGATTTCAATCAAGTTTTTTTAAAAAATTTTCAATTTCATGTGCTTCAAATTTAGACCAAATTTAATTTTATATAGATGTTATGATGATACTTTTATTAAAAGTGATATTTCTATTTCATAATTTTAACAATATTAAGTTTATTTAAATTTATATTTTACATTAAACTTTATTTAAATTTTATTTTAAAATTATAAATATATTAGATTGATAAGTTTAAATTTGAAATATTTGTATAACATTATATATCAACAACTTCTATACAAATCTTAGAGTTGGCTTGAAAATAACAATTTTATAAAGGGTTAAATATGTTTTTGGTCACTCAAGTTTTAGTAAATTTTGGAATTAGTCCCTCATCAAAACTTTATACCAATTTAGTCCTTCATCTTTTAAAATGCGTGAATTTAGTCCTTTTAACCAAATTTTGTTAAGTTTATTTGACGTTTCAAGCGTATTTCATGATAGTATTTAAGTTAACATTGAAACAAAAATATGTCAAACAGTATAAATAATTTAAATACTATCATGAAATGCGCTTGAAACGTCAAAAAAAAACTTAACAAAATTTGGTTAAAAGGACTAAATTCACGCATTTTGAAAGATGAAGGACTAAATTGGTCAAAAGTTTTGAAGAGGGACTAATTCCAATTTTCGCTGAAACTTAAGGGACCAAAAACATATTTAACCCTTTTATAAATTCAAATGTACAATTTTAAAATTTTATAACAAATTAAAATAAATATATTTAAAATTTTAATATTAAATAAACTTAATATTATAAAAATATTTAATAAAAATAATCATAACATTATATAAAAGTTAAATTTGGTCTAAAGTTGGAGCACATGAAATTGAAGATTGTTAAAAAAATTTGGAACTAAAATCAAATCAAATTAACAAATATGAGGACCAAATTGAGATTCATATAATAACTTAACAGGTGTCACCATATTAGATTGACATGTGACACACTACATACATGACACATGTCATAAATATTTTCTTTTTAATTAAAAAAAAAGGAGCTGACACATGACACCTACTTAACTATGTTAGTTCCCTACTAACGAAAAGGACATAATTGAGACTAATAAAAATACGAGGACGAAATTGAGATTTTGGTACAAAAATGAGAATCAACGAAGTATTTAAACCTTTTTATATATTGTTTTTAGTAGAACTAGGCCTAAAATAGACTTTGAACCCAAATCCTATACTCACAAACTTTGAAGAAATTATCGACCTAATTTGGACACTAATTATAGCTAGAATTAAAATCATGCAAGCAAAATCAAATTTGTTGGATACTTTTACAAATTTTCAACAAAATTTTCTCAACATCTAAGAATCCTGAAAAGAACACGAAAGAAGTTCAAATCTAGTAATCTATATGTCCATTTTAAAGTCCTGAAAGTTTACGATCCAAAGTAACTAGAATTAGCTAAAAATAATGTCTATAGAAAAAAAATTATATTTGGAATGTATGCAAATGTCAAATAAGATAAAAATAAAAAATTAAAGTAATTATTACCGATGAACTTGATTTATTTCTTATGAAAAAAACGAACTAAAACTAAAAGTAAATCAAATGGAAAGTGTGTTCACCGGATAATAAAGTTATAAATGTATATATAAGAAAAATGTATATCAATATACATTCAATCACAAAACTATAAATTCTCATATTTTATGGAATTTTTCTTGTAAATTTATTATAAAATTTTGTAAGAAAAGATTTTTTTTGTTATTTTGTCTAGGAATTTTAATTGATAGATAATTCTTTTGTGGATAATTATTTCCTACAAAATTATAAAATTCGCTAATATTTCCTGTAAAATTTGCTGTGAAAATTGTTTTGCTCAAAATATTTTACAACAAAGTTGGTAGCAACTTCTTACAAATTATTATTTATAACAAATTTTGTAAGTTTTACCTAAAAAAGGTTTCCAAAAAATAAAATTGATAGAAATGTGTGTTTTTTAGTAGTAATTAGATCCCCAATATGTTTTTCCTTTCATTAAATCTTAATTAAACATTTTTTATTGTGTGTAATTTCTTTCAAATGATTTATTATTTTCAAGAAAGCCAGACCTCAATTTCATGAAATTAAATAATTTATAATACACATATTTAGGCATTTTTACTCATTTTCAATATTTAAATTTGTTGTTTATTTTTTGTCACATAAAAATGTTTAACTTTCAATTTTGAGTATTTAAACACATAAGTTTTCAGTCTATTATATGTAGCCTAAAATATTTATTTTCTCTTCTCTTTTCGGTTGTTACTTTTGTTTCATATGAATAACACCTTTTTACTACACAATTTTTCATTTTCTTTTATTTGACTCATTTGATATCCATTAAACTCAATTAATTTTAGTTATTTTTAAGTTCTATAATTACTTAAGTTTAATCAATTATTATCTGGTGTTTTATTTTAAGATTTATGAATGTTTCTTTCATATTTGACATTAAAAAAAATATTGTGTCATCTTAAAATTAAATATCTGATAATATCATATTTCTTTTATTATGATTTTAATTTTTTTATCGAAAATTTATTTAATTCATATTTGAAAAAGTACAAGGGTGAGTATAAGCATACCCATCACACAATGGGAATAGTGATGGAGATGATACTCAATTTTCATATGGAGATGGAAATAAAAAATGAATATCAACTTTTACTTTAAGATCAAGGACGAGTATAGTCAAATTCACATTGTCTGTTCCATTTTGTTACCATTTAAATGCGGAACAATTTTTTCAACATTGAAGATAAAAAGAAAGTAGAAGAAGAAAGTGATTAATCTACAAGAATAAAAATCAAAAAATAAATACTTGAGTAAGAGTTCAATAAATCGTGCGTTATATATTAATCAAAAGACTTCCATTTTTAATTGTTTATGAAATAATACTGTCAAGAGTTTTATTATATTTTAATCATAAATTATAACATATATTATGTTTTTGTTAAGTTTGGTATTAACTACTCTATGAACTTATTTAATAATTAGGACATAATAAGGTAATTATCTTATTGTAATTTTTTTTCTTTGATTATTGTGCTGTCTAAAACGTAATAAGACTAGGTAAGAAGACAATAAGTCGAACGTGATTCTGAAATTTTTAAATTATTATGCATCTATTAAAATTATTAATTTTAAATTGAAATATTTATGGACAAAATAAAATAGAATTTTTGATCAGTTTATTTATTTGTTTTATATTAATTGTACAAATTGAAAATTTATCATAATATTATTATGATTATATGCTATAAAACTAGTGCTTTAAATGATCATATGTAGAATTTAATAAAAAGAAAATCAAAACACTGGACCAAATGTGAACTAATTGAACCTTTGGTTTTAGTTTTTCTTCCTTATAAATTTAATTAACCTGACTTTCAAACATTCCTATTTTCTTTAATAATTATTAGTAGAAACAAATCGCAGCATGTATTTATTTTTTTATGATAAGAAAAATAATAAAATAATAAAATAAATATAAATTTTTTAACAATTTAATTATAAATATTTTTTTTAATAAGTTTTACTTATTTAAATTTAAAAAGTTATTAAATTTTAAAATAGAGTTAAATAAAAAATATTTAAATTTAAAAAAATCACGAGTAAATTAAAAAAAATTGACACTTAATCTTCTTTACATATAAATCTTCTTTATATATAGATTTTTTTCCATTTATTTAATGTAAATATTCAAATAAAAATAAATCATTTCTTAAAATAACTCTCTTAATATATATATATATATATATATATATATATATATATATATATATATATATATAACTATTAATATTTTCCTTTTATGTCGTAATTACACTTGTGATTTATCCTATATCACAATTACTCAATCTTAGTTCTCAAAATTTCAATTTTGTTATTAAATAGGTATTTTAGATATAAAACTGTGATTAACATCATGATTTTAGTCCATTTAATAACTTAAATATGTTAATATAATATTTATTTATGACATATTTAAGGATTAAAAACATTATATTATATAACTTAAATCTCACATTAAATACATCTTAAGAATATAGTTAACATAAATAGAACTCAAAAAGTAAAATTTAACCTGCTCCAAAAAGTACACCTAAACCTAATCAATGACTAAAATTACTTCTTCTACTTTTTTCTTGTGATGTGAAAGTGAATCTGATCTTAACAAATAAAAAAGCAAAACATTGTGAATCATAACAACACTTTTATTTCTCATTCAACAAAGAAGAAAATACGACTTTTTCTATCTCATTCAACCAAGAAGATAATACAAGTAATTGGTAGCCTCATCGGTCAAAAAAGTCTCACCCCTGCAGCATAATAAATTGTTATTAATAGTTTTAATTTGCTTCGGTTTCATTCATATACATTAATTGAAGGGTTGAGGGGTGCGTTATGAGGAGTGTCAGAAACTGCAAGTCGTTTGAACAAGATTCTGTGTAAATTAATACAGCCTAGTAAAACACAACGCTAAAACATTATGTGTGAATTATGAAAAAGAACAAAAGAAAAAATAAAAAAAAAAGTCTTTAGATGCTGTGAAGTCTGAATTGTTTGTTTCCTTATTTCTATGTTTTAAAATGGATGAATAATTAATTAGGACCACAGAGAGACAAGTATGTAAAACTTTTTGTTGATTTTTTCCTTGATGACTCTATTCTAGAGGACCCGTTGAAAACCTAACCGCTGCTGCAACCACTGAGCGTTAATTTAATTTTTATCTTGGATCTTGTGATATATTATTGTCCATTACAGAGACTGCTTTCAAATTCAGTCTCTGCCAGTGATTTTATGTCGCCTCCTTTTCATTGTCAGTGGTAACTGTAGATGTTGAAACATTTTTCCCTCTTTTCTATACTTTGTATGGATGGATGCTTCCATGCCTTCATCAAGATGCTGTCAAATAGGGTACAAAGATGAGGACACACACCACACTCTCTCTGCATTTCTTCACACACATCTATGCACACCTTTGGACTCTAGCATGCATCTTCTCAGCTTTTTCTTTTCATTTTTCTCTTCACTTTTTTCACTTATCAACCGATCAACTCTTAATTACCCTTTAACATTCCACCAATATATTCTTTCTCTTCCTTTTCCATATTACCATATATATATATATATATATATATATATATATAGCCTCTCATGCTAGCTTGCATCTCTTAATTTCTTCCAAGTTTTTTTCTGCTGCAGACCTTCACATGCACTAGGTCGGCATGCATTGCTATAGCTGCATGCATTGTGAATAAATCATATATGTATATGTATAATCATTGAAAGGCATCAAAAGTTAGTTGTTTCTGAATTGAGGTTGCATATAATTAGGTTCTTCTTTTCACCATATTCTTGAACAATATTCAATATTCGTACCTACTTTGATTCAAGATTAGGTTGCATTACTATCTAGCTTCTGAATTTTACCATATATATGTTAATGCACAAGGACATGGTACACATTTATTAACAGTTCATCTTATATAGCACGGTATTGTGACTGCTACTTATATATATGTACACTAGATGAAACATATACATATATATAACCTTATATGTTCCATATACCGTACCACAAAGAAGGCACAATTTTTTAATCCTTTCATATTCTTTTTTTCAATCTGTGTCATGCATAGCAAGGAAAGAAGAAATCATGCATCCTGGAACTAGAACAGGTTTATGACAAAACATGCAGCGAGAAAACCGACCATCACTACTATTGTTGTTGCAACAAGGTTTATGTACCATGCCAACACCATCCATAAAAGTTTTTCCAAGGTATTGTTGCCTTCCAAATAAAAGTGATCCCTATGAGTTCATGTAAAAGTAATCCATATAAGTTGTTGATGTTAGCTCTGGAAATAACATGTGTCAGTGGTTGCTGCAGCTCTTGTCAAATGCAAAAAGAACCCAATTTGCGTGACTGGTTCTTTATTTCAAATCAGCACTAAAATAATTGAGACAAACAGTGATGGAATTATGCAAGACCAATTGCCTAACAAACTCACGTAAAGATAAGTAACAGCTAACTTTACATACACTTTATCATTCAGGTAAAATTGATTTTTTTCGAAAGCTTAATCAACTAATGCCCACTTAAACTGTTATAAGTTACTTTTTACCTTTAATGTTAGATTGTGTATGAACTTCATCGATGATTTTAAAGACACTATACCCTTAAAATTGACGAGTTCAACAACATCTGTTCATCATAATACACGAGGGAGATTATAACTTATAAGTGTTCACATGTTATTTCCTTGTGTGTCCCTCCAACTAACAGCAAAAGGGAAAAGAAACTATTAATAAGCAAAAGTGGATTCTGATTTCTTTAGTAACGAATATTTTAAATTGGAAGGTCAAAGAGAAGATAAGAAATAATAACATGTAATTATTATAACCCATACTCAAGGACATCCATCGTACGTACATTCGTTCTTCAACTTTATTTTATGGTCATCCTTTCAAGCTACATCGTATGCATTATTCAATGTCAGATGTTTGTTGCGATCAAAAGAAAAATGATAGCTTAAAACCCTTTGAAGCTATAGCACATTGGTAACTGAATTAGCTTGGATCACGCTGCTAAATATATATGCATTGAAGAAAGAAAGAAAGAAAGAAAGAAAGAAAGAGAAGTCCTTCATTTAGTTCGGTACTTATTCTAACGTGTACCCAGAATGGTTTCTCAACAAGGTACCTATGACTGAAATAACAAAGATTGAAATACAAAATATTGATCCCATATATGTATAGCTAGCATTGCCATACCTACAAACATGCATGTACTCACTCACCTTGGTTGAAGTGTATAAAATATAACGTGATTTAGATTCTTGAGTGGTTTCTATGAAGAATCTGGTCACACTCGTTGCTGCCTGCTTATTAGAGGCAACAATCTGACACCTCGGAAAGAACAATGGTGATGATGAGACTCAAGAAGTGCTACCCTTGTCATGTTGGCTACGGATGCTATCAGAGTCCAAAAGCTTCGAACTGAAGGGTGTTGCAGGGAAGGGTCTGACATGTGGATTGAAGGAGTGAAGAGATGGAATGAGAGGATGAGGCAAGATTTGAGAAGCTGAGTTCAAGAACTGAATGTGGTTGAACTGTCTAGGATCATTGTCAACCGAGGGTGTAAGAAATGGAGCATAGGTAGTGAACATTGGTGGTGTAGCAGAAGATGAACCAAGGAAAAATTGAGAAGCAGATGAAGGTAATGCCAAAGAAGATGGGTATTGAACACCATTTGCACTGCTTGGACTTGGATCTACCTGCTGGGAAGGAAACAACAAGCCATGGCCTCCAAATTGGGATAAGGACAAACCAGAAGGCTCACCATTGTAGGGGTTATATGGCATGGTGTTGTTCAACAAACCAGGTAAAAGGGTGTGAGTAGTGGTGCTACCACCACTACCCATAGGGAAAAGCCTCTGAGTAGATGCATGCAAGTTGCTGTAGCTTCCAACAACATCATCTTCATGGTTTTGATGATCTTCCTCGTTTGTTTTGACCCACTTGCCCTTTTCAGCTTCCTTGCCTTTCAATCTTGATATTGAATCTATACTGTCCCAATACCTTGACTTTGGCATGGAGTTTTGAACCCCCCTACCAAATGAGGAGCTAGATTCACCGAAGGGTCCGAGAGAAAGCTGAGAGGAACTTGAATCATGAAAGGGGAGTAGGGTTTGTGGATGATGAAATTGACCAAAACCCTGAGGGAATTGAAGTGGAGGGAGCTTGTCAATGTCGAGTTTTGTTGCTTCAAGCAACCAATCTATCACTTTGCTTGGTTGGTTTAGCCCAAGCTTGTCTTGAAGATCATATAGCTGAATTGCTGTGGGCACTGAGAGCCTAATCCTTCTGTCCCTCAACCCTCTTATGGTGCAAACCTTGCTGTGCCTATCTTTTCCTCCAAAGGAACGTGACACTCTCACAATTCTTGGATTTCTGAACGCTGACCATTGTCTTGTACTGGAAGATGCCTTGGAAAACTTGTCAATATTAATGGCGCCACCTTCTTGCTTCGCTTGTTGACCTTCTCTTGAACTCGCCATCATCATCATCTACTCACTTCATCTTTCTCTTCAGTATATATATATGCAAGTGACACCTGACAAACACAGAAAAAATAAACTAAAATTATGCATTGGTATTGGAAAGAGATACCCTTTTGCGATATTATTACACGGTTTCGGTGGTAAAACTGACTACAAGATTATTCAAAAGTTGTTGCATTCTTGACTGAGAAAATATTCTCATTTTCGGTAGTTGGTAAAAGAAAGAAACAGAATAATATAATTTGAGAGCAAAAGGAAAAAAAAAAAAAGAAGTTCTGCAAACTGAAGTCAGTTTTTTTCCATTTGACTCCACTGCTGTTGAAGTCATGTTTTTTTTCTGAAAATTGAAGCGAGGGGGACTCTATTTACTCAATTGGTAGCTTGTGAAACCGAATTTGGAGCAAAAATAAGTTGAAAGTTGTAAATATGTAAAGTAGGATTTGAGAGAAAATAGAAGAATGAGAAGCTGAAGGCTTAAGTTGGAATTGAAATGGCAAGAACCAACTTACACGAGAGAAAAAGTGTGGATGCTATGTGGTTATTCTGTTCTATGCCTTCCACCATAACCTAGAAAGAGAAGAAATGAAAGGGAAAGGATATAGAAATACCCTAAAATTGAAGTCTTTCCGAAATGAGCACCTAAATGTAAATTATTTGTGCAGATGACCCCAGCCTTGGATTTCAACCTATTATCTCAAACGCCAAAATTCAGTCCAAAACTAATAATTTTATGAACTGAGTAGTGAACTTGTGAGTCTTATAGCATTCAACCTTTTAGCATTTAAATGAAAAGAGTAAATGATCATTGATCACGTGGCATCCTGTGGAAATGACGCGTAAGCAAACTGGCAGTGTTAATTTCCTCGATCTTCTCATACCTCATACTGAACAATCACTGGCTTAATCATTAATCGTTATCATTGTAATTATTCAATTGAGTGCTGGAAAGCACACTAATGCAAGGTTTTTTCAATTTAAACCCTGCCGGAAAAAAGGGAGAACGATAGGAAGAAAATACTGACAAAAAGATGAACTTCAATCCATTTATAATTTTATTTACAAGATATAAAACTAAAAGAAGAAGAAGAAAGAAGAAGAAAGCAGGTTTTACACTTTTATGTGCAACCACATGTATCTTTATCAACAAATTCGCACTGTTGTAAAGGAAAAAACAAAGAGAATTCCACATAGCATTATCCAAAGAACTAATGCATTTCCAATAGTAATAATAAAAGCAAGAAGTTCCAAGATTGAAACTAAGAATATTTACAAGAATGAAATCCCTATATTTGTCTTAGAATTATTCGTATATAGATATATTCTTAATTAAGATGATATAACAGTAAGATTTTGCAGGAAGTTAGAGAGAAAAAGTAACAGAAACAAGAGAGGAAGAAATTCAACTAGAGTCATAATCAGTTTCAAAAGATGTGGTGTATGGTATTTGAGTGTGATGAATTGGATTAGATCATAGATCATAGGTAGCTGCGCTGTAGATGAGGGACCAACTTAGGTCTTAAAAAGCATCCACTCAACTCATAGAAAGAGGGACCACAGGCAGATGGCAGTGAGATTTGCACGGCACAAGTTGAAAGATCTGACTTTCATTATTCTGTGACATGAATATCTAAATTTGGTTTAGCAACGTTAATTGCACGAGTTTAGCTCTTCATTAAGAGGCATGTGCTTCCCCAATAAGAGGTGGATACATATATGCTATGGTTGAGCAAAAAAGTGTGCTATAAAGAATCAAGAATTTTCGACCTTCTAACTTGAATAATTTGGCACACCATAGTTTAGTTTCCTAATTGTGTTGTTGTCTTGAGTAGGTCCTTAAATATTGAGGGTACTTTGTAGCCTGCCAAACAAGAAAAACCCTAACGGACAATTATTGCAGCCTCTGAAGGAGTGAACTTAACATTTAACACTTCAAATGTGGTCTGGATCAACAGTAAACGAGTAAAAATAGGGTTGTACCAGATTAGTTTTTCAAGGCTTGAGGGAACCCTAGCCAAGTCTTTACGCAAAAGGAGTAAAAGAAATGACCAATTAATTTTCTTACAGATTTCCTAATAACTCAACTGAATTTGTAACAGTGTTAGTTGGTAATTATAAACGCTGTGCTTTTAAGAACAAGAAACCTTGAAAAAGCTGTGCTGTGTCCCGCAGAGTGTGTGTGTGTGAGGGTGTGAGAGCCTGCAGATTTTCCTTCAAAACCAAGCAATATCTAGAATAAATTGGGATTTCCCCCAAAAATAATTGAGAGGTTCATCTCAGGACACTGCAACTGCAGTTTTATTTGGTAAAAGCTGAACCTACTTTATATAGATTTTAAGCTTCATGTATAACCCAAATGAATTCAAACCATATGAACCCCAGAAACCTACCAACAATATGCATTCAATGTCAAATTTCATTTCTTCATCGGAGCCGTACCTAGGTATTATTTACGCACACTTTATAAAAATTATAAGAGATATATATGCAAAGAATGAATGAATATATAATTAGAAACCCATAATTTCAATTATAAAAAGCAAAACACAGTACAACTAAATTTCGTCCTTCTAAAAAGATTGATAATTTGAAATTCATCTTTTTCTTTTATGGAAACAAAATGATTATGACTTTGACATATTGTCAAGACATATGTTTGAAGAAATAATTCGTGATCGTTTTTGTGACCCTTCTTCTTTAAAACATGTTTTAAAATCTTCTTTATGCATCTTTATTTATTAATTTACCATTTGTAATTATTTTACACATAATTTTATTTATTTTTAATGAGTAGATAAATATAGGTTGTCATGACTAAGTTCTTAGGATCAGGATGAAACTCCTCTACCACAGTGATCGAACTAGGAGGCTCTTGACACTTGTGTAGAACGTGAGTCATCCGATGACTTGGTCATTTGATCCAACTCTCCACTCGTCTACCGTTGCTTTCAACTAAGTTCTTCTAACCCTTACCTTTTCATATGTTTGCTTCTTGCTCTAAGTATGTATTTGTTCTTTGTTGCATTGTGCTTGGCTTAAACTTATTGAACACACATTAGCTGAATAAAACATATGCATATATATATATATATATATATATATATATATATATATATATATATATATTCACACACACAAAAAAATAATGCACACATTCCTAGGTCATCTAATGGTCATGTTCATATATCTAATGAAGTTTGTTTCTTGATTGACCCTTTCTGTGTCCAAAGTTTTACCTAAGATATTGTTCTAATCATTCTTAGCTGATCTAGAACATTTATATTTACTTATCTTTATTTGTTTCATCATACATTTTGTTATCATCAAAACTTATTAAAACTTAGACTTGTCTAATGGGTTTTTCCAACATCTAATGCTAACAACCCTAGCATAAAATTCATGGAGAAGTCTACCTAGGGAAACTGGGGATATGAAGAGAAGTATGGAGTCCATGAACATGGGCTCTAGATTTGGCCTTCTTGCATTTTATACACTTCTCACAATGTTTTTTTACATGTTTTCTCATGCGAGGTCCAAAGAAGTGTTCTTCTAAGACTTCTAATGTCTTAGAGGCCCCAAAGTGTCCCATTAGACCTCCTTCATTCACATCTCTAATGAGTAAGACACTTAAAGAATCTTGAGGTACAAAAAGTCTTTTACCCTTAAAAATATAATCACTATGAAGGTAATAGTCTTTATGTCCCCTATGGTGGCACTACTATGAATGGTGGAGAAGTCTACATCCTTTGATACAACTCCTTTAGGTGATCAAATCTTAGAAATTTGATTTCAAGGAGGGAGAGCAAAGTGTGTCGAGAAAGTGCATTTCTCGCTACATCACTATGGATTACAAACTCCTTAGAAAGAAGGTATTGTCAAGTTTGCACTTCATAAGAGCTCTAAAGGCAAAAGAGAAATTCAATTGCTCAAAGGAAATTAAAGAACAAGGTGGTGCATAAAGTAAACATCAAGACAACAACATAAATTTGGAAATGAAAACCAAAAGTTGAAACAAGAGATGGGAAAAAAGAGGAATGGTGATGGTTGCCACCACTTGAACCTTGGTTCAAGATGAGACTAAGGGAGCTCAAGAACACTCAAAGAGCACTACCTCAACTCTAACAATTTGTTGAAGCAAAAATGAATTTCAAATGTTCAACCCTTTACAAGTGGTAGAGATGCTTCCTTAAATAGACAAGGATAAGAACCTCTTAGCAATTACAAAAGGTAAGGACTCCCTAGCAAAACAAAAAGCATCTTTGTAGAACCTAGGTCAGCCTAATGATGCATGTTGTGCGACTCTTAGGAGGATCATCATCCAATAATCGCCAAATTTTCTAGAAACTCATCATGTCATTCTTTCAATCCTATGGGTCGTCCAAATCTTGCAGGGACCACCAGTACCTTCTCTCCTCCAATAAAAGGATGTTTTATTATCAAAACTAAGCGCTTCTTTCCATTACAAAGTGGCAACTAAAGGGGTGCCATTAGCAAACCTACACAAACAAACAAAGGCTAGAACATTGAAAACAAGGAGCAATACTAAATAAAGTCAAGGAAATGGGTGAGGAAGAGACCTCCCTTTCGATCATGCATATAGTAACTCTCCAAGGAAGAGTCTCTCCATCCTCATGAGAAGTCATGGACTCATCATGCACCATATATTAGGAGAGCGATTAATTTTATCATTTAAAGCAAAAAAGAAAAATTATATCCCAAAGAAGAAATTAGAAATTGAGTAATTATTATATAGTGTTCTTAGTTAAACTTCGTGGGTTCTAGAAAATAATATAAATCCTATCAGGTAAATTTTATAGACCCTTTTTAGGTTTTATGGACATAATAGTTACTATTTTAATTTTGTACTTAACATGTGTTTTTGAGATTTGAAAACTACTTTTTGGAAGTTACTAAAATATTATTTTGTTCAAGATTTATTAGAGTTTTATCTTGAATGCTTGAAGGTTCTTCCACTACTGTAGCAAGCCTTTTTCACGATGGTCAAAAGAGGTGTATGAAAACGGTTCTAGACCATAACGATTAAGAGTAAGGAGAAATAACGACGAGTTCATAAATCATCATCACATTGTCTATATGACCACAATGATTAAGAGAGACGTTGTTGAAATTTGTACTACAACAAAAAATTACTAAAATACAATGACAGTTTTGAAATAGATCATCATTATAAATTGACATTTTTGAAATATAATACAATTCTGAAAATGCTAAACCAGGACGGGTTTGCACTAACCGTTGTTGAAATTGGATATATAATGACAATTTTGGTAAAAATCTTTTTTATATCTTGATTTTTTTTTAAGAAAGTAGATGGGATTTAGGCATTAACCCAAAACCTGTCGTCAAATTAAATTCAAACAAAATTCCAAACAGTTCAAAAATATTCAAAGACAATTCCAAATATTAAATGATCCCTAACTTTTACAAATAACTAATATAAAAAAAATAGTATAAACTAACTCTAACTCTAACTCTAACTAACTCTAGACAGAAAGTATTTGCCCATGCTTGTTGAATGTAAGCTAATGTTCCGGAATCCAGTGGACTTAGGTCATTAAATTTTTGCAAAAGTATAAGAGAAGTTAATAGTAGTACATATGAAAATTAGTTGAAGTTAATATTAGTATATGTAAAAGTTAGCATATTACCTCACCTTAACCAATTTCATAATTGCCTTGCACAATTGATGTTATCCATTGCATGACATAATAGTTATACTCAAAGCTCCCAATTTGTTTATTACACTACACTCATAGTAAAACTATTTAGATAAATTAAATGATAATACTAAGATTAAATTAATGATATATAGCGCATAATACCCAGAGGAAAATCCAAGTGACCTTTTCTATATTGGCAGTCGATCTACCACTCAATATACTTCGTCCATTAAAAGCACTAAAGTTAAAACAATCAATGTTAGAAAACATGACATTGTATATTCAAGGTGAATGTATATAATGGAAGGTGTTTCTTAAAAAAGACTTATGTATCAATTATGCTCTTCAAATAAGGAGAAAGAGGTCTATGACAAGAGCAAAACCATAAAGTGGTACGCTCTGGTACAAATACAACTAGCAGTTGCCAATGAAGACTACATTGAAAATTAGTTGAAATTTACTTAAAATGAAAAATTTACATGTTATGGAATAAAAAAAATGAGGACATACTTGCGTATCTATATATGGAGCAAGGTAAACCTTTTTCAATGGTCTTCCATTACATATAATCTGCAAGATCACAAAGTAGTTCATCACATTTCCGCTCATCAACATGCCATCTATGGTTTTTAGCATTAGTTGGATTCGCAAACATACATTTAAACCTTGGAATTATTGGTAGATACCAAACTGTCTTTGAATGAGGGTTGTGCTTTGTGACCTCATTAGTATTATCTTTGTCACCATATTTGACCTTATAACATGACAACCCACACTTGGGACAACTTCTTGAGTTTGCAATCCTTTCTATATAAAATATAATCATTAGGACATGCATGAGTCTTTTCATATTCCATACCCATCGGACAAACTATCTTTTTTGCCTCTTACATTCGATCAGGTAGTGTATTACTTTCATGAAGCATTTTCTTCAACAACTGAAGTAATTTTGTGAAACTTTTATTAGTCTACCCATTTAATGCCTTCAAATTTATCAACCTTAACACTAGTGATAATTGTGTGAAGTTTGAACTAGGATATAACAGGTTCTCTACATTTGTAGTCATATTTTCATACACAATTTTAGCAAAGGTTTGTATTCCAACATCATGAATCATGTCCTCTAATCTATCATCCATTTTTGAGTACACATATTCATGTGTTTTAGTGATGACTGTTTCTCAACAATCAATTTCCAACAAACGCATTGGTGTATAGTAGTATCAACAAGTGTCGTATCCACAACGATTTAACAAGTATATTGGTAGTTTGCTTTTTGGATTTTTCTGGTTTGCGATAAAGAGTGCATGCAAAAATAGATAATAGTAATGAGATTGAGTGGAGTAGGGGCTATGAATTGATTTCATCTCATCTTCTTCTACTATACCATTACCATCTTGATAACTTATTATGCAAATCAGTCAATGTCCTGGGAGTACTCTTTTTATGTAGATCTAGGTTCATCCCTGAATCACTAGAACCTAAGGACTTCAAACCAAGTGTGATTCCTCAACTCCTAATAGAATGAATCATTGCTTTAATGTGCAAGATCTCTTCTCCAGCATCCCCTCTGACTACTAAATAAGCACTAGTACATGTATGATAATTGATTGGACCTTACTTTGAAATCAGTCTTTCAACTCAATCCAAACCAGTGAAATAGGATGAGTCATCAATTCATACACACAAGTTGAGACGAGTCTTCCAACTTAAATCAAACTGGTGAAATAAGATGATTGATCAAGTCATCATTAAACATAAATCAAATCACAAACAATTGAATCAAAGCAAAGATAAATACCCAAGATGTACAAGTATATAGAATCAGAATTGATTACATCAAACCTGAACACGAAGGAGTTTAGCTACTCATACAATATTACAATGCAATTCCAGCAGTGTCTACATATAAGATTTATACTGAGATCATCCATCGTGCCTCACAGACCCTATTCTCTCTTATTGCTACATTTCTAACACCACTTAATGCTTCTAATAAGGGCTTAAGGTCTTTATTTATAGAACTTGATGGACGTTGGCTTATAAAAGGGTATTAGGGTTATGTCTCTGGTCATAAGGTTATTTCACAATAAGTCATCAAGAAAGAGAATGTGAGAGAAAAAAAGAAAGACAAAGAGATAGATTAGGAAAAGGAGGTTGAAGAACATATATTGAAGAACACATTCTTATTGAACCTCCCATAGATTAAGATTAATATTCTATTATGATTTATGTACATAAATGTGTGAGAATCATGAATATTAAGATCCTAAAATAATTTTCTATAATGAAAACTACAAAATAATTTACTTGCAAATTTCTACGATACCGTGAATATCACATGCCTATTCTTCTTCTTAATCAAAATTATAGGGTTAAGAGTTTTGTTCTAACACCACATCATGCTCATATAGTTACTTGAAAGGTGCAGTGTTAATATAATTCTTAGGGAAATTCAATATGGACTTGTATCAAAGTCTTATGCACCCTCCCAATATGTTTCTTAACCAAACTTTTATATCAATATTTTATTAACAACTTGAACTTAACCATTTTCTTACGCATAATGTGTTAATGCTAACAATTTTATATTTTTGGATTCTGCTATCAGACCACCTTTTGCTATCGTAACTCAATCTAGTGTGTGTGATTGATTAGGCTATTCCAAATCGATGAACTATGTATTCATCAATAAAATTAGTCATATATTTCTATTTTATATATAATTCATAACCACAATCACATATTTATGTCCTTTCAATGAATGTGATATATTTGTCCAATCAAATCGATTTTTCATTTACTAAATGACTGAGATTTTATTATGGAGTATATTTCACTCATCAAAACCTACTCAATATATAAATCCAACTTTGACATTCCTCACGCGACTTATGATATTCAATACAATCTTTTAAAACTGAAGGGAAAAAAATCCTTATTATTAACATCCTTTTTATTCTTTTCTCCAATCATATTATACCCTTAAATCCCACAATATTTTGGCCATTGTAATAATATATGCCTATGTCTCACCTAAACATCAAAGAAACACTCCATCAACACCTTTCCTTTTTATGTAATACATCAACTAAAATAATATAATTGTTTGCTTTTGACATTTAAACCTTTTTTATTGACATGACTGTTAGGAGCACTAAAAAAGCACTATTGATTCCTTACAATCATTAGGAGAATAATTATATATATATATATAAAATTTTTGTTGATATTGAAGTTTTCTTTAAATTTGAAATAACTTTTCGAAATTCTCTTGAAAGTTTACACTTAAAGCAATTTATGCTAACTTATTTTAGTTTTCAATTTTCTCATTAAATTGCTCGAAAGAAATGTTATTGAATTACTTTCGTAAACTAGCTAAGTAAATTTAAAGTCATACATTTGTTATTTCTAGTAACATGTTTAATTACTAATTGAGAATCATCTAACTAACACATTTTTTTCATCTTAAGCATCACTAAAGCTTCATTGTTTGATCAAGTTAGTTTTATCTAAAAAAATACTTCCTAGGAATATATAGTAGTCGGTAAAGTTACTATTATATCTACTCATCTGATTGTGCTTCAATCATCAAAATATAAAATTTATTGTTGAATGTCTCACATTTACTAGAGATAATAAGACAATTTCATAATATATAAATGGAATAATATATAAATGGAGTGCAAACTTCACTTTACAAATTGATTTTATGTGAGTGGAGTTAGGCTTATTACTTAATAATATCCACTAAATAATTTCAACATACACTACAAAAAAAATTGATATTATCAACGGTCAAAATCTGTCAGTAATGGTCAAAATACATTGTTAAATCAATATTATTAACGGATTACCAACGAAAAAATTTGTCAATAATTAACGACGAAAAAATCCGTCAATAATTATCGACCGAAAAATTCGTCAATAATTACCAAAAAATTTGTCGGTAAATAACATGTACTGTTCATCTTCTTCCTCCTCCCTCTTTCATTTTTTTCATTTTCTTCGTCATCGTCGCTACCTCGTCATCATCGTAGTCGTCGTCGTCATCGTCGTCGTCGTCTTCTTCTTCTTCTTCTTCTCCTTCTTCTTCTTCTTCTTCTTCTCCTTCTTCTTCTAATTCTTCTTCTCCTTCTTCTTTTACTTCTTCTTCTTCTTCTTCTTCTTCTAAGGCGAGCTTTGGGCCGAAAATTTTTTGCACCTTTTACCCACATACCCACAGATAAATTCGTCGGTAAATTCGTCGATAAAAAAAAGTTGAAATTATCAACGGATTTTACCAATAGAAAAATCCGTCGACAATACAAATTTAGGTGAAAAATTTCCTGCTTCTTTTACCGACAAATAAATACGTCAATAAAAAAATTTTAAATTATCGACGAATTTTATTGACGGAATAATCTATCCACAATACAAATTTGGGTAGAAAATTTTCCACTCCTTTTAGCAACGGATAATTTTGTCGGTAAATTTTTCGGTAAAAAAAATTGAATCATCAACGGATTTTACCAACGAATTTTTTTGTCGATAAATGAAATCTGTGTTACTGATGGATTTTTTTTGTCGGTAATTAAAATATAAAAATTTATCGATAAAATCCGTCAATAATTTAAATTTACCGACTAAAACATATTTGTCGGTAAATTCTGTTGGTAATTTCAGTTTTTTTGTAGTTTTATATTGTATACATCAATCTTAAAAATGTGTTCAATAAAGTAGAAAATCAATCAACATGTAATGCATCAATCTCAAAGTGTGTTTGATAAGGTATGAAATCAATCATTACACTTACCAAACAATATTATGTAAAATAGACATTGAAAACATAAACTATACATTATTATTTTGAAAAAATTTATATATATATATATATATATATATATATATATATATATATATATATATATATATATATATATAAAGGACTACAAGTAATACTTGAAATAATACAAATAAGAATAATACAAATAAGACAGTTACTTCATTCGAGTAAGTTGAATTTCAACATCTGTGAAAACTCCACCTAAACAAAAATTGCACATCTATTTCAATAATTTGTAAAAGAATTTTTGTTTATTTTTCTTAAAGCTTGATCTTATGTTTTTTTTTTAATCAACAAAAAATAGAATATGTATCAATAGTGACACTTGTATTGTGTAGCATTACCTCTTACAAAATACAATTAAAGTTCACTTTAAAATAATCATCACTCAGTATCTACAATCTTAAGATAATGAATTTGTGGGTCTTGATCCTTATATCTTATTTAACTTTCTTATTTCTACCTGATGTGGGACTTAGACTCACATTTAAATTCCTAACAATTTTTCCTCAAGGGTGAGTCCCTTCCACATTGGTACATTCTCCCTCAAGCGAAAGTATTTTCAACTATAACTATCCCTTAATCGTATCATTGGTCATCTTAACAGGACACGCTTACCTAAACCTTTTATCAGAAAGACTTTCGATATCATATTATACTCGTACGAACTGATTACTAAAACTAACCATAAGTTTTAATACTACTAATAAGTCTTTTCTGAGTTAGGATTTACTGAGAAAACACAACACCAATGAAACTAAAACTCAATTTACATAAGAAATTGACATCAATTTCAATTAAAAACTTTAAGAGAATAAATTGATGAGTCTTGATCTTATATGTTATTGAACTTTCTTTTGCATTTCCAACCTATGTAGGGTTTATTTATTTTTTTGACAATTTGAAGAATGAGTTAAGGTGAAGAAGAATTGACGCAGCAGCTATTTCTTTTTTCTCTCTCTTGTGAATAAGTGCAAAGGTATTTACTGATAATTGGCTAACGAATAATAAGTAAAGAATTGGGTCCTGCATGAAGAGTTGGTATTGTGACAATTTATTCTAAAAAGAAAATACACAAACAATTAATCCCTCACAGCATGTCGAAAATAATGATTGCTATATATAAACGTTATAGAAGGAAAAACTATAGACTAATTTTAGATGATGTACTAGATAGTTGTTGCTTTTCCGTGCAAACTGAAAACGCTATATCACGTACCATCATCACCACTGTCCACTGAGTTGTGAGTATCTCGCTAATGAATGAATGCATATATCACCATCACCACTGTGAGATATTCACAACATAATGACCCATTCAATAAATGCCTAAGCTGTCAAATATATATTTGGATATTTCGATACAGATTATTTTACACATTCATCTTCTATGAAATTGCAAATTCCCATTGTCGGTAACTGATCAATCAATATATATTAATTAAAAACCAGTAAACTAATCATTTATAATTAATGCTGCAAAATCATACTGCAACACCAGAAAAAAGTCTTGCCAGATTCAGAATGTTAATGGTTAAGCTTAGATTGGATTCTTCTATTGCATACTCTACTCTATGTTTTTCATTTGGAAAGTCCTGGAGAATTCAAGAACCTATGAGAATTCTCTTAGGATTTTGATTTTTAAAGTTCAACAGGTGTAAGATTTACTTTGTTAATAGTTCAAGTGCTTTTATCTTGCTTAAACTATGGAAATTCTTTTTAAGTTTGCTTGATAAAGTTTTGAACATAATTATGTATTAAAACTATTTGTTTGATTCAGTGTTGATAATATTTTTTTTTTTTTTAATTTTTGTCTAAATGTCTTATTTTTTGATTTTGAGGTTAATGGATCCAGGGGCGGAACTTAGTGTTGACATAGGGGAGCATGGCTCCCTCCAACATTTTTTTTTTCTAATTTTTTATATATTTTTAAAAAATATTTTATATATTATAATTTTATTTATATTAATTTAGTTTAAAAAACCTTTTTTAAATTTAAAAATTATGTTTTTCTTTTTTATTATAATTTCTTTTACTTCTTTATTTGGTTTTTTTTTTGTGTCTCTATCTCTTCCTCTTTTTTTGTTTCTATTTCAATTTTCATCATCAATTTTGTATTACTTTCAAAATCAAATTGCACCAGAAAAAAATTGAGGAGTTAAGGAATATTTTGGATTGAACAATTTCTTCTTTTGAATAAATTTATTTTTTACTCTTTTTTTTTCGAAGTAATATGTGCCTTTTTTACGCTTTAGGCATATCTCTATCGGTTAAAGATCATAGAATCATGCTTTAATTGTTCATCAAACTCTTTTTTAAGTAGATAGAGCTATTTTAGACTTTTAAGTCGTATAAGTGAAGAACAAGATTATGAATATCTAAGATAAGGGAATTTAATAATCTACAAGTTATTATTTTTCTTGGAATATTGAGTCTTGGTTTTAAAATTTAGTTTAGGATATTCATAATTTAATATTTTTCTAAATAGGTGAGGGGTGACAAATTTATATTAGAAAAATTATGGCAAAGAGTAAAATAATTGATTTTTTTTAAATGGAAGGCTTGTGATGAAGATGAAAAAAGTACATCTATGTCATATAAACCTTAGAAACTTTATGAGAATCCAAAAATTGAAGAAAATGAAAAAGAACTCTCTAAAGTTCCTAAAGTTGTATATAATGAATTTTTAAATGCTTTAGAATGTGATCCCGGAAAGTAACTTTTGCTCCTTTTTTTTAATATATTATTGTTGATGATAAATTTTATGCTACTTTTTTATATATATTATTGTCATATTTTTTGGATTCTATTGTTATGAGTGCTTGTTTTGAATAGAAAAAATGATGTAAGAAAATGAAAACTTTTTTTAACTCAAAAAAATAATTTATATATAACAAATATAATTTGGTGTCCTAAAATTTTTGTTGAAGTTCCGCCACTGAATGGATCCTTTAAGGGACGGGTTATGGCTTCCCAAAATTTTTAGAAAATTTTAAAATTAGTATATATTTATATATTTCAAATTTTTAAAGTTTTTAAATTATGTATAGGATATACATTGAAAATTGATGAAAATTAAATTACATATCTTTTTTATATTTTTTATAATGCAACATTTAATATTAATAAATAATAATATATAAAATAAAGTATAATAAAGACTAAAAATATTTATTAAGATATTTTTTATTTTATTTTTATTGTTTTTTGAGTTTATCAAATATTGTACTTATCTTTCACACTCACATCTTTTTATGAAAAAGAAAGTAAGTTAAATACAGACTTATTGTTTTTACTTTACTTTCATTATTCCATCTGGTTTCTTCCATTTTTTAAGAAAAAAAGTAATTCTTTTTTGTCTCACTTGATAAGTGAAATATTAGTTTAATAGTTAGTATCATCTTTTTAATTTCATGAACCTTTATATATTCATTTTTTATGAATATAAAAGAAAAAATAATATTGTGTTTTTTCATAACCGGTTTTAATTGTGACTTGATTGTCATAAATTTTTCTTTTAATGATTGTGTCTTTGAATTTTTTATTTGATTATGATAAATCATTTTTAATCTTAAACTTATATATATACATATATATATTGATGAAAATAAAAAAATATATTTATTTTTTAAAAGAATAGATTCAACTTCTTTACATGGAAGCATGATACTACTAATGTGATTGTTCAATTAGAGGAACTTTTTCTTAAGATTAAGATTCAAAGAATAATTACACATGTGAGGAGTTTCATATTTATTATTTGGAAGGTGATTCAATAAAACGTCTTCAAATATAGGACTATCTAATGTGTGATATTTTTTGGAGTTACACTTATACTAAATTATTTTGGCTTTCCAAAATTATTGATCAAGATTCGCCACTAAATTGAATTATGTGGTATTTTTTATTTTTTTTCTTTAATTTTTCAATTAATTCATTTTTTTTTCAATTTTTTCCAACTGATTAACTTATTCATGGAAAAAGAAAGAACGGATTAGTTAGTAATTTGAAGAAAATTAATAAAAGAAAAAATAAGTTCATTGAAAATGAAAAACATATCATCCCATTAATTATAAAATCAAAAAGTAAAATATTTAAACCAAAATTTTAAAAGTATTTTACAGACATAGAACAAAATTTTAATAATATTTAATTAAAAATACTTAAAGTTATAAAATATTTAAAACTTAATTAATAATAAATATAATTTGTCAATGTTTTGTGGAATGTAATTTTTATCATAAATGTTTTTGTTTACCCAATAAGTCTCACATTATTTAGAGGTTGAGGTCAGTCAAGTGCATTTTAAATACTTATTCCATCGTCTAAAACACCTTTTAAGGACAAAAACATGACGGAATTTCATGTTCTAAAGCGGACAATAGTCAGAAATGCAGTGATTGTTCCTAGCGATGATGCCGGATCGACTTGGGTCGGATCGGAACACTGGCGTCGTCTGTAGGGACGACAACTACCCTTGTCCTCGACTGAGACGTTTGACCTCGACTTATAAGCGGTGTGTGACTTATTGGATGTACCAGAACAATAATTTAGTATGATTTTGTCGTATTTTATATTTATTTTAAAAATATATATAATTTAATAAATTTTCATGTAATGATCGATGAATTTTGGAATGTCAGATTTCTTAGTAGTGGTTAACGTAACCCATGTTGGATGTAAATTTTCCTATAAATTAGAATTTATTAAATGTAATTTGACGATAGATTAATTTAACCATGGTCATTAACTCTACTATGTAGATTTAAATGAAATCCGACCACTTAAAAAGGGTAAGTACCCACTATATTTTAATTTAAATAAAAAATAAATAAAAAAACATGATCAAAACATTAACACATTAAAATTAAATGAGTTATCTTTTATTAATTGGTTTTAAAAAATCTTCATCATTTCTTTATAAATTATCATTCAATATTATTTAAATGAGTTATTTGCTCTTTGTTTGAAATTTATAAATATTATGTATTGTATTTTTATTTAAATTTATTGTTAAAATATATTTTTAAATATTAATTTCTTTTTGTAAATACCTATGGATACTTATGGATATCCATAGATATTAAAAAAATATGCAGGTATTCACATAATGGATATTTAAACATATATAAAGGGGTCGATATTTATCCGATAGATAAGATATGAAGAACTATTATCTGTACCTTACCCGTTAACGTACCGTACCTAAAGTAGGATTTTCTCTGTATGCATATATGTGAAGTACAAGAGGGAACAATTTTCCAGAAAAAGAAAGATTACACATTAATTTCAGATCAAATTTACAAACTATAACCAGCAAAAGCCAAAAGAATATAACACGTTGGTATGAAAAAAATTAAAAAAGAAATTGAATTTTAAGAAGCTTTGGTCCTCGAGTTTGCATAAGCTTTGTAGGCGTGCCGACTGAGTACGTCAAGCCTACTAAAGAAAATTTATTGGCTGTGTGGTCCTGTGTATATTTTATATGTTGTTTGTACATTACAGAATGGACCATATTTTTATTTTTATTTATCTCAGTTCGTTTCTTTACAAAACAAAATCTGAAAAAATTGCAATCAATAATAATAATGAACACATATCAGTAAATTTATTATACTACTCTCATATTTCGAACTTCTATGATATAAATGAGACTTAAATTTCGTTGACTTTTTCTTTATTAGAGGTTATCTTTGGGTTCTTCTTCTAGATGCCAATTTAAGTAAATAAAAAATAAAAAAATTAAAATGATACATTTTTCATATTTGTATTTCTGATAATGTATAAAATAAATAAATAACTGAATTCTAGAAGTAGTTTCACAATTTAAATTTATAATTAATAAAAGGAATTGAATTGAACCAAATTGAACTATTTAAAAAAAATTGAATAAATTATAAAAATTGTTTAAATTATTATCAATAAATATTTTATTTTGACTTAGATTAAAATATTCTTTAACTCTTTAAATTACAATTTCATTAAGTAGTTTTAGTTAGAAGTAATGGCCATATAAAAGTTAAATTAAAATACCAATTCAATTCAAATTTTAAAATAATTCAGTCTGTTAGGCAATCTAAATCTAATTCAGTTCAATGCAAATATATTTCAAACTAATTTCTTTAGAACTACTGCACTTTTAAACTAAATATATATCTTATAAATTGAATAATCATTTCTATTTCAATATATATATATATATATATATATATATAAACTTTTAAGGATTAAAAATAAAAATGTACTTTGAGTTCTTTATAATTTTAAATTTAGTTTTATTTAATCAGTTATACTATTATTAGTAATTTATTAACTACATTTCATACATCAATAAATTGAACAAGTAACAACAGTTATTATTTTTTGTCAAACATGCACACTTTAATAACATAAGAGGTTTGAATGATTGTGATCCAGATCACATGTTTACTTACTAGATAGGTTAATTATATTTTGAGGAAGGTAAGAGTAATGCTCTCCCTTCTTGTTTTTTTTTATAAACAATGTTCTTTTTGAAGTTATTGATTGACTTAGAAGGTTTATTAGGAATGTTTTGCCATTATACAACACAATTTCTCTAATAAATATCAAGAAGTAAAGTTTTGTCAAGAAGTAAATTTTTGTCAAGAAGTAAATTTTTCGTTTGAAATTGACACTTATCATGTATTAAATGGTACTATTTGTGTACAAAACAAATATCTTTAGTTTAAGATATAGAATGAGATATTGAAAAATAGAGTTTTATGAATTATAATGCTATTATGTTGTTTTGCAGAGAAAATAAAAGAAAATATCAAGTATGCAGCTGAGTCACAATACTAGAGCTGAGCCATGGAAGTAAAAAATATAGGACAACATATTTTGGACTTTTTGGCTGAGCATAAGGAATGGAGCTGAGCCTCGTGAGGAAACCCTCTTTGCAAGGAAACTTGGAGCCCGAATCCATGAGGCTGAGCAGCCAAGGAAACCCTTCCAAGAAGGAAAGGTCACGTGCTAAGCACCAAGACAAGGGGCTGAGCTGAGGAGGAAACTCACTTGTGAAGTAACCCCTGTGGCTGAGCACCACCCAAAAATTCCTATAAATAAAGACCTTGAGTCTTCATTTTAAGCATTGAGTGAAGGCTCCATAATGTAGTATTAGGACATAATAGGGTTGTGAGGCACGAGGGAGGTGCTCTTAGTGTAGATGCTGCTGGAATTGCATTATAATATTCTATGAGTAGCTGAACTCCCTCGTGTCCAGGTTTGATGTAATCAATTCTGATTCTATTCACTTCTACTTCTTTGGTATTTATCTTTGCTTTCATTCAATTGTTTGTGGTTTGATTTATGCTTAATGATGACTTAATCACTCATCTATTTAATTGGCTTGGATTTTGAGTTGAGAAACCGGTCCAAACTGTGATCCAATCAAATCATCATACGTGTACCAAATGCTTCATGGCATACCAGAGTGAATGTTGGAGGAGTTTGTCTTGCACATTAATGCAAGGACTCATTCTACCAAGAGTAGAGAGATCACACTAGGGTTTGGAGTCCTTAGGTTCTAGTGCATTCAGAGATGAACCTAGATCTACGTGGAAAGAGTACTCTCAAGACATTGAATGACTTGCAAAGTAAGTAAACAAGATGATAGTGGTGTAGTAGAAGATAAAATGAAATCAATTCATATCCCCTACTCCACTCAATCTATAATAAACTACTGTTTAATTTTACTTGCACCTTTTATCAAACAAAAACATAAAAATCAAACTACCAATATACTTGCTAAATCCTTGTGGATACGACACTTGTTGATACTACTATGTACCAGTACACTTGCTGGAAATGGTTGTTGAAAAATAGTCATCACTCTCTTATTCATATAACCTTTGAAGAAAATAGTAGTTATAAACTCACTTTTGGTCCTTAAGCTACTTGAGCTCTTTTTAATCATTTTTATTTCTTCTGAAGAGCTTGACATTCATGGATGCATTAAATGTAGACCATGTAACAAGAAATGTTTTTTTTTTCATTATGCAACATCGCAATAGTTGATGTACTTATATTTTTTTTGGCAATTTGCATTTCCTTCATTTGTCCAAACTGCATTGTTGTTTGAATTAAGCAATTCTTGCGAAATTTACAATGCTTAGTTCAACTAATTGCCAAACGAAAAATAAATTTAGTTCTTTGTTTAAGAGATCCTTTATCTGACTTTGTCTTTTGCTTAACAAATTTCTTTACAAGATGGAAGTAGCATATTTTTGCAACATAGAATTTGTTGGAAATATTTTATTATAATTTAAAAAAAATAATTAAAATAAAATTCTATTGTTATTAATATTTTTATGGACTTTTAATTTTATGGGTTAATGTCATTTATGACTAACGGCTATATTCTTATTACTATTTATTCTTGTTGTGTCTCTTTTTCCTACCTATAAATACCATTTAGGTGCATGGGAAAAGACAACAACAGACATAATAAACACTAGAGTTTTCTCAAGAGTGTTCTTCTTTCCTTCTCTATATTATCTCTTAAAACAGTGGTGTTCATAAGGTTCAGTGATCATTCGCTCCACTCAATCGATCTGACGAGTTGTTGTATTTTGGGAGAGAAACGCATATGGTTTGAAACACATATGATTGTGTATTGTGTATTTGTATTGCCTTGTGCAGTAGTTGTTGGGTCTTTGATTAATATTCGTTGATTTATATATATGTCTTAGTATTATTATTACTTTAATAATTATTATATTATTTTATATTTTTATTATTAATATTAGAGCCGTCAAAATGGGTTATAACCCGCGAGCCAACCCGGCTCATCACGGGTTCAGGCTTAGTTGGGTTGAAAAAAAATTACAAATTTCAGTATGGGTTAAAATTGAACCCAATTCACTAAGAACCCGACTCATCCCGCCAATAAATTTTAAATATTAAATTAATATATATATATATATATATATATATAATATTAAAAAAATAAAATCCTAAGCCTAAATGTTATTCTCTTTAATTCACCATTGCATCTTTTTGTTTGTGGTTGTCATCTTGAAACCACTGCTTCCAGACTTCACATTATTTGATTGTTCATTATTTTCACAATTCTAATTTCTATCTCTCATCTTTCTCTCTCACTTTCACTTCATACTTTATTTTGTTTTAAAGTTATGCTACTTGAAATTTTTGGTTGTTTGTTTATATAGTTAACTTTTATGGTGATTACAGAACAAAATGAATTCTGAAACAGTAGATGATCAACGTGTTAATGATAATTTGAATGATTCTTTGCCACCGTAGAAGAGATTGATAATGAGGGTACAAATTTTGGTAGAGAAAGTAAGAGACCTAGGGGAACTACTTCTAAGGTTTGGGATCATTTTACAAAAATTGGTATAAAAGAAGGTAAAGAAAATGTTGTGGATTTATCCATTCAAGACTCTAATACTACAATTTGATAAGTGACAAGAATGATTTGATGTTAGATAGTAATTTATATTTTTGTGATTTTGGTTTGTATTTGGAGTTTAACATAATTTGGGATTTTATTTGGATTGTATTGAAGTTTATTTAGATTTTAATCGGAATTATAATTTAGTTTTCTTGGGATTGAAGAAAAAAAATTGTGTGTGTGTGTGTGTTTTTTTTTAATTAAGTGAGCCAGTGAGCCAGTGAGCCAACCCGTTTAACTCGCCAACCCGTGGTGGATCGGGTCGGGTTCTAATTTTTTTGGCACGCTAATAAGTGAGCCGGATTGGGTTGACCCACTAAGTGGCCAACCCGTCGCAGGCCGAGTCGGGTTGGGTCGGGTGACCCGTTTTAACAGCTCTAATTAATATATAGTAATATTTGAGAAATCATAATTTCTAACAGAATTAACATTTATATGTTTCCATTTTAATTATTCTTATGCGATTATCATTTGAGCACATATGTATTATGTTAGACATAAAATTATATTGCACAACATTGTATCATTAGTCAAATAAAACACTTGCATATTACATGATCTATTGTTGAGATTAACCATTAGCTTTTAGACGGGGCATAATTATGTTTTTATACTTAGTTGTTTTTAGCACTTAAAAAAAACCACATGGTGTTGAAATTTTTCTCTAACGTTGTTCAAATTTATACTACTTTGTCATAACAATATATTTTGTCCATGTATTTCTTATGTAATCTAATGTGTGTGAGTCTAGCAGTTGTATCTTGTTGAAAATTTGCTACATAATTATATTAGTTGATTGTAACATATTACCTTATTCCAACCTCTATTAATATGAACTCCCACAATGGTTGTTATCCAATGTATAACCTAGTAGTTGCACTCTTAACCTCCAATTTTCTATTTCACCTCAACTCAATAAAATTATAAGAAAGACAAAACAAAAGACAATATATGTTGCACTAGTTCTTTCATTCAATATGTTATATCTAGAATGACACGATAATAAAATGAGAACATTTGAAATTATAATATGACATTGATGTAACAAATGTTTATTGAAATTGACTTATTAATCTAGTATTTACTTAAAGTAGGTAGGAGACTTCTTATGCAAGGAACAAAACTGAGTCTAGTATTTGTGTAAAGTAGGTTGGAGACTTTTTATGGAAGGAGCAAAAGATGTGATATAACTAATAGTTGTCAAAGTCGTTTATATTTAAATAATTCACTATAACTTATTTAAATAAGTATGCATCAAGTGAAGTAGATTTGTTAATGTCTCTTAATTAAGATATTGATGATGTATCTTGTATTTTTGATTTTTTTTGTTGCCCACGGAGTAAATGAGTTAAGAGTTCAAAAACTCATGTGTCATGTTTTTCTTCATTCACACACAAATCGTACATATTTTTTATATTATAATAAATTATTAATAATATATATACACAATAATAATAATAATATATATATATATATATAAATAGTGGCGTAATGTTTTAAAATTTGAACCTACATCATTTATAATTTGCACAGTCAATATGTTTAATTCATGAGCATTTGAAGTACTTTTTTAATTGAAAATGATTGAGCTTGATACCCGTGTTTCCATTTTAAATAGAAAATGATTTTATAAAGAGAAAAATGAACATTACTATAAGAGAGTATTCAAATGATTTCATAGAAATTTCTATTTAATTTCTTTGAAATTTTACATTTTATTGTGAATAAATTAATTAAATTATAGCAAAAAAAATTTAGTTTTCCTTCTTGTTTATGAAAAAAATCATATCATATTATTATTTTCAAAAACAAGTATCGAGCGGTGTTAACTAAGATTATTATATAATCTCAAACAACTAAACACTAGACTACATTAGCCTATTACACATAAAAAATCATCAAACAAAAAGATTTGTAACTATCAAATGAGGGATGGATTTTGAATATCAGAATGTCAGCATGCTGAGATGTTAAAGTGTATAATGATATATAACATGATCTTATTTAAAAGTATCAAATAAGGCAAGAAAATCATTATAATAATAATTGGGTGACACTAGTGTAGTAAAGAAATTTGGCATCGATTATTTTGGACATTGTGCTTCAGTTTTACAACCGAAACATATTCAGGCAAGGTAAAAAATGATATTTTTTAGGTTTGGCTATAAACCAAAGCCTAAACTTCCATATTAGGCTCTAATTCTTCCAGAACCAAACCACAATACTATAATGGAAAACACAAGAAAAATGGGGGACTAGGCTTTGTATGCTTCAACAACGAAGGATGTTTGACAGTGGTGAATGCTTTGCAAGTGCAGCAATGGTTTGCCTCCTTAATGCAAGAATAGTTCTTGTTCAATAAATAACCAAAATGGATTAACAAACGAAACAGAGAAAAAAAAAGTTCTTCGCGTACCTAATAGTTTAAGAATGAAATGTAATGGTACCTTGTTTATGGAGGCTTCACATTCAAACAGTGGGTGGCGTGGAGGCTTTGAAGTGCTTCGCGTTCACAGAGAGAGGTATGACCTTTGCTTTCAAATGATTTGCGATGAACGAAATGAAAGACCATAATGAAAAGAGAGAGACGAGGGAGATGAACGAGTGGGATGACCTTTGCCTTCGAAAGAAGAGATTGAAAATGGAGGAGAAAATGTGAAGATCACGTTCTTCAACCGAAAATGAAAATGGAGGAAATGATGAATTTCGCAGAGGCGCGTTCAAATGGCAAAGGAAGTAACTTTGCTAAAATTTTAACCCTGACAAGATAATAGACTTCAATTTTACTAATAACTGAAGCATATTACATAATAGGTATCGGTTATTAGTAGAATTGAAGTTTATTCCCCTGTTCTATAAAAAAATAATATTTTAGATATTTGTTGTAATTTTAGGCTTCGATTCTGGAACAAATGAAAAATGAAGCTATAAGACTGATGTTTGAGTTTAGGCTTTGGTTTTATAAAGAATTGAATTCTAAAGGACTTACATAATTAAAAAATGTCATTGCAATTTTTAAAATTTTGGGTTTTGCAAAATCAAAACATAAGACAAATTTGAATGTTTTTTTTACTAAGGTGAAACATTAGAGATAATGTTTATACCCACGCAATTAAACACACATACAGAACGTAGCTACATAGCTGAAATGAGCTTAACCTTTTAAGAATATAATTCCATGTTTTTACCGTAGAGTAGTTTTTCGACAATGTCTATTTTATTTATTTTGCTCTCAATTGAAAAAGATATTGAGATTACTAGATATTTTTAAGTATTTTCCTAATATGAAGACGCAGTAACAAGCCCAATCTACTTTTTTTGTGTGACCCAATCCACATGTCTCGCATATGAAGACGAGTAACGAGCCCAATCTATATATTTAGATCATATAAAAGAGAAAAAAGCCCCCGGCGAGGACCGAACTCGCGACCTTTCGCTTACGAAGCGAACGCACTACCACTATGCTACGGAGGCTGGTTTGGTGATAAAATCATTAATACTAGATTTGTACTGTGTAATAAAATTGTTTTTCCGAAGGTTCAATCTAAATTATTTTACTATGGATTAGTGATTTAGTATGAAGTGTTCATAATATTGATCCATTAAAATATAAAAATAAATATTCCTTTATTTATGTTATAGAGATTAACTCACTTTACAAAAAACTTATTCGTTAATGGCAAGTAGTAAACCATAATAAAAAAATCACGTCACCTTTAATTTTTTTAGTTTTTACCTTTCTATAAACCTTACATTTGGTCTCTATGTTTAAAGAGTAATCTATTTTAGTCTTTAGTACTATACACTTTTTAATCCATATTCATTTTAGTTCCTAAGACACTATTATCTTTAAAATTCATTTTGACAATAATATATATGTTTCAAGCGAAAACAATATTAATAAATTTCGCTAAAATAATTTTATAACCTTATGTAAAATTGCCTTCATGCAGGATTGAACTACAGACCTTCAGTTTACAAGACTGACACTTTACCACTGAGTTATAAAGGCTCATTATATAAATTTAGTGAAATTAAAGGTTTTAATTCTTAATTATATCATTACTTTATTTTGGATTAGAGACCTCTTATAATATAGGACATAAAGAAGGAAGTTTTAGACAAGATATTCAAATGTACATTAAGAAAAAATCATCATCAATATTCACTTACATAGCATGGCTTTTTATAGGCGTTATGTTGTAATATAATGTTTTCAGCTTTCTCTTTTGTGTTAACATTTTATTAGAAATGTCCAACTTTTAGTTTGAACTTTCATTGATTTTCTCCTTTTGTTGAGGGAAATGTGAGTTATCTAAGTAGCTATATATTTTTTTTTATGTATTGCATTGAAATGGGCATACAACACTCGCAATTAAATTGTTTGTGTATCAATATCTACTTCAAAAATTGTAATATATACTCTTCAATAGACGCTCTTTCATGCGTTTAAAGATATAATCATTTGAGTGCATATGCTATTTTGCATGAATATTTAGTCTTTGACTTAGTTGTTTTATGTTATGTAGGTGTATCTATTCTTCTACACATTTAGAACTTTAAGCATTTGTGTTTGTTCTTGTTTTGTGCTTTATAAGTCCAATGTTTCATTAGGTTGTGTTTGCTCTTGATCATGTATCTTTTGAGATACTTTACGTAATGCATACTTAGCAAGCTCATTAGATTTAACCAAAACTTAATATTATTCATTATCATCAAAATCATAAGTGATATTCTAGCAAACATTCAAATGTTGACTGTGTCTAGTCTTGTATAACTCATCTGTGTCATAAAAAAGTTACTTGTAATATGGTCTTTCATTCTTTTGTAAAAAAAATATTCTTTCTTCTTGTATTATTCATATTTGTTGTATGAATGTGATAACTTTTGTATCTTCCACTTTTTGAAGTAATCTACCTATAAAGAACCTTAAGCTATGCATTTTCTTTACAAGATTAACCTTCCTATTAAAGTCTTTTATAGGTCTAGCTAGAAGTGATAACAAATGACACTAGATTTCTTAATCTTGGAAAAAATTGAAAGAGATTATCAAGAGTTATTTGTGTAATTGTGTAAACCAAAAATGATTTCTATATTCGTTATAATCAAAGTTTCTTATCAGTGCAATCATTCAAAAGTTTTTGGAAAAGAATTAGACATAGTCCTAATGAATTATTCTTTCGTACTAAATTTTATTTGATACACGATTTAGACAAAAAAGAATGTTGAGATCTAAAAATATTAATATCATTAAAGTTAAAGATGATATTCTTAAAAGAAGTTATTCTCAATTAATCATTATATAAATAATTCGGGAATATAAATATGTAAATGTTAATTTGACGAGATATTCTATTCTGTGTTTAATTGCTCGGGAAAAAGTTTAATAATATTTGTTTCAAATATGTTTTTTCGTATGAAAATACGAAGACAAATCACTTAACTCAAATTGCTTTTCGGATATATAAGTTATCAAGAGAAAATATGCAATCATTTATAAACATTCTCTAGTTGTTAGGTGAAATTTTCTGAGACATAAGTGAAATATGAAGTACAAAATGTGGAAATTGTGAAGATGTGAAAGATACTACTATGCAAATAAAGAAAGTTGCGACACCTCAGAGAAATATTAGCTCACTATAATAAAAGATCAACGAAGCACTTATTAAATATGGTGTTTCTAGTAAAGGTGTGATATCAATTAGAAAGCAATCGTGGCACGTTTTAATAACGATTAAACAAGTTTGATGTGAAATAAAAGTTATTTTTAGTTACAACCTTCTACAAATTGGTGTTACATAAAAAATGGTTATAAAAAGTTGAAAAATGTGTAAATGTTTTGTTATCTATATATTTAACACGGTATCAAAATATTTATGTCAATATAAATATAATAATTATTTATTTAAATCTAGATATTTACACAATTTCAAAAATATTTGCTTGAGAAACCATTAAAAAACGAAACTGAAAGTTTTAAAATTGTTAATCATTATTTAAGAATCCTTTCTCACAAAAACACTAGTGTACAATGAAAACACTTATCATGCAGCATTCTGCACCAAGGGAGTGGTAACGTAAGTTGCAAGGTATTCATGGCATGAAAAATAGGAACCATTGCAATCAAGTCACAATATGGAAGAAGAGAGAAACACAAAGATGTTTCAAATAAGGAACCTTTAGTTTTTATGTATTATGTATGCCATAAATCCATGGTATCTCAAATTTCTTTACATCTTAGCAAAAAAATAAATAATCAAAGCTCTAAGAAGCAAACTTATATGCCTTGAACCAAGAAATTTTTTATAAGCAAATGACAAGAAAATTATATAGATCTAACATCAGTGAGAAAGGGAATAACTGAACAAACTACTTTCCAAATAGCTTCCTGCGCCTAACTGGTGGCTTGACTCGCAAACCAGATGATTCACCAATCACAACTTCATCAACCAAGTCTTTGAATATAAGTCTCTCAACATCCAACACAACCCCAGGTAAATAACCATGAAAATCTGTCCAACTTTCTGAGCCAAGCATAACATCTTGACACAGCATGCTTTTCAGATCATCATCTTCATCTTCTAAGCAGCATTCTGGCTTCTTGGCTTGAATCTTTTCGATCTCAAAGCATAGTTCTTTGAGGAGCTTTTGAGCACTCAAGGTTTTCTTGGTGAGTCTGTTACTGTTAGGCAGAAACCATGGCTCTGGGGATGAGCCTAATTTGGCACCAAGAATCTCATTCACAGAATCAAAGATGAATTTCCTGTGAAATTTCTCTTTGTTCAGCTTCATGTTAGAATCTTTTTCCGGGGTGCTTTCTTCTTTTGAAAGCAAACTACTTGCCTTGGTCTGTTCCAAGACAAGGAATAACTCGGGGTTAATGGGATTACCCGAAGAGTGAAGTTGAAATGTCAGCAACTCGGAACTCAAATCTCTGAGCAAGAGGCCTGAAGCTAATAATATTTCAGAGATGTATCTGTGATCTGGATTTGAGTTCTCACATAGGGAAGCAATGTAGTCAATTCTAGCTTCATCGTGACTGGAGTTCAGCCGTCGAAGCTTCTGAACAAGGTGGTCTATGTTTTGTAATTTTTTTCTATTGATCTCTCCTGATCCCATGCTGTGAAATGAAAGGCTTTCTGCTGGGTTCCACTGATCTGTAATCTCATTTTCTTTGGAATCTTGACCATCATCACCTGCAAAATTTGATATTATAATTAGGAAGGTGAAAAAAATTCACATGATTACAAGTGATATCTATTGGGCAAATCTTCAGGACGAATTTCAGGACATGCACATTAAGCAAGGAAGAATTTACAAAGCCAAAGTTTTCTTAATGTCATGGCCCATAATAATTTTCAATGTGTAACGCATGTGCTAGCTCTCTCTAGCTAGTACCAATACCATTGTTACCTTTGAGAGCAACTAATTCTACATGCACATACTCAAAAATAAAATGGACAAGAGACAAATCTGCAATCCATCCTAATGCTCATCTGGTTCTGAAAAGATTAAGACCTTGTCCAACAATTTTAATTAGTTTCTTTATCTAGAAGACAGAAACTATACCTTTTGAATCCTCAGATATCTGCTTTACTGGGGATGGCATATCATCTCTGTACACCGATCCATCAAGAACTGAGATAGGACTTGGATGCTCTGGGGCATCTGCTCCAAGTTCTGCAACTGACTCAGCCTCATCCAACCTTGGAGTTGATTTCTGGAACAGTAAGCAAGATATGCACATTATCAACATTGGTAAAAGGAATATACTATTTGCTTAAATTTTCAATTTTATCACATTGTGCTAATCAGAAAGCTTGATTATAAAGATGAAAATGGCTCCTACTTTCTGCGTTGTCTCTGAAATCAATTGCTTCACACCCTTCAAAGATGGGCTTTGGCTGTCATCAATTTCAACAGACTTTAAACTACTTGTGACTTCCACTTCCATCTTTGAGTTGACAGTTAAACTGTCTGATTGCAAAGAGATTTCATCCCCGAGGCAACTTAAACTTCTTGATTCGTTGCTTATCTCACTCAATTGCTCATCATTATGGCGCGAGTTGGGGGTTTTGGGTCTTTGTTTCCCACCTGGTGAACCTGACTCTGTTGCCTTCTTACCAGATTGCCTTCTGAGTTTGGTTGAATCTGATGGTGGAGGAGGTGGACGAGATCGCTTCTCTAACTCCAACTTCTTCTGTTGCAATCTAGGGCTCACAGTTCCTGAGTGCTTCACAGAACTTTGGCTATTTTCTTTTAGATGTTGTTGAGACCTAGATTGAGATTGTGCAGATCTAGTAGTCTTACTACCATTTGCTTTCTTATCAATGGAACTGGCAGAAGCATCCCGATGAATGTTCCTGGAAGACTGTTCTTTTGCTACTCGAGTAGCAGATGTACTGGTTTTATTCTCTACATACACACCGCCATTCTGGTGTTTCTGGGAAACAGAAAGACCACCGATTGGAATGACTGAAGAAGCAGGAATTGCAGTTTTCTCAACAAGCTTTGCTGGTTTCATTATCACTATTGGGGATTCAAAAGCCCTTGCTGATTCAGATCCCTTGATTGTGGATGATAGAAAATTGTTTCTCTGAGAGTTTTGTTGCCTTAATGACCTGGTATTCTGATCTTGGCTGGTAGATTTTTGTTCATACTCATTTTGACTTCCAACAACATTTGGAGCTTGTTCTTCTTTTCTGCTCTCTAATAGTCCCTTTTCTTGCATTGCTTCAAGTATCTGTTTTAATGCTCTGAGATCCCTTCCAGATTGTTTGAATTCAAGATCCTTCAATCTCTTCTCTATCTCACTATAAACTGAAGGAAAGGTATCTGGTGCTCTCGCTGGAGCTTTTACACCCCTTAAATTCAGTTTCTGGGAGCTTCGATTTCCATCTTGCTGCTTCCATGGTGCGGGTTCAATGGGAAACCTTGAACTTGAGATGGGTTTCATTACTAGATCAGAATTTTTTCGCCTTGGGGAAGTTGGGTCTTTCAATGAAATTTTCGGAGAATGAGAAAATCGGAGTGGCCTGGTAAGTCCTGGTTTTGATGACCTTGGAAACTGACTACTATCTTGTGCTGAGTAAGCTTCAGTTGAACTTGGTTGAGTGTCACCAGCCAAAGAGGAATCCGGTAATGCTTCCAAGCCCATTAATTTTGCCACAACACCAGGAAGACGATTGGGGATTGTTGAAGGCTGTTGTAGGGTAGAGAATTTGTCATTTGATGTGGGTGTGCCAGTGTAAATGTTTCTTGACGGGTGAGTAGCTGAATCAGAACTATAAGGGCGTAATGAACCTTCCTTACTATCCAGTGAAAGTCTGGGAAGCTCTTTTAGTTTTGGCGTGGATTTGATGGTCTCTCGTGATTCAAAAGATAAACGACTTATTTCTTTTCCTTCATAAGCAAACCAAGAAGCATCCTTTGAGTTTGAATGCCAGGGTCCATCTTTTACTTCATGTGATGATCTTGGAAGTTCTTTAGTTTCTGCATAATACCAAGGTGCTTCTCTAAGTTTAGCAAGGACTCGGATAGACTCCTTTAGATCAATAGGCACACTTTGTTTTTCATCTATTCCACCTCTATAAGATCCATCAACAGATTTGGGCAACTGCACAGGACGCGGTGAATCCCTGTGCTTCATGCCGTTAATGGCAGATTCTTCTTTGCCTGTAGTCTTCACTGACAGCCCTCGGGCTTCCCTATACATAGAATCTTTTACCACATCCCTCAGGTCAAGGGAGTTACATCCAAAATGGGAAGAGATGGTTGATTGGTTCATGGCTGCATCCCTTGAAGGAGTTTCAGGAAAAAGAATCCGGTCAAATGGAGCCTCTGCTTCAGCCTTGCAGTCCAAAGAGGACACTGATGATGAACAAGAAGAGAATGATGCTCTTGATGATTCGGTTGAAATTCTCTGCCTTTCATTCACACCCTTGTTTAAGCTAGTATCCTGCAATGAATTCAGTTTGCCCCGTAAGTCCAGTTTCATGTGAATACTGTCATATTTCTTGATAGTTAAAATACATGCATCAGCATTAGAAAGTATCTGGCTACTATACATGAAATTGTTTTCATGTAAAAGAAAAAGAAATGATTGTGCAGAAGTCCATGACATGAGATGATAAATCTAGAAAATGATTAAAACATGCTCAAGTCTTAATCTTCTACATTTGTCTCCTATAAATGGCAGTTAAGTTCAATCATAAGTGATGGAATAGCATATCATAGAATCAATAAATGCATACTCATATGGCAACAAAACTTTTCTGTCTCAATTTAAAGCCTAATTCAGTCATTTTTAACTACAAACAGCAAAAAATGTGGATGAAAGGAAGGTTCGTACAGTTGTTGCTTGGCGATGGTGTATATTATTAGAATCTCTTTCCAAGCTTCCATCACTGAAGTGTGAATTACCTAAGGAAAACATAAGCATTAGATGGAAGTTGCAAAATACTCCAATGAAAATGAAACATATGACCAAGAGCCAACAATGGTGATGCAAAGGACATCAACTGACCATTTCACAGAGAGGATCACCGCATACAACACAACAAAGATTTAGATTGAACTTACAGTTAATATTGTAAAAATAAAATCTCTCAAAAGTTTATCAAAAATAATCTATCAAGTAGTGTTACTGAATATAGAGTAAATCAAATAACCTGATGATACAAAATTTTAAAAAGAAATGCAAAAACATCCCCTCTCTTCCAAACTGGGAAAGTCAGATGCTAATTCATAGAAAAGCAAAAAATAAAATAAAATAAAATACGATCCACAAATGCAACTTATACTGACATAAGATTGACATCCATGTGATAAGATCAATTACTAATCAGTGCTATCACTAAAATCAACTAATTGAATGATTAATCATATCAGAGATTGCCAAGTGGTAAAAACAGAGAGAAGAAACAAAAAAACACAACTGAATTAGTAACATTGAATATGTTCCTATTAGGAGAATACCAGAAGGAAGTCTCTTATGGGCAATGCGGCGAGCCGTGAGAGCATGGTGACGATCAAAAAGCTGAAAAATCCCAGTCATGCATCCTATCTGCTTCTGCAGATCTGGGTTTTCATCTGCTAAAGATTGAAGGAGTTTTGCTGCCATGTCAACCTTTCTCCTTTTCAATTGAACTAGACCCCTCAACTACCACAATCAGTTACACCCTCTTCATAAAGCTGTATGATTTATTACTCTTAAATCTACTCACACAACACTGTGTGCAAACCCCTTTTGGAAAAGGAATATTATTCTAGTGCAAAATAGAAGAATACGGAATCCAGAACTTCACAAGCTAACAGGACCATCACTATCCTGAAACATCCTGAAAGAAAATCCACATGTGCTCAACAGAGAAATTAAATGAACCTCCTCTCTTTTCCTCAATTATGTGCAGTTCTAACCCTGACAATTACAAAAAGAATGAAACAGTTTCCAGAGTTCTGTAGTTCGAAATGCAGGGAAGCATTCAGAAAGATAGATGTTTTCCCAGTTGAAGCCAGACAATTTCCAATAAAAATACAGAAAATACCATCCAACCAATTTACCCAAATTCTACAGATTTGGGTCCTCACAACACACGAAAGGTGAAAACTTTATCTCACTGAACCATACAATTCATGTTTTGGTTGTCAAAGTTCCCCCACAACCTCCTCGTCCGCTTACAAAACAAAACTGCAAGAAGAAAAAGGAATGTCCCAGAGAGCTTAATCCCTTGGCACCCGAAAGAAAACCTTGATGAGTTTCACAAAGGAAACCACACAAAACCTTGTACGGCAACAGCCACAAACAATGCAGATAAAGAGAGAGAAAGAGAGAGAGAGTAATAATCTATAACACACTCTTACATTGGACATAAGACAGGCAGAGGAACAAACAATTCAAAGGTGTCTGTCTCAATGGAAGGAGAGACAGAGATAAGAGAAAAGGGTGTTTTTTTTTCTTAATATTTTTTTTTTCTTGGGGTATCTTAAGAATGTGCAATACCAATCTGGTTAGAGCTGGCAGAAAGGTTTTTCCTTTATTTAATTTAGTTTTTGTATTTTTATGAATTTGTTAATGTGTTAGTGGGGAGAGGAAGAAGGGGTGAAATGTTTGTGTGGGTCATATGTCACGTAGACTCTGGGAAGAGATCACAAGTGCATGATCCATCCATGTGAGATGAAGATGTGCGGGTGTTGAGTTGTCTGCATGTGCATGTGATCCTGTCAGGATAGAAACAGAATAGAGAGTGGGTGGAATGTGTGTGTTACACAAACCGGTTTCTTCGACATAACATTAAGTATTCCATTTAAATAAGGTTAAATATGATGTTGTTTATTTAATTCTTTTTATAAAGATCGAAATTATATTTAAGTTATTTATATTATTTGATATATTTTTATTTTAATATTAATTATAAAAATATTAAATAAATTTAATAAAATATAATTAAAATATTAAACTTATAAAATATAAAATTAAATTGGTTTAAAATTTTTAAAAAATTAATTCATTTTTTATTTAAAATTAAGGAATAAAAACGTATTTAATCAATAAAATATATATTTTCATTGTTTATCTATTTTGCATTGATCAACAAATTTAATGTTTTACACTAATAAACAATTTATCTTTAATGTAACTTTTAATATATGTTCTTTAAAAACCGAAGTACACTCTCCTCCAATCATACATGTGAAAGTAAAATAAGATTTCTAAGAATTATACTAATTGATCACTAACATTGATGTATAAATATTATAAATTACACTGTTATCTTTTTAGTTTAATGTATTTTATTACAGACTATAAAATAGTATGTAATAATTTATAAGTAGTTGACTATATAAACAAATATGATATAACATTCATCCGAACACGTTTTATTATGTATTCTTTTAACAACTTACAATTTATTTGGAGTGGGAAAATTAATCCTGAGATATTAATCAATTTACTTGTTTTTAGTTGTGCAAGGGAAAAAATATGAATAATCATTTAATGCAACAAATTTTAATCTATTCATTTGAATTAGTATTCTATTCTCCTTCAAAGATATAAATATGAAAGATGTTTGTTTTTTTATTTAAAAAATAAATTGATGTAACATTTAATAAATAAATTGAATTGGGTATTGTTTCTTTTTTTGATTTACCTTAGTACAGAAGAAACAATGAAAGAATCAAACAAAAAATGATGCTTCCTCTTTCACTTATTACCAGTTACCAGCTGCAAAGTGCAAAGTTCAGCCTTTCTTTTTCAAACAGTTGTCAGATAGTGAATCACTATAATACCCTTTCATCACTTGTATTTTTAAAAGTTAGTAAATCCGTGATTTATTTAGTTACATTAAACTAAAAGTGAGGTAGTTTAATTATTTGATATATTTTTTATATGTTCAAATTTGTTCAATATGTAAGTTGAGTGAGCTGGATTTAGCTTAATAATCATTTAAATTTTTTTTAAAAATTTAATTAGAACTAATTCACAAGTTTATATTTATTTTAACATCTCTATCTAACATTAACTATATCCAATTTCAAAAAATTGTATTAATTTATTTTTTACAGAAACTTTTATTTAGAATTGAATAACTGATTTTTTTTTTTTTTTTGCATGCTTTAAATTCCCACATCCATGCCTTTATTTTTAATCCTTGGTTCTCTAACTTTTTTTTTTCCAATAAGAGTATTCAGCTAGGTTTTCTTAAAAAATAAAAGTAGTAACTAACTATCACATTTTGTCAATATTTTAAATGATGAATAAAGTCTTATTTGATGGATAACATTGTAAAGTTTTTCCACCGAACTATTTATATCAATTCATTTGACAAATATTGATAAATGAATAATAAGATGACCTATTTTATAAATTAAAATTTACTTAAGTATTAGAAGTTAACCTTTTAAAAAGTCAATATGAAAAACACTTAATACATGCACAAATTAATTTCACCTTATAACAAATTATTTTACATTTCTTTCTTCTAAATTACTTATAGAAAAAATAACCCAACCAAACTTGCAATTCATAACACATGCATTTACACCTAATAATGACAATTTTGATACATTAATAATAATATAATTATTCTCATTATAGAGATGGCTGCTTAGCAACTAGCCAAATTGTGCAACAAAAGTAAAGTCCATTCATTAACCTAATACTCCACTTTATTTCTTAACAATGTGGAGGTGAAAGCATCAATGGAGAGTGATATATATATATATATATATATATATATATATATATATATATATATATATATATATACACAAATATTCATAATCACTATTTCTAAAATGATAAAAAAAGACTAATGTGTTAATAATTTTCGGAAAGTAACAAATTTTCTGACTTATATCATTCATGTTAATGTGACTCTCTCTTAGGGTTTTCTGCATTTTGTTTTTTTCTTTTCTGTGCCAACCAATACAATTTATTGTGTTGTTGATGAGTTGATTCGTCATTAAAAATACCTTACCATACATGGAGGCCATTATTCTCAATACCAAAAAGTCCTAAAGCAGTCTCAGCTAACATAGAGTATTTAATTCAATTATGGTGTTGACCGTTGAATATGTATGCACACTCTTTCATATTATATATATCCTTTTATATTTTTTACATCCTATAAACATCTTTAAAATAAGTTATGTACTTATCTAAAACATATAATTTAGTCTCTTCTTTTATCATATTGTTATTAGCACAAATTTGCATATCAGGTGAATTGTGGAAGGTGGGTGAATTGACTAACATGGAGTTTTAAATAATAAAAGGTTCAATTTTTTTATCAGCAATAAAAAATTAATTGAATAAAATGAGCACTTAGAGTGCCCCAACATTCTACAAACAAAAAAAAAAGAAAAAAAAAACAGAAAATACAAACATATAAGTTGTTTAATGTAAGACAAAAATTGAAAAAATATATTGTCTCTATACTTTTACAAACAAATTATTTATTCAGTTTCAACACCTTTGTACCTATTATCCCACTTCAGTTGTGACGAAAAGATATCTTACAAAAAATGACTTTCAGCTCGTGACTTCTACAAGCATTATAAGAATTGTCACTTGTTATTTAGACCATTTTATGTCACTTACAAGGTTCTATTTTCTTTTTTGCTTTTATCTATACTTGTATCTGTATATATTAATCACAAACAAAAAGCTCCCCCCTCTAGATCAACATATGACTTTTATGCATTGAATTGGACTCAAACACCATTTCAGAATATGATAATTTTACTTTGGATTGGACTTACAAAAAATGATCTTCAGCTTGTGACTTCTACTAACATTATAAGAGTTGTCACTTGTTGTTTAGACCATTTTGTGTGACTTACAAGGTTCTATTTTCTTTTCTGCTTTTGTCTATACTTGTATTTGTACATATTAATCACAAACAAAAAAACTCTCCCTCTAGATCAACATATGACTTTTATGCATTGAATTGGACTTAAACACCATTTCAGAATATGATAATTTTACTTTGGATTGGACTTACAAAAAATGATCTTCAGCTTGTGACTTCTACTAACATTATAAGAGTTGTCACTTGTTGTTTAGACCATTTTGTGTGACTTACAAGGTTCTATTTTCTTTTCTACTTTTGTCTATACTTGTATCTGTACATATTAATCACAAACAAAAAAACTCTCCCTCTAGATCAACATATGACTTTTATGCATTGAATTGGACTTAAACACCATTTTAGAATATGATAATTTTGCTTTGAAAATTTGTTTGTTATCTAGGTCGAAGCATTTAATTGAGCTAAACAAAAATAAATAAATTTCCTTTGTATCAACCTTCTTTGACCTAAAAATGATGTTGTTTCTTTGTTTCAATATATTTCAAACTATAACTACCCAAACACTTCTCCTAATCATATTTTCTTTATTTTTCGGTTATTGTAACCTAAATTGTTGAAGATGATGTATGGGTATGAAGTATTGTATAGTATCAATTCTTATCCACTTACTACACATATCTCATACTTTCCTTATTATTAGTTTTGATGCACCAATATTTCACAACCAAGAGGGGAGTGAATGGTTTTGACAATCTTTACCCAATTTTAGCAATTTCAAAATTGTTTTGAAAAACCTTTGCTATTAAAGCAATTGAAACAATGTGATTGGATGCCTAAAGTTTGGATTATTTATACCATGTAAAAAAATAAAGAGGAGAAGAGATAAAACACACACAAGAGATTTATACTGGTTCGATTCCTTAGAATCTACGTCCAATTTCCCCTAGCAAACCATATTTAGAGAGTCTCTTTCACTATATCTCAAAGATAGATTTAAAAGATTTACAAAGGCACTTAGCAAATCTTAACTCTAAGACAAGAAAACTATACAAGCAAGGCTATACCACACACTTGCTTCAAACACAATAGCAAGGCTATATCACACTTGTTTCAAACAAAAACAACAATACAATGAATTTCAAACTATAACAGAATACAAAAATGCAGCTTAGAAATTAGATTGAATACACCTTTGGGCAATTATGAGTTTCCTTCAACTTGTCAAACCAAGATCCATGTAGTAGAGACCAATCTCGATGTCTCTTAATGAACTTTTCAAAAGGATCTTCAAAGACTGCTCCAAGAAACTATTCAGCATTGTTCTTTCTTTTGGTTAAAAAACGTTCTCTTCTAGTGTGCAGTGGTCTAATTTTATAAATCAACTGCTGTCAAGACGTACATAGTTGACTAGATTAGTTGGCTAGTTGACTAGATTATGAAAGGATCCAAATCCATGTCCCAGAACTAATTTAGTTGACTAGATTAGTATCCTAGTCGACTATCGAGATAACAGAACAACACTTTTAACAATCACACACATACCATACATAACCTAATGATATAATCAACTAATAAGTGTGAGGCATTTAACACATACATCATGTCATACATCATGTTCACACACACACACACACGCACGCACGCACGAACGCATGCACACACGTACACGCACACACGTACACACACACGCACACGTGCACACACACGCACGCACACACACACGCGCACGCACACACACCCACGTGCACACACGCACGCACACGCACACACGCACACCCACACACGCACACCCACACACGCACGCACACACACACGCGCACACTAGAGATGGAAAATAAACCCGTGCCCGTGGGTATCACCCGAACCCGTCCCCGTTTTGACGGGGAATCCCCGCTTTGACTGGGTATGGGTATGGGTATGG
>Ga0214543_1000280_pt1 | contig 79781 bp, 53 predicted proteins | sample CNSS2metaG_FD_160094 | JGI IMG/M metagenome (GOLD analysis project Ga0214543, IMG submission 160094) | Root nodule microbial communities from cowpea collected in UCLA plant growth center, Los Angeles, California, USA - CNSS2 | ecosystem: Host-associated > Plants > Roots > Nodule | place: USA... | reverse complement strand
ATTTGTATAATATTCAATATCAACAATATTTTAGAGTTGGCTTAAAAATAACAATTTTATAAATTCAAATGTAAAATTTTAAAATAATTTTATAAAAAATTAAAATAAATATATTTAAAATTTTAATTTTAAATATAATTAATATTATTAAAATATTTAATAAAAATATCAATTTTAATAAAAATAATCATAACATTATATAAAAGTAAAATTTGGTCTAAATTTGGAGTACTTGAAATTGAATTTTTTTTAAAAAAAATTGGGACTCAAATCAAATCAATTTAACAAATATGAGGACCAAATTGAGATTCATACATTAATTTGACACGTGTCACCATATTAGATTGACACATGGCACACTACAGAAGTGACACGTGGCATAAATTTTAAAAAAAAAATTTAAAAAAACGAGGAGCTGACACGTGGCACCTACTTAACGTGTTAGTTATCTACTAACGGAAAAGACCTAATTGATACTAATTTACAAAAATGAGGACCTAATTGAGACTCATAAAAATACGATGACCAAATTGAGATTCTGCAACAAAAACGAGGACCAACGGAGTATTTTAACCTTTATCAAAACTGGTAAAATGTAACATCAATCGAGAACAAAAAACAAAAGTAGAAGGTTCCATTTGAATAAAAAAATTAAGGAGGTTGAATAGAAAGGAAGAAGATGGAAGCAGTTGAGGCCTGAGAATAATGGTGTAGCATCAGATATGAGAGAGGTGTTGTGGTATACTCAACTGCATCTTTGTAACGATGCAAGAGGATTATTTGGTCCAAGAATATGATGCTGTAAGCCTTATTCTTTATGCAATAACGCCAACCATAACCATCATCAAATCCTGTCATTTTAGGACATTTCATGTAGCTTTTTACGTGCTTGACATGGCATCACTAATGTCTAATTTCGAATTTCATTAATGATGTTTTTGCTCTTAAGGATGCTCGTACTGCATGTTGCATTTATTAAAAATCAGACACTGTCTATCAGAATATTAATCGCATATATTCTGCAATAATTGCTACCTTTACTACTTCTATATAATTCAGAAAACCTAACCAGTGATCTGGGACCGCAGGAAGTAGACGACAATTTAGTATTGGTATATTTTCAATGGCATTTATTCATAGAGAGCAAAGCTCCAATCACAAAGGTAAAGCCTTTGAGAACAATTCTCATATGTATACAAGTTGTTCAATATTAATGCTCAAGCTTCACGGTCATATCTATATATTAATGAATAGTAATACTAAAAAGAGAAGGTTTTTGAAGAGCAAAAAGATAATTCCAAAACGTATGAAAGCAGAGAGCTTTAGCCCATGGCATACTTCTGGGTCCAGCTTCTAGCAGTGGACTCATACTTCACTTTGTCGGTCTTGCACATGTGAGCAATTTCAGGCATCAAAGGGTCATCAGGGTTTGGATCTGTTAGCAGAGAACAGATAGAGAGCAGCACCTGCATCATGATTTTTGAAACCAGTTAGCATTTATAACAAATAGAAACAAAAAAGTAATGACATCAATGAGAAAAGGTCCCCCAACACGACCTTTGATATGGTGAGAGCAGGACTCCATTGTTCTTTGAGTATGTCCAGGCAAATATTGCCATTGCTGTTAATGTTGGGATGGAACACCTTGGTCCTGAATGCAACCTGTAAATAGTTTTTGATACTAGCCATCATTTAGATCCAGTGCTTCACAATAAATACCAGTTACTAGAATTCTAAACTGAAGACAGATGTAGTTTCTTTAGCTGATGACTTTGCTACTATACATATATGGCTGCTTAAATGTGTGTATTGCTCTAGAAAAACAGATGTTCCACCTTCAAATATGGCAAAGGAAGAGACTCTTTGCTTATCCATAGTGATTTGTAAATGAAAGTTTAGCTGAAATAAAGAGAATTGTTGTCAGAAACAGGAGTAACAGTTTTTGGTGTATACCTTGGGAGGTTTGAAGGGATAATCAGGAGGGAAATGGATGATGACAAGGAAAACGCCACCAGCATAAGGACTGTCATTTGGACCAATGATGGTTGCTTGCCAATTGAACATGTCCTCACCCACAGGCCCTGAAATCCAGCATAACAAGCATGTCACACTAACTACACTGCAGTGTGGTTGCAGCTAATAACGCAATTCAACTTTTATCAACCTCTTTACCTGCACTGCATGAAGTTGGTGGATCTCTCTGTAAGTCCTTGAGCTCCTTCAGTATTCTCTTGGATGCCATTCAACGTGATTTTAGGATCGTAGAAGAGGAAGTAAAGAGGATAGGGATGCCAAATGGGTTATGAACACTACAAGGAACAAAGCAGGTTGCAGGCTATTTAATGGCTAGAGAAGTGAGATCGATTGAACAGAATCAAGAGTTCCATTCACCAACGGAAGTGGGCACAGTATATATTCCTCACGAAAAAAAGATAAGATTCTAATGATCATTCAACTTTTTGATATGAGAGAAATGAATGAACGAAAGCTGTTTGCCACATTACATAGAATTTTGCAACCTCCTGCTGTCAATCTAATCATCGTTGGAAGAAGGGTTCACACCATAAGATTCTTCATTAAGATATTATATCAAAGCTAATTGTTGAATCTACAAGACATAATTATAGTTTAGTTCACTATTTGTAAATCAAGAAAATATCGACAACTCCATTGACCATTAAAGACTATATTTTATCTTCCTTTTTTTAGCTTCTGATGCTACTTCCCCCTGTAAATGCATCGATGCCAAAACAAATAGTTATTGGACAACCCACGTCCAAAAAGAAGAAATTAGATCCACACTTCGCTAGTCGATTCCCACAGTCCACACGTTGAGGATCTGATAAAGTTGGTGAGAAGTCAAGGATGAATTTGGTCTTGTTTTGTGAATCCTTCAAAATAACGTATATTCCAGTGCAACGGTGCAAGCACAAAGTTGTTGACAGCTCCAATAATATTCTTTTCATTGCTTATCAGTTAAGATTGCATTTTAAAACTCGCTTTTACCAGCCTCAGGCTACAATTATCACAACATTTTAGTTCGCTAAGTCAAATTCATAGGTACAAACAAATGGAAGAATGAAACCTTAATCAAACCAACTATATCCAAGCTGTTAAAGCAGCTAACATAATTAATTACATATACTTAGTTCATATTCAACGCCACATATGCATGCAAGCACCTTCTAGATTAGATTACAACATGAATTCCACTGCTGGAAATGTCTATCTAATAACAATCAATACAACAGGAAAACAGCCAACAGAAACGTAAGTGTTGTGCGCACGCCAAACATATTGAAATTATGACTGTACAGATCCTACAGCCAGAGACAATTAGACAAATAGCTTGATGCTTTTTAGCGAACCTTGATGTGGTTAGTTGGACGTGGTGATTCCTTCAGCTAGGTTGGAAATAGTATAAGATATAGAATGGCAAAGACTAAAGTCATGTCACCCTCCGCAAACTACTATATTAAGATTTGAGGATCACAAAATGGAACAGGCCTTTTGCCCCTTTCTCTTCTTTTTCTTCTGCTTTGGGGGCTGGAGAACTACCTTGATGGCCGCATCAAAAACAGCCTTCACATTCTGTATTCAAAGGCTAACATTAATAAGGTTGTGATTTCCTTTAACCTTCCGAACTTTAAAGGTTCAGAGAACATATATGCAAACCTGTTGTGTTTTTGAACTACATTCAATATAAACTGGAGCACCAATGAGCTTTCTCAGTTCCTCACCCTTCAGAAAATAAAGTAAATCAGACCACTAATCTACCAAGTTCATGCCCGTATTGTGGACAACAAATAAAGGCTAAAAGAAAAAAAAAACAGCAAAAGAGAATGCATAAACAATTAATTGAAGGAAGTAGTGGCAAATAACTAGCACCTGTGCAGTGGTGATAGGCACTGCGCTAGGGTGATCTTGGAAGAACTGTTTATCATCCCGAAGATCTACAAGACATAGATTTGGTTGTCATGAAATTGAGATTCTGATAAGTCATGAAGTTACTTGTGCACTAAATATGCACACTTTTTCATCATACATCGAAACTCCAAACTTCTCAAGCTTTTATGAACAACCACTCATACAGTGTTTAGAACAACCACTACACTTGCCTTTTAGTTATAAACGAACCAATTATTTGTCAAAGTCACAACTATCAGCAGAGGTAAGTTTGTAATACAGGAAGGAACTTCATTATTTCAACTAAACAACAACCAATCAAGTAACGGCGATAGCTTCAGATGACAGAATTTAGGTGTAGACATATAATTAGAGGTTGGGTTAATTGAATAAGTAACTTCTTCACTATAAAACCGTGACGGGTACACAATCTGAGTATAACAAGGCAAGTCATCATTAAATGAAGAAACTTCACAATATCATGGAACTACAGTTATGCTGATTGTTATCGAACAAAATTAGAGAAAGTAATGAAGGGACAAGAATCTAACCAAGTTTTGTTCCAACAAGAATAATTGGAACACCAGGAGCATAATGCCTCAACTCAGGAATCCACTGGAAAAGAACGGGGCAATATTAGTCCAGAAAAAGAGAGGGAAAAAAGCAATAAGAAAAAAGAAAAATATCAAGCTTACCTTTTTGGCAACATTTTCATAGCTTGCCCTGCTAATGAGAGAGAAAGCAAGCAGGAAAACATCTGCTCCACGATAGCTTAAGGGTCTTAATCTATTGTAATCTTCTTGGCCTGTTCCATGAGTTTAAAACATCATAACCATGACAAGACACTCCTAAAATACTAAGTATGAAAAATGACACGGAAACTATACTTACCAGCAGTATCCCACAACCCAAGATTCACAGTGCTTCCATCCACCACTACATTTGCACTGAAATTGTCAAACACAGTCGGCACATAGTCCTGTTGCAATGAATCACAAAGAAACACAAGATGTCACAAATACTACATCCCAAAGTCATCCCCATGATTAGGTCAACTGTAAGTCAAACAGCATAAAGAAAATCGTTTTCAAGGTCATTTCATTACACCAATCCCAAAACCAAAGATCTAAGTCCCGAGATAAGCAAAGCATCTGAAAGATACATTGTACCTCCGTGGAGTCATATAAAGCTAAAAGACAGCATCTATTGAAATCAACATCCAAGATTTAACCAAAGATTTCATTTTCCCTCATTTCACCCAAATTACACAAACAGGCCTATTTCAGAGGCCCTCTCTAAGAAGGGTATATGAAATTGACGACACAAAAGGGGGAAAAAGTCCATGTTTGGTTTGTTTAAAAGAAGAAGCCTTCGCATCAGCAACTCTAAATGAAAGGTAAGGACAACATAACCAAGAAAACCCTAGAAACGAAAACACACACAAAAAAAAAGAATGAATTTTTGAAGAACACGAGCAACCCCATTTCTTACAAAGTAAGAACAAACAGGTCAGAAGTATCCTCAACCCATATTTTCTCATTGTCTGAAAACCCAGTAAGTAAAAACCTAAACAGCTAATAAAATGTGAAGCTTTCTTTGGGGGTGAGAGAAGTACAAACAGAAATGGCAGTCACTGACCGTAGGGAAAGTGTTGCTGGTGTAGGAGATAAGCATGCAAGTCTTGCCGACGGCACCGTCACCAACGGTGACACACTTGATGAACCTGGAGGCACTCATTGCTGTGTTTGTTGCAGGGAGGATAGAGGCTAATGGTTCATGTGGCAATGGTGAGTAAGATTGAGCATGTTCAAGAAGAGGAGAAAGAAGAAGAAAAAGAAGAAAGAGAAGGGAGAGAGAAGGAAGAAGAAAAGGGTGTTAGAGAAAGGAGAAAAGAATTGAATTTGGTCTAGTGCTGGAGCTGGGCCTGCATGTTGTAGTTGCCAGCTATTGTTTTTGTTATGCCACAAATTCATCATCTTTCATCTCTCACATTACCAAATTTTAATATGCCCCCACCAACTCCCCCTTACCTTCACCTCCAAATAAAGAAATCCAAATAAAATCAATAACTTTTTATAAGATATTTTATGCTTTGTATAAAATCTTAATCTTAATTATTTCCTTAAATTCTCATTAATTATTATAAACATGGGTGTTTTGTGTTAATAAATGATAACAAAGTACTCTTTTTTAAAAGCAATTAAGAATGAAAATAAATTTAACATAATCTGAATCAATTAATTAATTAATTTTACTGATTTACAATACAAGACTCAGATAGAAATATCTCACCTTAAGAATAACTATTTTAAATAAAAATAAGCGTGAGGATGAATAGTATTTGGCAAATATTTATTTACCTATGTTTCTTAGTATACCGGTTAAGCAAGGTTTATAAAATATTTTTCTATAGACATTAGATAGAATGTAAGAGAAACTCATGAAAATTTTATTAATACATTTTTCATTATTATTATTTTAAATTTATTAAAGTTAAAAAATGAAGAGAAATATTAAAAAGAGTTGTGGGAATGATTTTTAAGTTGAACAAATAAACAACTCGCACCAACTTTTCAACCGATCCTACTTCACACCTATTTGTGGGATTCATGTATAAAGCTTTAATTTTTTTTTTTTAATTTCACACAAACATTCAAATTATGAAACGAATTTCAATCGTAATATAGCCTCTATTTGTGGCTTCTTCACATAAACAAACAAACCAATGATTTTACCCTTTTTTTTTCCTATTTATATAAAGTCATTTTGTGAATTTATTACAGTTATGAATATCTTTTTCTGAAAATTTAATCTTGGCTGGGTAAAATGATTTATCAAGTGAAAAAGTAATATTGGTAGGTCCAAATCATAATTAATAGAAAAATAATAATGTTGTGATTCAGTTTTATATTGGATCATTTTAGATTAATTTAAAAGTAAAAACAAGATATATTTTAGTAAAATAATATTGTTTTATTCTTAAAATTATAATTGTTATTTTTTAAAAGCATACAAGATCACAAACCCATGTAACCTAATATTATAGATTAAATGAGTTTAAGCAATATTAGTCTACTGTAAGTAACTATTTTATTAATTGGTTCAACTCATCATTTTATAAATTACACCTACTTATCCGATACTGATATATTCGTCACGTTTATTCAATTTTTACATTTATTTTTTAATATGTAACAAATTAGGGAAGAATTCTTAGAAGATGATATCGTTTTATCACAAACTTCTACAAAATAATATCGTTTTGTTACATAATATAAAGGTACAAATTAAAAACCATAATAGTAAAATAGGTGAAAAAAGAGGAGTAAAGTTTGTTATATTAAATTTATAAAGCATTGATAATTGACTAATAAAATATATAATTAAGTGTCAGGAATTTAAGTCTAATCGTCTCACATTTGATAGAAATGAGAAAGTAGAACATCATATAAATACAAAGATTCATAAATTTATTATCTTAATGATGTGTTTGAACTAGACAATTTAAGAAGGTAATTAAAATTTATTTTGAAAATTTGAAATACTTTAAAAAAATGACATGCGTAAATCAAATTAGGTTGAATCAGTTCAAATTGGTTAATGTCGAATTAATTAAAATTATGCTAGGTGAAATCGATCTAAACAAAGTTCAATTATTTCTTTTATTCTGATAAATTAATTTTTTGAATATAAACAAGGAAAAATTTTATTATCAAAATAAAACTTTAATTTTAGTTAAAAAAAAGACCTCAAACAACATTTAGGTAGACTATTTTGTGTATAAACATGAGAGAAAATGAAGTTTTTTTTTTTCAAAAGAACCGTGATAAGACGACCCCCCCACTCTTGGCTGCAAGTGTGATGTGCCTTTAGTGTCAGCCATGTTTCATTATTCATAGAGCTTGCTGCATAATGAAAATTAATTTTTTGTGTGGAACCTCTTTTAGATGTAGTTGTTTTAATATACACAGGTAGACTATGTAAATTAAACATTAGGTTAGTTTTTAAAAAAAAAAATACTGATTGATGATGCACTTGTTAAGAATCTCTCGTTAGAAGAGAGAAAAGAAATATTGCTGCTATATGAAAGAAGTTAATACCTAGGAATAGCATGTGAAATATTTGTGAAATGTTCGTCGTTTTCTGTGAATAAAGAAAACGTTTATTTATGAATTCTGATTAACCGTCCCACACTATCTCTTTCTGATTAACCTTTCTTGCATGCATTATCATATTTACAAACTTGGGAGTATTATAATGCCCTAAACAGTTTAGTTCAGTATTTTGCATGAGTAATTTATTCCATGTTAAAAAGAATCACGGTCTGTCATAAAAGACTTCAGCAAATGTCTCATAATTCTGACAAACAGAAAAACAAACAAACCATGTCTTGTTTTTTAATCCATGCAACTTAGTGTTTGTCCCGCACTCCAGTGAAGATTATACGTTGATTAAAGTGAAGATTATACGTTGATTAAAGATAAAATGAGTTTACAATATATAAATAGATAGAAACTATATTTTATAAGTCGATTTTGTGATATTGAATTGGTGTTAGGATCGAACGTTTATCATTAAGCCAAAAGTTATAGTTTTTGACCAAGTGATAAGTGCTTGATCCAACAATTGGTATCAGAGCATGGTTTGGCTCAGACGTGCATGTTCCTGTATCAAAAGTCTTTCAGGCAAGGGTTCCAAGTAAGCGTGTCTGGTTAAAGATGAACGCCCGTACAAAAAGGGGTACTCGTGTGCTTCTGTTGGAGGGAGAGGGTACCAATGTGGTTGAAGAGACTCACCTTTAAGAAAAAGATTGTTAGGAATCCAAGTGTGAGTCTAAGTCTCACATTGACTAAAAATGAGAAAGTAGAGTACTATATAAGAAAAAAGACCTTGTTTTGAATTGAGAGTGGTGTCAATATCTTATATCTTATGTGGTTGAACTCAGATCTTATTGTGTTGTATGTCTCTAGTGAAACCTCTTCTATACACCTAACATTAAGTTTAAAAATTTATTTCTTAACATATAGAGTTATGACTTAGATAATAAAATTGTATTCTTTTTTATAAAGCATATCATTAATTATCTATTTAGAGATCCATATTATTAAAAATAAGACGAGTTTATATTACTCCTCACTCGCATATCATGTGAATATGAATAAAATGCAAGGTCAAATCAACGCAGGTTGCCGTCCACTACATGGAACGAACAACATAGCAACTGCTACCATTAACAATAATTTTCTTGTGAGATATTCGATTATAATAACAAGGGTAAGTTATAAATTAACCAGCAAACAAAGCTACTACAACTTTTCTTTTCTAGAGTTAGGAATGTAATCAAACTGCTAATCTCATACACTAAACCTAAAAATAAACTATGTATGAATTATGACACACAAAAATCTGCAGCACAGAAAACTTTACACCGTGAGAGAGAAAGATGAGAGGGATGGGTAATGCATACTCCATTAAACCCACGTGGAAGACAGTGACAAGTGTGAGAATGATGTGAAAGAAAGGCCTGAATGGACCATGGTTTTAATTTTCCTTCATTAGGAAGCGATAATTCATGGTTGGCTATGGAAAGGTTTTGTTTAATTATCTGTAAATTAAGCAGAAATATGTTACTATTGATAGTGAATGACGAAGACGATGTTAGGAACAAAACAATACAGAAAAAAATAAAAAAAGAAAAATAAATGAAATAAAAATTTAACGTGGTTCGGTGTATATAATGTGTATGTTTACGTGTGATCATAGATGTAAGTATACACATTGTATATAAATATAAAAACATTTTCTAGTATAATCATGAAGGTAAACATATATATTGTACACCAAATCACTTTAAATTCTTGTGTCGATTTATTTTTCTATTTTTTTTCTTTTCTTTATTGTCTTGACGATAGATAAATATTATGATGTTCCATCACAGTCGTACAATACAAACATGCTTAAATTTGAATTTGATAAAATTGATGAATGGTTGTTGAGTGTGGATAGTGGTACCAGCCACCTAATGAGATTAGTTGGATGATCACAAATCAAGAACTGTGACGTTTCAGGTTCATCTGCCACTGATTAAGCAAATGGACTGTTATCAATTATTCGTGACAGTTCAAAGATTAAGCTTGAATAATGAATTGCATGAATGAAGTCAAAGGATTATATATATTTGTTTGTGTGTGTAACACACGCCACGTATCTCTTGGAATATTGATGTTGAATTTGGCTATAAATAGTAGTTTTATGAGTATCTAATCTACACCTAAACCTATGTCAATCAACCTTCCACCACCTGATTTTAAGCAACCACCACGTTGTATGGGTCATATTCAATTTTTTGGTTCGTATTCCAAAGTCCGCTTATTTCTTCAAATAATTGTATCTTTTTTTTTTTTTAACTTGTTGCTTCGTTAGGAAACCTATGAACGTGTGCTGACAAAAAACACTTTGACACTGTTAGAGCAAGGCCAATGCTACCTGCACCTCCCGTGTTTTCTTTCTGCACTCCCATAGTCTTTGAAATACATGTTATACCCTTCTGGAAATTAATTAAGATGGAGTGAGTTTGGTTTGGTGTGAAAGTTGTGGTGTGTGTTTTGGTGGTGGTGAGTGGTGGTCTTCGGTTGCAGTTGGTGGTGGTTTGTAGTTGGCTTTGATGTTTTGTGGTGGTGGGAGGTGGTTCTGGATATATTTCTTGTGGTTGAGTTATTTTTCATTTTTCAATTTAAATTCTGGATTATATGATTTGTAAATTTTTTGGATTAGTCATTTAATTAGTTATTTAAAGATTAATTTAGAGTCCAATTTATTTAGTAGCTAAAATTTTAATAGCTGATTTATAATAAAAACTATTTTAGTTACCAATTTAGAGACCAATTATTTATAATAAAAACTATTTTTTTAGTTACCAATAATTTTTAATTTATAAATTGATATTTAAATTGATTACTATAGTAACTAATTATTTTTTGTCACTAAAATAAGACATTATTTAGAAAGTTTCTTGTAGTGAGTTAAGTCTAATTTACTCATGGGATACTATTCACAATTCAACCTTGCTCCCAAACTTGATGCTCTTAGAAGATTCTTTCACGTACTTTTATAATTAGAATATGCCTCGTAAATTTACACCCAACAAATATTAGAAATTTTTTTTCCAATTAAACTTTTTTAAGTAAAAGGATACACTAGGATAGAAAGGTTTTTTAATTCTAGAACCGATATAAATACTATAGCAAGTGCATTGTGAGGGAGAAGACGAGAGTCACAAACGAGAGGGAAAACAATGTGATGGAGGAGAATAATGCGAGTAGAGCAACGAAGTGCAGCGCAAGGGGGATAAGGGGGAAGATTAAAACTAAAGATTCTATGTCGGTTATAATGAAAACTAATATACATGTCCACTTTTATGTCAGTTCTAGGTATATTTGACATAATAAATCTTTTTCTTTTTTACAAAATATACATTGTGTCCACTTCCTATATCGGTTTTAGTGATAACCGACATAGAAAGTCCTCCACTTTATTACGAAAATGTCACCGCACCCACTTTTATGGCGGTTCTAGTAATAACAAATATAAAAAGTCTTATCATATTTACAATTTTTTCAACGCGACACTTATTATATAGAATGGATTATAATCGACATAATAAATCGTCATAAAAAACTATTTTTGCACTAGTGATAATTTTTATTGAAATGATTGTATGATGTAATGATGCAAATCCTTTCAAATCATGTAATAATTATAAGGTTGACTTGGTGCTAAAAGTTGGAAGGGAGAAGGTGAGAAAGGTTGTGGGTTCAACTCTCCCACTAACAAAATATTAATATTTGTCAAAAGAAATTTTGAGATTATAATATATATGATGATACATTTTGTTTATTCATAGTAGTATATTAAGTGAACATCTTATTATTAATAGGAAATATAGATACTTTAGTATATTTTAAGTATTTGTAACAAGTTAAATGGTAGGTGCATTCTTAAAGTATAGGAACAAAATTTATATAAACTTTGAAAGATAAACAAATTCTAATTTCACGTATAAATACAATAATTAAAAATATATTTATCCCTAAATATAAATATGACAACCATCCAAAATCTATTTCCAAACAAACTTTAAATGTCTTCTGAGCATAAGTCATTACATATATTCGTAAAATCCACAACATATTTTATGTTAAAATATTGTCTTTTAAAATCTCAATCCAGTACAATCTCCTTTAAAAATAATTTTAAATTAATAATAACTTATTTCTACGGTAAAGAATTGCTAATTCAATCTTAATTATTTAATAAATATATACAAGTTAAATTACTCCATATAAGTTTTGGAATTACTAAACAATTTCAAATTAGATATATGAATAACTTACATAACAACAATTATAACATTTGGTGAGAGAAAATAATTACAAGAATTTTGCATTGTATCTGCCACGTGTGTAGAAGTGGTGTAGATGAACTCGAAGTGTACGCCAAACATTTTCTAAAAATGAAAGTAGAGTGTGCAACGGACCCTGAACACCCCTGAACACCGCAAAGAATTCAAAGGGGAAGATGAACACATGGTATATATTTACGTTCCAAAAATAACAGACAGAAGAAAAATACTATGTAGCTAGCAGCGAAAGAAGGAGACAAAGCTTAACCATGACCAATGATTCCTAACGGAAACTTGACGAAGTTTTCCTCCAACACCTTATATACACATAATGTTCTGTTGTTTCCAACATCAGTGTCAGTGATGGAATATTAGAAACAGTTTCAGAACAACAACAACACCATCTGATTAATCAATTTCTAGTTCACTTTGCCCTCACACAATCTCAGCATGTCAACAATGAAACTTGCTTTGATTACCTTGCTTTTCATCGCTGTTTCACCGACCTTTGCGTCCGGTGCTGAAGAAGAGAAGAAAGACCCAAAAGGCGTCGATAGGGGACCCAAGGAAATCACATACGATAGCAGGTCGCTCATCATCAATGGAAAACGAGAGCTTCTCTTCTCCGGTTCCGTCCATTACCCTCGAAGCCCCCCTGAGGTACCTTCTCCGGTTGTGTACTCGATGCATGGTATATGATCTCAGTGAATCTCAATGTAACATGCAGTTGTAATATAAAATATTCAACTCCATGCTACGTGGGAACGTGAGGATTCTAAACCATGGAACAATTAATTTCTCGGTACAGATGAACTGATTAATGGTTTTCTTGGGTGGGTTTTCAGATGTGGCCACACATTATTGACAAGGCAAGACGTGGAGGTATAAACGTGATTCAGACATACATCTTCTGGAACATTCACGAGCCTGTGAAAGGCAAGGTAAAATTATTTCTGGAACTAGATCGAACTACTATATGCATGCACGAATTAATCGTTAATGAATTAATACTTCAGCTTGTTTAACCGGTGTTTTGTTCTCTGATATTGCAGTTCAAAGTGGATCCCGAGTATGATTTCGTGAAGTTCATTCAGCTATGTCAAGACAAAGGAATGTATGTTACCCTCAGGATTGGACCTTTCATCCAAGCTGAATGGAATCACGGGTATGCCATTTATTCAATTTAAAATTCTGAGATAAAATACATGTTCTGAGCTACAAACAATACCTGTTCGCTCTGATATGATGATGATAATTAATTTGCTTCGATGTTGATGAATCAGAGGACTTCCGTATTGGCTAAGAGAGGTTCCTGGTATCATTTTCCGTTCAAACAATGATGGCTTTAAGGTATGAATCAACCTTACGTGAGGTTCGAGGTAATATAATTGAAGATTACTAAAATGACTTCTAATTTGCAGACATTAATGCAAAACTATGTAAATACTGTCATCAAAATGTGTACAGACGCGAAGCTCTTCGGTCCCCAAGGAGGTCCCATCATCTTGGCACAGGTTCTGAATATTATCAACATAAAAAATCTCATAACGCTAATTTATTTCAGCTGGGTTCACAAGAAATAGTATAAGCAAAGTAGTGTTCACAGAATTTTATTTATAATACAGATCGAGAATGAGTACAACCATATCCAACGTGCTTATAAAGAGGACGGAGATAAGTACGTCCAATGGGCTGCAAACTTGGCAGTTTCAACAAATGTTGGAGTTCCATGGATCATGTGCAAGCAAACTGATGCTCCTGATCCAGTGGTAAGTTCATGGTTCTAAATTATTTATCGATACAAATCTCATCTTACAAGTCAATTTGATAGGATTGATTTAGACTTAAATACTTCGATTTTCAGATTAATGCATGCAACGGAAGGCACTGTGGTGATACCTTTACAGGCCCCAACAAACCCTACAAGCCTTTCCTGTGGACTGAAAACTGGACTGCTCAGTAAGTATATTCATTGCTGATCAACTTTGTAAGACAAGCATTTTTTTTATGATGTTTCATGAACATCAATTAACCCATTTGCAACTACAGGTATAGGGTGTTTGGAGATCCACCATCACAAAGATCAGCAGAAGACATTGCCTTCTCAGTTGCCCGTTTCTTCTCTAAGAATGGGTCTTTGGTGAACTACTATATGGTATTATAAAAAGCAAACTTGTTTTATGAAATGAAGTTATGGATAGAGAGTTTCTCTTCTCATCTCACTAAACTCAATCTGAAACTTGTGTGTAGTACTATGGTGGAACAAATTTTGGAAGAACAAGCTCTGGCTTCAGTACAACCCGATATTACGATGAAGCCCCTCTTGACGAGTTCGGTTTGCAGAGGGAACCAAAATGGACTCACCTGAGAGACGTGCACAAGGCATTGTCCCTATGCAGGCAGGCCCTGTTCGGTGCTGAATCGGTGATCACAAAAATTAACCAGCATCATGAGGTCACCATCTCATCTCACCACACTTCACATTGCAAGTTTTTTGAATTACAACCATAACGCTGCAAGTTTAAATTATGCAGACTATCGTTTTCGAGAAGAAGGATAGTCACTTGTGCACTGCTTTCATCACCAACAACCACACCAAAAATGCAGCCACCATAAGGTTCAGAGACACAGATTATTTTCTGCCACCACGTTCCATTAGTATCCTCCCCGATTGCAAGACCGTGGTCTTCAACACCCAAAATGTAGCTTCTTTTACCCTTGCTTTTTACAAGGCTTTCAAATTTTTGCTTTGCTCCTTCATTAGTCCCTGTATCTTAATTCACATTGCCTCCTCAATCAGATTGCTTCACAACATAATTCAAGGAACTTCAAGAAGGCAAAAGATTCAAACAATTTCAACTGGGAGGTGTTTACTGAGAGCATTCCAGACGCCAAGGATATACCAGTTAGTTTAAATGTTCCCATTGAGCTTTATAAGTTGGTTAAAGACACCACAGACTATGCATGGTACACCACAAGGTGAGTTCCTGTCAACAACTCAGGACATGGTTCTTTCAAAATATTTCCCTTTTTATTATCCCATGCATAAGATTTCACCCTTTTATATATTTAATGCAGCGTGCAATTGGGTCCGGAAGACTTGCCAACTAAGAATGACATATCCACCGTTCTTCGTGTTTTGTGTCTTGGCCATTCACTGCATGCCTTTGTAAATGGAGAATATATTGGTAAGAATGCAGAAATTTGACTGATGATCATTTGCCATATATTGGATTTATTTGTTAAGAACAAGGCAATAAAGGAGAGAAAAATAGACACAGAGAATTTAACGTGGTTCGGCGTACAATGTTTATGCCTACGTCCACGACTACACTAGAACGTAGGCATACACATTGTAGACCGAACCACGTTAAATTTTCTGTGTCTATTTTTCTCTCCTTTATTCTTTCCTTTATTGCCTTGTTCTTAACAATTGGTATCAGAGTCGATGTTTAATACCGGCTCAGACGAGTGCAGTACCAGTATGGTCCTAGTATCGAAAGTCTTCCTGGCAAGGGTTCCAGGTAAGCGTGTCCCGTTAAGAAGAACGGCGATACAGAAAATGGCAGAAAAGGAGTACTCGTGGTTGGGCAGCTTCCGCTGGAGGGGGAGTGTACCAATGTGGTTGAAGGGACTCACCCTTGAGGGAGAGATTGTTAAGAATCCAAGTGTGAGTCTAAGTCCCACATTGACCAGAATTAAGAAAGTAGAGCACTATATAAGAATCAAGACCCATAAACCCATAATTTGGCTTCTAGATGTGGAATTTTATTAGTGATTCTTTCAGAACCATAGCTTGTCATATGAGTCTGAATTTCATATTTCCGTATGTGAAAAGAAGTAAAAATATCTTCATAAACCAGGCGCTACTAATACGTTTTTTCCCAAAGCGAGTTCGCCGCCAACTGTAGCAGCACCATCCGCTAAAATTTGTCCCTTTTTGATGCATTTACCTCGGTGAACCTGGGGTTTTTGATGCATGCAAGTATTTAAGGTTTTGGGTTGAGAGTGGTATTATTCATGCTTTGCAAAGTGCTCTAAGACAAACTATGAAGGGTGTTGGTATTTGGCTAATGAATTGTCTTTGATGGTTTTAAGGATCAAATCATGGAACACATGAAGAGAAAACTTTTGTATTCCAGAAAACTGTAACCTTCAAGGTTGGAGTTAACAGCATAGCTTTCTTGGGTAACATCATTGGACTCCCCGTAAGAGGCTCAACTTTTTCCTTCTCCCCTGTTATGTTCACCACTTGCTTGTTTCAATGTCATCATATTCTTGTATCCCCTTTAATATATACAGGATAGTGGTGCATACATGGAGCACAGGTATGCAGGACCAAAGTCTATATTCATCCTTGGTCTTAACTCTGGAAAAATTGATCTGACTCGTAATGGTTGGGGCACTAAGGTATTATTATTAATTAATTTACCAATCTGGTTAAATCACAGTTGAACATGTGAGATTGTACAGCTGAATTGGTGCCGTTTTGCAGGTTGGAATCCAAGGAGAGGAGTATGCCGTTTTCACTGAAGAGGGATCAAAGAAAGTACAATGGCAACCAGTCCAGGGAACTGGAAAGCTTCTCTCGTGGTACAAGGTAATGGTTACTGGAATATTAAAATCTTGCAAGCTTTTTAAAGGGGACTCGATCTAATCAAACATGTCTGAATTTTTCTACAGACAACTTTCACAACACCAGAGGGAAAGGATCCTGTTGCCATAAGAATGACTGGTATGGGGAAGGGAATTATTTGGGTCAATGGTAAAAGCATCGGTCGTCATTGGATGAGTTTCCTCTCTCCCCTTGGAACCCCTACTCAGTCAGAGTAAGTAAATCACTGTTAAACAAATATCTGTCCAAGAAATCAAAGCCAACTCAGTTATTCAAATCTGCTACTTATGTTGCATCAGGTACCACATCCCAAGAACATACTTGAATCCAAAAGACAACCTCCTTGTGATATTTGAGGAAGAGCAAGCAAACCCAAATCAGATTGAGATTGTAACTGTTGAAAGAGATACAGTATGCAGTATCATCACAGAGAATCACCCTCCCAACGTAAATTCCTGGGCAGCTAAGGCTGGCAAGTTCCAGGCTGTTGTGGAAAAACCGTGGCCAACAGCTACAGTCACATGTCCAGTCTACAAAACCATTAAGGCTGTGGAGTTTGCAAGCTTTGGTGATCCTACAGGTTTCTGTGGAGAGTTTGTTATGGGAAAATGTGATGCCCCTGCCACCAAGCAGATTATTGAACAGGTAAACCTCTCATTTTTTTTCTCTGCAAAACACCAACTAACTCAGTTTTTATCTTTGCAAAAACAAACTCCTCAAACATGAAGCTCAACCATTTTGTTTGATTTTGTTCAGCAATGCATGGGAAAAAATACATGCTCGATTCCACTTGAGGCGCAAACCTTCACCCAGGGCAAAGATCCTTGCCCAGATCTGTCCAAGACTCTTGCAATCCAAGTGAAGTGTGCCTTCTAGAAATCTGTTTCTAGGAGAGTTAGAGCTGAGTTTACGTTAGTTATCTGATCGCTGAAGTCCAGTTCATAAACTCAGCTTTCAGTTTGTTTTCTTTTCTTTTCTTTTCTTTTCTTCTGTAGAAGGTCACAGGATACCTCAAATCAGGGTCCTGACTTCATAAACATCATTTTTGTTTGTTCTGATTACATTGAAAATGTAGAAATAAAATTAATATAAGTTCGATAAGATTAAGCTTTTATCCAGTGTTCTTACATGTTCATTCAGTACGAATATTCTATCATATCATATAAGATGTCCAAAATGATTAGTCCCAAAGAAGTAATTTATTATGCTTTTAGAAACAGTAATAATAAGGTTTAGACTTGTCAACTATCATTTCTGAGTTGATTAAAGCAACTAAAATGCAATGGTTATCTTCCATTTAAGAACTATTAACTGGCAAGTTATGACGAAATGCAGTTTATTCATTGATTAATCCTCTATCACACAAAAATTTGAACCAGAAAAGTTAATTAAATGTTTAAGTGCTGTGACCCAATTTAAACTAAACTCCTTGAAGTTAATTCAAAACGCTCACGATTTTCTAAGAATTCATCATCATTATCAAATTGTCCACGAAAATAATGTTATGTCTATCTCGTTAGAATTGGACTCCACAATTAACTCAAAACGATTAGTACAGATAACTTGTGTAAACAAACTCGATAATTATTCATTTGGGTAATCAGCTAAGACTATGTTAAAGTGGATAAAAAATAGTGGCAAAACCAATTTAAAGAAGTATTTTTGTTTTTTTACTTTTTATTCATAAGTATTTTTTAAAGTAGGCAAGGATTTATATGTAAAATTAGGGTTCATTGTTATTTATTTAAACACTTATTATGAATACTTAGATATGTCAAAATGACTTTTAACCCGTAAGTTAATTCGACTCACTTCAAGTGCGAGTCGAATTGAGTTGAGTCAATTTCAGATTTTTAAAAGGTGGGTTGATCTCAATCCGGCTCACTTAACTCACAGGTTAAACAAGTTGAAAGTGGGTTGACCCACTTAATCAACAAACATTTTTACATTTTTTTTAATTTTTTTAATAATTATTTACTACTCCTAATTATATATGTTCACAATTTCATATTTTTAAATGCTAGAATGTTTCTCAATAATATTTAAATAGTTTGAATGTTTAATTAATTTGATTGTCAAGTTATTCATGTTGATACTTTAATCTTTAACTATAATCTTTATAATAAATTACTCAAGCAACCGTTTTACAAACAAATTTTTATAAATTAGCATGACAAAAATTTGTAAATTTTATTTATATTTTGTTGAATAGCATAACAAAAAAAGTGTAACATTAGTCATGTTTTCTTGGACTATATGAACATTTTTTTTTTGGAAACAATTCATTATATATTGGTAGTAAGAATAATGAAGACATTAGTTCTTGAATTTATTGTGATTGTCATTTCATGGGATGCTTAAAATATCATTTAAATATTTAAATATTTAAAAATAAATAAATAGATAATTTTTTTATGTAGGTTAGTGAGTCGACCCGTGATAGATTGAACTAGGTTATAAAATCTTTTACTCACCATAAAATGAGTTGAATTGGGTTCACTCATTTTTAACTCGGTTCGTGAAGAACCAACCTATATGAACTGGGTTGACTCACTTTACAATGTCTATGAATACTTTTATCTTACAAACATGCAATGTAAATTTTTATGTCCTTAAGAATCGTTATTTAATCAACCAAACCTTAAATTAACCCGTAATAGAAAAAAAAAAACACATGATTTTTAAAGTTTAATAGTCAAACTAACTTTTTAATTAGTTTATCATGTTTAATGAAAAAAAATATATAACGCAACAATCATGACAATCATGATCCTTAAAAGTTAGAGGTTGTGCTATTATAATCTCTCAAGGTTTCAAAATTCACTGACATTTTTTCTAAATCATATGTTTGTAAATAATCTTAACCCTTGAACACTTATTTTAGGAAAAAAAATATGATTTTGATCCTTGAAATTTTATCTAAATTTTAAAATGATCTTTGATCGAAACTTGATTAGTGTTTGCCCTTTGCACTTTCAAAATTTTTATTTTTAATTCCTATTTCTAAACGGTGTTAAAAATAATAAATAAATGACATGTCACATATATTTATTCTTTTTTATAAAATAAAAAAATAACATGGACTAGCCGAAGATTTTCACGAACATTAAAAAGAAATATTTTCAGTTTTGAAATTTAAACTTAATTTGAAATATACACAAAATTACCTATTTTAGAAAGCTAAATATAAATTAGTTCAATGTGATTTCTTTGCGCAACAACTTCGAAATTTGACTTGTTTATGTATAACTCCGAATGTTTGGATCATAGGAAAAAGTTATATCGTCAAATTTAAATTATCAATTATCAGCTGCATTATAGATATATCATTCCAGGAAATAATTACATTTGATGAACTTTTTTTTGTGGAAACCAAAAAGTAAAAGTCAACACTATATATTTGTTATTGATGTTATATACTACTACAAAGGGCCGAATTTAGCAAATAAAAACAAAAGGCTCCAAGAGAATTTTAGTTGTTAGAACTAGATAATAGAAAAGTATATGCTTTTTTTACCTTCTAAAACCAAGTTTGTTCAAATTACTCAAACGAGTGGCTGATAATACAAAACTTAACGAGTATGATTGAGTTAATGGTTACAAAGATTCATTGTCATCTGTCAAATTGATCAAATCAGGCAGCGTAATCCGACTTCAAAAATTATGAACCTATTCTTTAGTAGTTGTTTTGCTAGTGTATGTTTAATGATAAGAACGAAGTTGAAATTTTAGAAACAATCCAACCCTAGTGATGGTTATCAAACATTTCGATGCCACAAAACGCTTATACAGTCTACCTATAAACACAACGGTCGAAACCCGATATAGAATTAGAATTCGTGCTTATTCTTTTTCCAAAAAAATATCGCTTTGCTACCTGTGTTTGGAATTCACACTATGCTTAATAAAGTAGCTATAGAGGCTGGTTCCTGATATTTATTTTATTTTAAGAATACCTTTTTCTGGGACAATCATACCAAACGTCTGAGAATCATTGGTATTTAAGAACTATGGTGCTCTGAACAGGAGATCTAATAGGAAACGTCAAATCATAAAGCATAGTATTTGATATTTCTATTCCTGTTGCCATCTTCCATACATGTATATAACTAGCTGCCAATAATTTGACTTGAAAACAGAATGATGAAAAATTTAGGAGGGTAATTACTCAATATTCCTATTCTATTTACATGTTGAACAGCTAAAACGAGCTCCGCAAATCCCTTTACACCTTGAAAATGAGGCAATCCAATTCAACTGCCAGTAACCAAGGAATCAGACGAATTAGATTATATCAACAAATGACAACGAACAAAACGATAAGAGGCTCTTGGTTAAATTGCTTAAGAACATGATCGTAAGGTTTCACAATGGTAAACTCACCCAAACCATTCCCACCTTTGACGTGCGTGACCCAACTGAAGCCATTATTTGAGAAGCAAGGAGGAAAGTACACGCAACCAAAAAAATAATTAAGCCTCGAGATTAACCCTGGTTCACCATATTAACATGCAGGGTCGGGTAGGTTAGTTCCGGAAGGTCATGATAAATCAAAGGATCCCTGGCCTTCGTTGATTGCATAGAGTAGCTTCTTGTACATAATTTCCTGTTTTAAAATGGAAACCAAAGATTAGCACCAAGAGATGCTTTGACATGCACGATCATAAAATCAACAATGCTTTCCAGTGTTCTACCTTGGTAGAATAGGGAGGAAGTTTCAGGTAATTTGCACACGTCATCACACTTGGCAAGTCATCATCCGCTGATTCTGAAGGCCCGTTCCCATTAGATGAAGCATTAGCTGCACTTGACGAAAGCTGCACCAAGACATGTAAATGTAATTACTTAAAAGCATTGTATTTTGCATAGCCCCCCTCCCTGCTACGAGATATGAAGAGGAAAACTATACAAAGTAAATCTTTTCTTATCATGTCACAACTATTCCGTCAAAGATTCTCTAAACATCATGTTACTTAAGAAAGAGCTGCAGTAACACTGGTAATGACCAGATTTCTAATAACACAAACAAAGGATCATCCCCCCCTCACATAATAAAGGCAATTTTAACACTCAAGATTTCGGGTACAAAATATCATTAAGGCATAATTAATGAACTAGCAGACAGGTTGCAAATTATCAAAATTTATTGTTCTATACCTTCCTCACAATTGTTAGTTTTGGATTTAGAACTGCCAGCCCACCAGGTGGAAGTTTAGGTGCACCAGTAACAAATTGACAGAAGGCTCGTTGCTGTTCTGGTGAGAATTCTCCCATGATTTCTAGTAACTGAAAATAGCATCATACAGAATGAGCTTCAAATATAACAAAGCCTATATTTTTTCAATAGCACATTTGTCCTTCTACAGGAACAAGAATCATACATTAACTATAGCTGGGCTCTTGGCAGTATAACCATGGTCAAATTTTATATGATCAGCAAGTGTCTCAGTCTGCAGAAAACAAAACAAATTTATCACATATCCAAGGTAGTTCACATTTTGCTGTAATAAGTAGAAATACATTTGAGTAAAAAATACCTTCCACAATTCTCTACGGCCGCAGAGCAAGTAATCCAGTTCTTGGGGAGTAAAAATTTGCAACGAAGAGATTTCAAAAACCTGAATTGAAAGCACAAGAGAAAGTGACAAATGTTTAGTTTTTTAACTCAAGAATATGAATACAATATCCAACAAGTTTTTTCATGGTCCAACTATTGCTCAGCCCATCTCTCACACACAAGGAGGTAGCAGCTGATTGCACTTATCAAATTTTGACATGGAATAACTTGGAATATACGTTTATTTATTTTTAATCTTCCTTTCTTTATATGAAAGGTAAGGGGGACATGATAAGTACCCAAGCACTTAGGGAACCCACTCTCTAAAGCTAACTACTAAGGGGAGAGACATCTCAGACTACTTCACTGTGGGGACTTTGGCAGTCCATAATATCCAAGTTCCAAACATAGCTCTTTTCGAGAGTCAATGTTTCAGCAGCTTTCAGTCTACGTAACTGCTCTCAGAGACACTTTACCCAATCCTCTTGTTGGTCAAGAACCTCTCACCAGTCAAAACCCTTTGTAGGTAGCCCTTTCCAAGACACGGACAATCAGTTCTAATACCAATTGATAAGTACCAAAGCACTTGGGGAACCCACCCTCAAAAAGCTAGCTATTAAGGGGGAGAACCAAACACCATACTCCACCGAGCATAACATACTACTGAATGTGAGACTTGGGCCCATAATACTCAAATTCCTATCACGATACAAGGAAGGTAGCAAACTAAGTAAAAAACTAGGACATAACAAAATTAGTAATTTTCACTAGAAAAAAATGCCCTATAGAATCTAAAAGCTGAAATATTAATGTTCAATACCAAATTAAACACCAGTCAAGTTTCCTTTCCAAACCAATTGTATGGGAGAAACAAAAAAAGTGAACGGGAAAAAGAATGGAGCATGTATAACAAAAGATAGACAACAATGAAATTGCAAAAATTTCTATTCACAGTTATAACAAATACATTACATACTATATAAGAACTTACACAGCATCCTCAAAGAAGCACGGTCAAATTTAAAAGAAATAATTAAAATCAGCAAATATACCTGATTGAACCCTGCTCTAAATGCTTCCATCTGACGAATGATTCCAGTCTTAACAGTTGCCTCGACCACCATGGATATGTACTCCTCTAGATTATTGATATCAACCTGAAAGTTAAGACAGTTCAAAGAAATTTTCATGACACAGAATCAACCAAACCAAAAAGGAAAAAAAAAAGGAAAGAGAAAAAGACTGAATACATACAATTTCATCTCTAGGTTTCAAGATGTACTCTGGATAACCAGGAAGTGTAAAGTCAAAGCAAAGATCTTCAATTTGAGCCCCACGAAAATGTAAGTTACCAATTTTATCAGTATCGCAACCACCAAAAGATTCAATATATCGTTTCCGGCAAACAAGGGCATTCAACTCTTGTAAAGTTTTCCCAAGCTCGGCATCAATGAAAAGAATGTCATGCAAATCAAGATCCTGCAATATATCAAATGCTAAATATATACAAACTACAAATCATCCCAAAGATTAAGTATACACATGAAATCAGACAACTGATAAGACATCAAGATTCCATAACTTACTTGACCAAGAACGAGCTTATAAAATGCCACTGACAGTGGTAAATCCAATAGGCGTCCATCTTGGAGAGCTTTAGCCATTACACGACCTAATAGCCGGAAATATTCAATAACTCTAAAAAATGGGGTACCCTCAGATGTATCAGCATTTGCAGGCCATGGTCGAGGAAACAGCCCAAGAGGAGCTTGAACAAGTTCTCCATCTCCAGCTAAAGAGCCATCTGTACTTTTCATTTTCCTTTCATTCCCATCAATTTCCATTGAATATTTCTCTGAAGAACCTGATCTCCACATTCGGAGTGCAACTCTTTGTAAGTCATGACTGAGAAGTGTGTAGAACTCCAAGGTGGGACCCAGACCAGTGCCAACTTCGCCAAAATATTCTACTTCAAGTACAGCCTTTTGACTAGAATACAACTCCATCACTTTTGCAGCAGAATCCAAAATGCGATTACGAGATACACGAACCTTTTGCCGCTGCAATCTGCCAACCCTGATCTCTCTTTCATTTGTTGATCCATGACCATCAGCACCCTGCTGCTGCTGAAGGCGATACAGTGCACGAGATAACCCAAAGGCAGTTGAATAGAAGTACTGTCTCCGGGTCTCAAAAGGAAACAAGAAAGGGCATGCTTTAGTCAGCTGGTAACACCATGAAGGAAGACTCCCACTACATAAGGCAAGAGCATCTTGTATTTGCCTAGCTAATTTTGGAGTAAGTTTGCTGCTTATAAATTCCTCTGCAGGAACCCTAGCACCACTGGTAACACTTAGCTCATCTAAATCCAAAATCTTTCCCTCTGCAAACTCATCGGTAACCACTTGGGCCCTCAATCGAGGGGCAAGTTGGTTCAAACCCTCTAGCACCCGCAATAATGCCAATATATTGTATGTAGGATTGGATTTCTCCAATTCACAGGGCAATTCACCCTGCAAGATGCTATCTAATACAGATGTCTGATGTAGCTTGGCTTCAGAACCAGAATTCGATGCAGACCCAGATTTGCCAGATTTTGAAGCATTAGAGCTTGAACCTCCAGGGGTAGCCCTATCTGTTTGGTTCTCTGACCTCTGATAAGTTATAGTATAAATATCACCCCACAACCTGCTTCCATCACTGGATACATAATCATTACTGCCAGCAAATCTCTCGTCCTCATCTTCATCATGCACAAGCTGTCTTTGAATTGCCTGATATATAGTCAAATGCCTATTAAGCTGCTTCCCACCAGCAGTAAAGATCAACTTTGGAGGATCATTAGAACTACCAAACAATGGACGCCCCAGTCGATCTCTTCCACCCCTGATACCTCTGTTATTGGCAGATCCAAGTCCAGCCATGGCAGCAGCAGCAAATGACATTGCACCTCTTGAGCTTGAAGTATAGCCACTCCTAAAATCAGCAGAGTCTGATCCCCTCACGGTACCAGCTTTGCTGCTAGAACCTGAGGCAGCATTAGTCTGGCCATCACTTGCTGCAGGAGCAACAGTACTCTCCTCAGCCAAATCACCCAATTTCACATCATGTACTTTGTCAGGAGAGCACACCAAAGGAAGAGAATCATCCCTCAGAACCTGCAACAAGAAAAATCAAAAACAAGCACAAAATATGTAAAAATCATAAATATATACAATTGAATTTAATTTTAACATTCAATCTAGATAAATGTCAGAGATGATATGATTTGATAGGAAAATATCTTATATAATATTTCCCATTATTAAATATTTATATCGTTCCTTGAGAAATAAGAATATCGTGTGTATACAACACACAATTTCAAGCAATCTCTACAGTAATAAACGAGCTAAAATTTAAAAGTTGCAAACAAAAAAACTAGGATTGAGTTAGTGGTGAGTGGTTAGACAGTTTCCACAAGGTGATAAACTCAACAATCTTCATTGCCACAATTGTACCCACAGAAAAAATAAAAAAACAAAATGATAGCGAGAGCAGCATTTCAGTTTGAAAATATTGCAAACAAGATAGAAGGACACCAGCACTAGTAGTAAAAACAAAGATGCAAAGATTTTAACATATCAAAAGCAATGTTGAACATTTAAGAAAAAACAAAGGGAATGATGACAGAAAGCAAAAAATAACTGCAGCACAGTAACAACTCAACTTCAATGAGATACTCATGATTAAGAAAGGAAGATAATATTAGCAAAAGAAGAACAGTATATAACATACATCTTCATGGTCATCATCTTCATCATCAGAAATATCATCATCTTCAATGACCAATGCCTCATCAATCTCAACAGGAGATATATCCAAATCTTCATCCTGCAATGTATTAGAAAATGTCAATAGAAGGGCAAGAAAATGAAAGAGGGGGAGGGGGATAGGTGGGAATAGACTAATGTTTAGATACTTCAGGATACTTGACTTAGGTTCATTATTTAGACTAAAGCTTGGCATGCATGTAAACACTGTCATAACAAAAGTAAAAAGAAAAAGAAAAGAAAGTAAGACCTAAATAGGAAAATAAGCCAGCCCAAAAGTAATCTAAAACATTTCCCAACAAAAGGGGCATAGAACTGCACTTTGAAATTGACAAGCATAACGCCAGAAAAAAACAATCAAATTTAAACTGTATAAAGCATTTGATTTTGACTTATAAGAGGCACCATGCAACAAATATCCTGTCACGTGCACTTTACGAAAAAAGGATGAGGATTAGCATATATGAAGCACCCATTTGATCAGAGATCCCAAATACACCGTTACAGGAATGCTGATTATGCAACATAATAAATTATCCTCTCAATGCTAGCTCTACCTCACTTTTTTAGTAACTACGACATTTTGGCTGGGAATCTTACAACAGCTTAATTTTAAAGGGATGATATCATAAATAATTATTATCCCAAGCTATTTATAAAACTAAATGGCAGAGATAAAACATTTTAAGGAACTACAGACAATAAATATAGTGTCCAAAGTTACAGATATCAGAGAAAGTTCAAATGTCTTCCAATCCAATATGGTACCTTTGCATCTTATATAGGCACTTTTAAGTATTCTATTTACATTTCACATTATAAGCCAAAATAAAGACAGCAAAATCCATAGTCAGCTAATACATAGCCAGAAGGAACTAAGAAAAAAAATAAATAAATATATAAATAAATAAAATCTAATAAAAACTTAATAATTGTAAGTTATAAATTGACAGATGAAAAAAAAAAACTGAAGCATTGCAAACTCTTACCTAGGATTTCACAGTATATATAACACCATTTCATAAAGTAAGAAATATAATGTATAACACTGAAATCACACACAAACACCAATAAACGTGCTGTCCCAGGGACAAATCTCCATAACATACAAATACAGCAATGCAGTTGCTGTATCAGAGACAAAAGTCTCCAATCACATGCAAAAACAGCAATACACTCCCATAGACAGAAATCTCCTACAGAAAGTATTCTCTATCCACAAACTAAAGTGACTCCACATTGCCAAATTACAAAACATATTACCAGATGTATACTCCTAAATTCCTAGTACATAACTACCAGCAGTTATTTTCTATGCATGACTACCAACGTACAGTTTCTAACACAGTATTGTTTTCTAAAAGTGTTATTTGAGTTCTAATACAGAACTGATTTCTAAAGCAGTTATTATGAACTAACCCTAACTTAGTTTCCATCCGTATACCTCAGAAGTAGAGTCACCATTTACAGGCTTTGCTTGAGCATCTTTATCAAGAGCTGCTCTTCTGCGAGTAGCATTCCTGGTCTGAGGTCCTCTTGGCTCCTCTTGCGCAGGCTTTAATACAGCTTTTCCCTTACTCTTAGAAGAGCTAGTGCTTTTATCTTGAAGTATTTGCTTTCTAGATGTGTCACCTATATTAACAGATGATCTGGATCTAGTAGAATGACGACGGGTAGTGGAAGGAGTGGATACACCAGCTCCTGCAGGAGTTGTCCCAGATTCAGAATGACCAGCAGGTACAGTGGACTTCTGACCAGATTCACTTCGTTGGATACGAGACCAAAGAAATTCCTCAATGGCTGCTAAACTTGCTAATGGGTCAACCAATACAACATTTGATGAATAATCCTTAAGTGACTTTTCACCCTGAGCTCGACAAAGCCGCAACTTGAAGGGATGAGATAATGCACTTAGTCCAGAGGAGAGGCGTGCACTTCCACTAGATGACCTGGATGAATGACTCAGCACAACAGGGAAACGTTCCAATGAGGACAAGGCATTTTGAAGCTTTTGAACCAAGACAGTCATGGGAGGCACAGTGTCAACCTCAGTTGAGGAAGGTAGTGCAACAGCTATAAATAACTTAAACCTTGTAAGTGCTTGTTGGCGAAGGTTGGGTAAGCGGGTTTCTAAGGATTTATCTTTAGAGAAGTACCCACAGGAAAAATAGTTCAACAAAGCTGCAACAACACCACTGCCAATAAATTCAAATGTAGATACACCATCACCTTTGCCAAGTTCCTTTAGCATGTCAGCTATGACCCCAATTAAATACTCTTCCAGAACAAATCCAGAAGATTTAGATTTCCCCTTTCCATTGGTCCTTTCTTCATCCGCTCCAGTATTTAGCTTCATGCAAAGGTTTTTCAGATTCAAAAGATCATCGGTAATACCCACTTCAGATGCCCCAGCATCTGAAGGAAAGTACTTATCTTTAAAAACCTTTGCAGCTGCACTAACAGACGTACGAATACTTATTGTTGGAATATCCACAGAACTTGGAGGTGAACCAACATTTACTGAAACAGGAGCCTTCAAATCGTCCAAAGGATTCCCATCAGGATTGGAGCTTCCACTGCGTCGCCGATAACGCCTAGAGCGAGATGATGCTCCAGATATAGAATCATTATCCTTCTCAGCAGAAGATGCCTGAGTAGAGATATTGGTTGAATTTGCGGGTAAAATAAGTTGATCCACTGCATGCACAACACCTTCTCTAATGAACATCTTGGAGAATGTCTCAGGAAGCTTTTCCATAAGAATATCAGCAATTTTCAAGGCAGGAACCAACACATGTGGATCTTTCCATGCTAGGACCCCAGCTAAGAAACTGTAAGATCAAATAGAAAACGCATAACTTCTTTGAACACGTAAAATCAGTTAGGATATCAAGTAATATCAACACCATTAAATGTCTACATACCTTGATATATTGGTCACACTCAACAAAGACTGGATCATCTCTGCTGTGCTGAAATACATCAATTTTCCAATGACAGAAAGACATTTGTGCCGAACAGGACCATTGACACTAGAACCATATATCTGTATTAAAGGCAAGCCAATGGCATCAATTAAACCAAAAACACATAAGGAAGCAATGGAGCAATTAATCAGAACTAGTTTCCAATTAACAAATCTATGAAGCAAAATTTAAGCAATTAATCAATGCAACAATTGTCAACCTGTATTAAAACTGGGAGAAGATCCATAGCAAATTGCTTAAGTAGTTCAGGCTGGTCATTTAATAGTTTCTCACGGGCTGATATCTCAGGAACATTTCCATTTGAATCTTCTTGTTTCCCAGAGCTACCAGCGGGAGACTTCCTTACAATGGGCCCTTTCATAAACATGTTGGCCATGATAGGGAGAGAAATTGTTCCTTGTGGCAATGGGGGAAGAAGCTCATTTGCCAGGTTTACAATCTCAAATATCTATATATTAGAACAAATAATTAGAATAATTTCTTCTCTTCAGAAATGCAACCGAACTGGAAATATCAAGGCTCTAACTGATGGTGCATTGAGGTCAGGTCAGAGTCTGATATATGAACCATTACGAGATAAAACTAAACGTGAATGACCAAAAAAAGAAGAGATCTGAAGTTAAACCATACCTGCTCCGGGGGCCTACTTAATGCAGGAGAAACAGAGGCATTAGAAGAAACTCCAGAACCAGATAGAATATCTTTAAGAATACCACTAATTCCGAGTAGTAGTAAAGTTTTAGCTCCAAGAGGCGATCCACTCGCACAAGTTGAAAGAAGTCGGATTAAACCCTGCATATGCCCAAGTCAAGGACCAACAACTACAGGCAAAATGCATGAGACTTGAAGCACAAATTACACTTACGGTATATGTCGGTGTGCTGAGAGAAGCCTGACCACCTCCAGAACTACTGTTAGAGATGAGGGACGCAGCTTGTGTTACGAGTCCATGGTTGCACAATTCATCTAATTTGTCAGGTGATGACGCAAACGCTTCAGCTATTCGAGTCAAACAAACAGAAGCGTGCTCTAAAACCTACAAAAATTGATAATGCATGACGTGAAGGTACTGATAGATAATTTATACTATAGAATATAATTATCAAAATTTCCCACCTATCGAGGTAAACTTCCTTAAAAGGCAAATTTATGGACGAAAAATACAAAATACAGATTCCATTACGTGACAAGACTGACAACAAAACATGACCTTACCTTGGCATCATGGTAATGAAGAAGGTTTGTCAGAAGAGGAACAGCTTCCATCACAAAATCAGACGCATCTGAAGGAAGTTTCTTGCACATATTTGCAGCAGTAGACAATGCAACCCGCTGAAACGAAGAATAACGTCAACTAACACATAACACATGCCACTTAAGGCACCAGTGGCCAAATGAATTAAACTGTCCAAAAGAACAAAACTATAATCATACACTAAATGTAGGTCCTTCACTAACAATTTACCTGAACTCCTGTAGAAAAGAAGTCCAAATAAGAAAGCACAGCCATAAGAGCACCTGCTCGTAGGCAGGCAGTGGGATGCTCCTGAGATATCTTTTTCAGAGCTTGAAGGGACTGTTCATGCCATAAAACAAAGTAATCAAACTGTAAGAATTGCCATTTCAAAATGCTATCTCGCCGATAAAAAAAAAACACGAAAAATTCTTCTCCAACTGAAAATATGACCCTGGGATAATTTTAAAAACAATTAGGCAGCACCAGAGTTCAACATTGAAGCATATAATATTTGTTTTAAAAGTTTTTAACACCGCTTTTCACCAGTCCCACAGTAGTCATGAACTAAGGAACAACCTGCTCAGCCAAGTCCATGTATTCTATGGTGAGCAACCTCGCACAGAAAATTGAAACTGCACCATAATGAACAACCGCAGCACAAGATGAAGGTAGCACGTCGCAGAGATGGGTTAATGCTCTTGCAGCAAGAAGCATGATATCGGGATTGTTCTCGTGATTCAACAAACCCACAAGCACAGGAACAAAGGAATCAACTGAGAATGTACTAAGCGATTCTTCAGTCCCAATTGAAAGCATTTCACAGAGTTGCGTCAACGCTTCAACCTGACGCCCTTCTTCGCCCTCCGCTCGCAACCCAAAAAGGATCTTTTTCAGCCTCCCGTTCTGGTGAGAGGAAGATGCAGAACCCATGGCAGAAGATGGGAGCAGATCATCCAACCCAGCACCAAGCTTCCGAAGCAGCCCCTGAAGTGCACTACTCGCAGAGGTCAAATTTTGATGCAAAATCCCCACACCACCTTCACTGTCATTATCATCGTCTTCTGCACCGCCATCCATGTTCAATGCCAGCCCTCTGTCCGCATCTCTGTCCCTAATCCTAACATCGTGTTCTTTCTCCTTACCCTTATCAGAGTTGTCCTTGCTGCGGCGATCACGTCGGGAACCAGATGATTCATTGGCAGAGTCCATGGGAGGAGGATTCTTGGGAGGAGGATTCTTGGGAGGTAAGGGTTGTTCTTTAGTTCTGGATGCACGGGAGCGAGTGTTGACAGAAGAAAGAGATGCGGTGGCGGTGGCGGCGGCGGAAGCAGAGGAAGAAGAAGAGAGACGCGCGCGCTTGCTGGAACGGGTAGTGGGACCAGAGGAAGGGGATGAAGGGGCAGCTGAGGAAGCCTCCGCCCGCTTCCGGCTCCGTGTTTCCATACAAAATCCACCCAACCCGCAGTCTATCAACTCGCTCGCCACCGAGCGTCAATCACGCTTTCATCCGCCCAATAATCCCTACCATGGATCGAATCTTTGTTGGTGAAACGAATCTGCTCCACAATTTGAAACCCTAGAAATTGCAGATGAGGGGATTGCGCGGTTTTCGAACAAGGCGTCGAGTGAGATTTCGGAGGACTGTAATCAACGGAGACAAAGATTTTGAGGTAATGACGAAAGAGGGTTGTTGCCGGAAAACCCTAAGCCAGGCAAATGGGTAAGAGAGGAAGAAAGAAAAAAAATGGAAGAATAAAGGGACAGAATAAAATGACGCTTTTATATGTAACTTTCTTTGCCTTTTTTTTAATATTTAAATTAAATATTTATTTGATGGTGGTCACTTTCCTTCGTCCAACCGAACTGAACTAGCCATGCTCCTCCGTGGCACTGTCACACCGTGGCGCGTACACTTCCACCCCTCACGACGTCGTTTCAGCCAACGCCACACCAGTCACCACTATCTGTATTATTCGTTGCACCGCAAAATTTACATGAATATAATGAAATGAATATTACGCATATATATGTAAATCAGAATATGGTATACAATTTTAAAAAAAAATGTAAGATTTAAAACATTCTTCAAAGTAGATGCAGATAATTAAGAGAAATTTATTATAAAATATTTCTTTTTTCTAGAAATAACTAGCTTTTACGAATTTTTAAAACAAGTAATTTTAGTCCAATATTTGTCTGACAAGTCTCTACGGCTTGATTTCCACTCACTAAGATAAAAACAATGTAATTAGAGTTTAGATAATTCTAATAGTGTAAAAATTAATAAATTATTTTAGTACGACATCAATAAAAATATGCCAATTGCAAAATAATCCTAATATTTAACGGTCGATAACTTGATTTAGAAACAAAAGTTAATTTTAAAACTCGAAAAACTGAATATGTATAATCCCAATATACCATATAATTATACTATTCGGCATTTGACTATCAATAATTACTTACCGTGCTTATATATATATATATATATATATATATATATATATATATATATATATATATATTTTATAATAAAGAGTAAACGTTATAAACAGGTTAAATATGTTGTTGGCTCTTAATTTTCAGTAAATTTTGAAATTAGTTCATTTAAAAATTTTGGACTAATTTAGTCATTTATTTTTTGAAATACTATATTTAGTCCTTTTAATTAAATGTTGTTAAATTTATTTGGCATTTTAAACGCGTTTCATAATTGTATTTGATTTAACATTAAAGCAAAAATATGTCAAACAGTATACACAACTTAAATATAATTCTGAGATATAAAAGACTAAATTGGTCCAAAGTTTTGAAATGAACTAATTCCAAAATTCATTGAAAGTTAAAGAATAAAAACATATTTAACCTAACATTTTATTATAAAATCGTAGATAAAAAAAAAAAACATTGCTGGTAACATTTATTAAAACATTGCTGAATTGTGTTCAGTTAAAACTCAGATGAAAATTATAATTTATACCTAAAAGCTTGTAGAAATTACTCTTTGAAACTTACATTAACAAAGTAATGGTTTGTGTGTGTTGTGTGTATGTTAGCGAGTCTCTATATGAAAAGAACTTAGACTAAGAGAATAAAATTGTTATCTTATTAGTGTTTATATTTTTCAATTTACTGAAGAGTACAAAGTAACTTATGATATGTTGATGATAGATCATTAGTAAGGAGATATTTTGAAGTAATATTAAAAAAAAAAATACAAATTTATCAAAGTATTCGTGTGTAAAATAACAAAAATTAATCGTGTCGATTTTTTTTATCACGTGCAATGTACATGGTATATATTTATTCGATATAACTAATTTTACGATGAATAAAAATTTAACTATATAAATATATTACAATTAAAATGTATAATAAACAAAATAGTTTGTAACGTACATGATGTACATTTTATAATATTTTTTTTTATTTAATATGAGACTATTTTAATTATCAATGACCATTTTAAGAAATGATGTTTAATTTGTAAATGTAAAAATTAAATTTAAAGTAAACTTGTTATTTTTATAAATAGTGTTAAGAAGTGTAGTTTAAACTTAAGTCAACTCACAAAATTGATTAGGTATGATAATAGATAAAATTATATGTCCAACAAACAGAAATCTCGATATGATGAACTTTTTAAATAATGGTTTAATATTATAATACCATATTAAAAGTAAACTTTAAATCTAACTCAACTATACAGAATTGACTTGTGAGATGAGATTTGTACTCACTAATATACCATAAAATTATCTTATGAAATTTCTAAGAAATAACTTCATTAAAATATGCCTCTTCAACAAATTGTTTTTATTTAGAAGAAAAACGATATCAACACAGTATAAATCAATTTAAAAACACGTGGAATAGATCAAGATTTATATTTTAAAACACTTCTATCATCCAAATTAGATAGTCATAAAAGAAAATGTTTTGAATGATGTATGTTTTTTTTTTCCTTTAGCACTTTCTTTTACTTAAAAAGTATGTTGAAAGATGGAAACTTAATATTTTGTAACTAGTTTCTCTTAAGTAATGAATCTCTTTTTGTAAATCTTAACGTTTTATTATGTGTCTTGAAAATAAGTGTTATTATCATATACTATCCAAAGTTAAACACTATTTTTTTTAATGATAATTACTAGTAAAAATAGTATTTTACATCATCAATTACGTCTTTTGAGAGTTTATGTAAAAGTGGAGAATGTAATTTTTTAAAAAATTAATTAACAATTATAGTGAGATTCTCCCGCGTATATTAAATACAAATAACAACAGTATGCAAAAGAAAATAACATAAAATGAAAAATTATAAACATGAAAACATGAAATATGTAAAATATTTGAAAAATTCATACTTATAACAAGGAAAAATTGCTAAAAAATATCAAGAAAATAAAAAGTAATAGTAAATGGGGGGTTATTTTAAAATGTTGGATTCTCAATATCTTTTGAGCATTGGCATCCTCTCCTTAATTCTATCAAGTTGAGAGGTGTATCAAAAGTTATAAGTTGATTTTTCTTACAAAACTTTCAGATATCAAAATATATTACTATTTTATCACACACAACCATTCTATTATCAAATATATATAGGGTTAAATATGTTTTTGGTCCCTCAAGTTTGAGCGGAATTTTGGTTTAGTCCCTCATTAAAATTTTTGACCAATTTAGTCATTCATCTTCCAAAATGCGTGAATTTAGTCCTTTTAACCAAAATTTGTTAAGTTTATCTGACATTTTAAGCGCATTTCATGATAGTATTTAAATTATTTATATTGTTTGACACATTTTTGCTTCAATGTTAACTTAAATACTATCATGAAATGCGCTCGAAACGTCAGATAAACTTAACAAAATTTGGTTAAAAGGACTAAATTGGTCAAAAGTTTTGATGAGGGACTAATTCCAAATTTCGCTGAAACTTGAGGGACCAAAAACATATTTAACCCATATACATAAAAAAAGGTTAAAAAAAAGCAGGTCAAAAGCCAATTTCCATATACTTTTAATAATTTTTTCAAAATTAGATTAATAGTAAAACACACAAAATACAACAAAATAGATGTAGCAAATTTAACAAGAAAATGATAATTAGTAAAACAAAACAACAATAAACTAGATTATGAATCAATTAAAACATTCATGCATTGTGGTGATGGAGATCCCAAAACAGTAATGATTTCAATTTTAATAGTATAATGAAAACATAAAACACCTATTTGATGTCACACCGAGACTTACACAATAAGGAAAAAATATCTACTATCATGAAATATCCATAATTATTAATTTTAAAACTTAATTATGTTATAAGTCCCTATTAAAATTTGAGAATTTTTAATGGGGTTACTAAATTTTATGATTCATTGAATTTTAAAAATTTCAAAACTTTTTTAAGTATTTGCAATTAAATGTTTCTATTAACGTGGTAAGTATATTGGAGGGTTTCCTCCTACGGCTGCTTAATATTTAGAGACCCTAATGATGTAATATTTCTCAAATGGTAATTGTATTTCGACGAAAATTATTTTAAAATATAATTAAAATTATAAAATATAAATGTCACAATAAAATTAAAAATTAAAAATTAAATATACATAATAAAAAATTATATAATTATAAAACTATAAAATTATGAAAATATGAAATTGTTGAAATTATAAAATTATAAATTTTTAAATTTTTAAATTTTATTTTTTGTAATTTTACATTTCATAATTTTATAGTTATATATTTAATATTTTTATAAAATGTAATTTAATTTTTATTTTAAAGTTTAACATTTTATAATTTTAATTAAATTTAAGAATGATTATCGTTAAATACAATAAATATTTGAAAAAGATTTCTTCGTCATAGACTATGGACTATTATAACAGAATATTATGTGATGATAATTAAGAAGAATGATAATAAAAGATAACTATCAAGTTACAAAGTTAATATAAACATTTAATTGAAGGACTCAACTGAAAATTTTGAGATACTAAAGACTTAATACGATCTCCAAAATGTTCACAAACCCGCTGCCCAACATAAAAAAAATTGAAAGGAAAAAAAATATATCGTGAGGTAGAAAGAAGTTCAAAGTCATAATTTATATAATTTTATGTTAAACTAATATGAGTGGAACCTTAAACTGCACATTTAGGTCAAACTAACATTTAATCAAAAAAAATGTTAAGTTTTATGTCAGATCCCAAACAATGTAACATAAACAAAATTAACTTATTTACAAATATATCATCATCTATCTTTTATCGATATTTTTCGAATATCAAAGAAAACACTGATGTGAAAAAATAATTTTACGATACACGTCTCTTTAAAGTTTTACACACATTTGGAAAAGATAAAAAGTTTAAATCACTTGATTCATCTTTATTTTTCAGAGAAATCTCAAACCGATATCTTTTTTATTATTTATCTCAAATTGGTCTATGTTTTATAAAATTTATTACATTCAAATCATTTTTGCTAGTAGCACACTAATATCATTGATGTGTCACATAGGGATAGCAACGGGTCGGGTCGGACACGGATAGTGTTTACCTGTAACCCGATCCGCAATAAAAAATTCACCCGTTTATCTGTCAGGTATCCGCTTAAAAAATATCTGTGGATATTTTTAAAACCCGTGGGTACCCGTGGATACCCGATACTCACAAATATTTTAAAATTTTATATTTTATAGATTATTTAATATAAAATTATAAAATAAAATAAAATAAAATAATAATTATAATTAAATTTCACATAATAAAATATATACTGCTAATTTTAATTTTAATTAAATTTAACTTAATAAAATATAATTAAATTTTTATTTTAATTTTTTGCGGGTAATGGGTATCCGCGGGTACGGATAGTATGATATCCGTACCAACCCGTTTATAAGTGGGTATTAAAATACCCGCTACATACGGCTAATAAATACCCGCGGGTATTAACTATCCGTCGCGGATTTTATCCGCGGATATCCGTGGGCACGAGTATTGTTGCCATCCCTAGTGTTACATGTCAGGTCATACTTTTTTTTTCAAAAATTATAAAATTTTGTCACGTGTCAAACTGATGTTGTGCCACGTGACAACAACAATGTGATGTGACACTGACAATACTACATGTCATTGTTGAATATGAAAAATCTGAATTTAGTCCCTTTGTTATTTTGTCCTAATTTCATATCTTTTTTTTATACTATAGTAGTTTCATCCCTATCTAGATTAAGACAATATTTATTTTTATATTAATGTTCCAATGATATTTTTAATAGGATTAAGCTTGTTTAAAATTATATTTTACATTGAAACTCAATTTATTATTTTTTTCAAATATTTATATAACAATAGTTTGTGGTCAAATAATATTTGAGTCAATTTAAAAATACTTGAAATGTAAAATTTTAAAATAGTTTTATAACAATTAAAGATGTTTTAAATTGTTAAATAACTTTTTTAAAACAGTTTAATAACAAATTTAAAATAATTTTATAATAACTTAAAATGTTATAAATTGTTAAATAAAATTTAAAATAAATATATTTATCTTAAATTGCTATAAAACTGTTTTAAAATTATATATTTGAGTTTATAAAATTGTTATTTTTAAACTAATTATAACTTTGAAAATTATAAATATATGAATATTTAAAATTAAACTTAAATAAAGTTAAGTGCAGAATTTAAATTTAAATAAATTTAATTTGACTACAAATATTAATTATAATTAAATTTTATTTCAATTTAAAAGGAATTAAATTTTTATTGTTTAAAAAAAAATTGGGACTAAATTGAAACAAAATAAAAAATATAGGAATTAAATTGAAATTTTTCACAGTAACAATGACGTGTGATATCGTCATTGTCACAACACGCTGTCTTTGTCACTTGACAGAACCTTAATCTAACATGTGATGATTCTTTTTTTTCAAAAACAAAAAATTACGAGTCCACATGCAACACATTAACCAACTCTGTTAGTTCATTATTAACGAAAATGACCTAATTATAACTTATTTTTCAAAAAAAAGACCAAATTGAGATAAATAAAGAAATGTTTTAAAATTTATTTATAAGAATAGGACCAATAAAATAATCTAACCAAACTAAAAATATATTATAAAGCAACTAATTTCAAAAAATTAGGACAACAATATAATATATACAACTTTTTTAAATACATAGGTCAATACTTTTTAGAGTATGTAAAACTTTTTCAAAATATATGACAATACTTTGTTCCAAGAGGATGTTATGTGTGTTAGTTTTCTTGTTGTAAGTTTTATTTTGCGTGTAGTGTTAAAACTTCTTAAAATATATTTATTTATATTTTAAAGTGAAAAGTAAAAGTAATATGAGGTTAAATCTGAACTTATTCAAATAAAATCAAACTGTTAAATGTTTTTTTTTTTGTTCGGAAACCTCCGTATTCTATGTAAATACATGTCTACGAAGGCAATACCTTGTACTTTACTTTTAAAGCAGAGAAAAACGCTCTGAAGGCCTACAACATGTTGGTGCATTGTACAGAGTCCATTTTTTGGGTAGACACTGTTATGCAAAAAGTTTGTTTTAGTTTAAGATGATTTAATAAAAGATTCCTAATATGTTTAATTAGGTACATTCTACAAAGTCCCTTACTTGCAGGAATTTAGTTCCAAAACCCACGTCTAAATAAATTATAATTTTTTTAAAGTTTAAATTCAAATGTTTGATATAATTGTTTTATTCGATTACCATATGGAAAATAAAGTGGACAAATATTGAAAAAAAAAATGGAAGAACCAAATAAACAACATGTGAGATCAAATTATTATTAATCAAAAAATTATTAAATAGACTATATGAAAAAATTATGTGTTATTTTTATTAATGTTTAATTAACCATCTACTTTATTTATATTAAAAAGAGATGACAATTGAAATTGTAATAACAAATTTGTTACTATAATAACCCTTTGTTTTATTTAAGGTTATTTTAGTCTTACCTCTATGAATTGAAATCTGAAAACGAGCAAACACTATTTCACTTTTGAATATTATGATGTTTACGTGTTTGACAAATATAGCCATAGGAAAAAAAAGTGTTTTGAAAGCAAAATTCTGAAGACAAAATATCATGAAAAATATTGAAAGTGATTTGTAAACAAAATACAACCTTAAATAACAAATTATGGTTCAGACTAAAATAGGGAATATTTGTTTTTTTAGTTTTTAGATTTCATATTAGTAAAACTAATATAATCTTCAATAACACATATGTTAATATATACAAATTTTGTTATTACACTTTAATCGACATATCTTCCTACATTAATAAAATAGATATTCATAAGAAAAATAGAGAAGATAGAAAGATTTCCATCACCTTTTACTTATATCCATATTATTAAATACATAAATAAATGTCGTAAAAAGTTTTTTGTTTTGTTTTTTTTTTAATTTTACAATAATTCTCCAACTACATACACAAAACACAATACTATACTACAAAAATGTCAACCGGTCAAACTGCTGAATTGTAGTTGCAATTGCTACCAACACCACTTTTCATGTTCTAAAGGTATAACCCTCGTGAAACAACTTTTTATTTATCAACGTGTCTTCTACTTTTCTTATATTTTCTTATAAATAATATATATAATTTTAATTAAAATTCGGATAAGTTTTTATTTATTTATTTATTTTTAATTTCATCTCATTGTAGTACACACCTGGAAGCAGTATATGAAAGATAATTTTTTTGTCGTATTTCATATGGAAACTAGCCAGGTGGCGTGTATACCGTTAGAGGCATTGGGCGTCACGGTCACCGCGAGGTGATATGGCCGAAAACCCATACCGACAACTTCCCATGCACGCCACGTGTACAGTTAATATATTTTATTGGTATTTAATTCCGTAATTAACTTAATCTTTTGGATGCTTTGCTTTCTGCATCGTCTCTGGAAGTTCAATTGCTTGGCCTATGGTCTTGGACCGTTTCGTTGACCTGCCCCACCTCTGCTATAAGGACAAAAAAACGCAACCGTTTCATCTTCATTTCTTCACAATTTTGTTGGGGCTAGCTCAGTAGTAGTAGGAATGGTGAAGTAAAGAGAGGAATCGCGATCTGGGATAGGGTGTAGCTGAAAGAATAAGGATCGAGTTGAGATGGGTTTCTTTAGTGCCATTTTGGGGTTTTTCGGATTCGGGGTTGGGATTTCCATTGGCCTTGTGGCTGGCTATTTTCTCTTCATCTACTTTCAACCCACTAATGTTGAGGTAAGTGTGCGTGTAGCACCGTACACTGTGATTCTTTGAGCATTGTCCTCGTGATTCGCTTTGATAATTGTTATTGTGCCTTGAACAGGATCCTGAAATCAAACCAATGGTGGAGCAAGAGCAGGAGACTTTGCAGAAGATGTTTCCGGAGATTCCTGTTTGGATAAAAAGTCCGGATTTCGATCGGGTAACCGAACTACTCTATTGCTTCGTTTTGTTTCTTTTTCTGGCTTTAGGATTTGGCCGTTGAACTAACCCGATTCGCCGTTTTTTTTTTTCTCAAGCTTGACTGGCTCAACAAGTTTTTAGAGTATATGTGGCCGTATCTTGATAAGGTTTGTAGTTTTTACTTGCTTTACCTTGGCTTTTGGTTGCTCTTGTTTCTTCGCCTGTTTGAATGTAGAGATGTTTTTGATTATTTTTTTAGGCAATTTGCAAGACTGCCAAGAACATTGCAAAACCCATAATTGCTGAGCAGATTCCTAAATATAAAATTGATTCTGTTGAGTTTGAAACACTCACGCTGGGTTCACTGCCGCCAACTTTTCAAGGTTAGTAGATCTGGACACGATGCATTCTTAGGGTTTTGACAATGTTTTGTTAACTGCGTCAGCTAATTAGGGTTTTGACTGTGTTTTTGTGAACTGCGTCAGCTAATTCATCGAGTTTTGTTTTTTGGTATAACTAGGAGGTATACCCCCGGTCGGTCCAGTTTTTTTTTTTGATAAAATGGTACCAAAATCAGACTCAGTTGCGACTTTATGCCCGAATCGAGAGTTCAATCCCAGACCTTGGTTAAGGAACCCAAATAAACAACCTGTGCGGACAATTTTTGGTTTCGTGGAGTTACTATTCAATTGTTTACAAAGGGATAATTTAGGAAGAGGATTTCCTGATGACTGAGAGAGAAGTAGTTTTGAATATTAACCTTCAATTATATTTTTAACTTTACGAAGTTAATCTGTTGTAAGAGGAAAAAATGGCCGTTAGATAATAGATTATGATGAGTGAACCCTTGATTGTGTGAAATGTTGTGACTGCACCTTGTATAGGTCCATAAATATGGCTATTTTTAGATATTGGTAGTTTAGCAAAGATAATGTTTTTTTGGGACACGAAAGACATTATCAGAAAAAGTTCATTTGATAGAGAAAGAGTAACCGGCATTTAGACACAATTTTCTCGTTTGCCACTGTATACACAACTCCAACGTCATGGGTTTTGTTGGTCCAAAATAAAAATTTATCGATTAAATTCAAGGTTTGAAATTGAGGTTGTGCTTCAAGGTTTCATAATTATGAGTCGGTTGTTAAATTCTTAAAGATGGCTCTTTTGTGTCTTCTTCTTTGCATTAAAGGGTTGTTTGGCCTGTTTCTCTGCTATTCTATGCCATAACTGATTGTCTCTTGTTAACTTTCTTTTATGTCATATTTATATTCCTAATACTTTTGTTGAATGCACGTTGATAGGAATGAAAGTTTATGTGACTGATGAGAAGGAGTTAATTATGGAGCCTTCTGTAAAGTGGGCCGGAAATCCTAATGTTACTGTTTCTGTTAAGGCATTTGGGTTGAAAGCAACTGTGCAGGTAATTTGTTGTGTTTGAGTGAGTTAGTAGAAAGGGCGTAGGTGCTTTTTTCCCCTTCTTACTGAGATCTCTTATTTTTATCAGGTTGTAGATTTGCAAGCTTTCCTATTGCCTCGCATTACTTTGAAGCCTTTGGTTCCTAGTTTTCCTTGCTTTGCCAACATATATGTCTCCCTCATGGAAAAGGTTGGTGATTGTTGTATTACTGATCCACTTTGCACAAGTATAATTCGTGGTCATCTATTCAAAATGCTTTAATTCAGGATATATTTCTGTCTTATTTTATTGCTTGTATTGCACAATGTTTGATTGTTGAATTGCTTTTTTGCCCGTTTTGAAAGTTTTTAAAGAATGTTATTTACAAGAGCTATAATTGTTTTTACGTCTAGAATACACATGTATTAAGGATCACTATCTTCTAGAAATCACGATCACAACTACCTTATATTGTAAACCTAAATGTGGTAACCTTTGCGTTTGTGATGTTTAGAATAAAAAGCTAATCACAGTCATGATATTTATGCATCTTACTACTGAAAGGTGACTTTCAATATATTTTGAAATTATAGGACAATTAGGGCTTGTGCCGTGAACATGATGTGATAGGATAAGGGAATATGATATAATAGGATAAGAGAATATGCTATTATAACAACAAGATAAAGAATAATTATATTTAGTACGCAGTGCACACAATAATATACATGTTGAAATGACACTTTTTCATTAAAATTGTATATAATTTTCTAAAAATCGATTTTCAATTTAAATTTCTAACATTATGAAAATTACAAAGAATAATTTTAACTAAATTATATTTTATTTATAGAACTATATTTGTAAAATAAATAACTATAAGATTTTGAAATTATTATTAGCATCTTTAAAATTATTTAAAAAGGCATTTTTTAATTTTAATATTCTGATAAATAATATAATTTAAATTTATGTGTCACAATAATGACTCATAAATACATATAAGATAATATGTCAAATAAAAAATTATGATATATATATATATATTAATATTAATATTAATATTAATATTAATATTAACAAAATTATACAGAGTTTTTTATTTTATTTATAGTTACTTTTTCTTAAAATTATATAGATAAATAGATAGATGGATGGATAGATATGGATATAGTTTAGCAACTTGTTTGAAGTTCCATATTGACTAGAAATAAGGCCAATTTAGAGTATGTATATATGTGAGTGCAAATCTCACCTTACAAGTTGGTTTTTGTGTGGTTGACTTAGACTTAAAGTCCACTTCTTAACACAACTTTAAATTTAAATATAATATAATAATTGTGACTGTGTTCTTTTTCTTTTAGGGTGGGCTTCCTCCATATGCAAATGATCTGTGGTTGTATGTCTGGAGTTGTTATTGCCATCTTATCATAACCTAGATGATGTTGAAATCCCAACATTTTTTCTTCCTTATAGATAATTGACTGTTATTTGATTTTGTTTTCTTCCTTCCCAAGATTGGTATATCAAGTGGTGATTATTTTATATATGGTACGTACTTATCTTCTCTTTGTTTCTATTGTACATTTTCTTGTAGCCACATGTTGACTTTGGGCTAAAGCTCATAGGGGCTGATCTTATGTCTATTCCAGGCGTCTATAGGATCGTTCAGGTATAAGATGCCACTGTTTTTATTTGTTTGTTTGCATGGTAGACTTGCACTCATTTGTTTTCCACCCTTTAAGCCAGAGTGGCTGCTGCCTGCATGGTAGACAATGTCACCTCTGGTACATTTTATTCTGGAACGAGTGATATTATCAACCTAGACCATTGATTTGTGTTTGCACAAAGCATCTTGCTTGCTGAATGAAGGGAGAATTATCAGGGATTGCATCAAGCTGGTTTGGTGTTTGCTTATGATAGATAGACATTTGATTGCTTGAGGAAATTAGAACTTGTGCGTTAGTAATTGAACTGTCTTGTATAACTTGGATGTACATGAAGAAATACGATAGGTAGTGTAGATGTCTTAAATTGAATGGCTTGTGGACTTATTTGGTGTTATCTTACAGTTCATAGAGGGTATAATCAAGTCTTGTTGGTTAAAGTGGTTCAATGGTGTGCTGTTATTATTTTTTATTGAAGTCAGTTTGTAGTTTGGGTATTTGTGATTTATTCTTTAGTAGCATCCTATTTTTGTTATTTTACTAAGCTTGTTTTTGTTTATTGAAGTTTCAGTGCTTTTAAACTAATTTAAAGAGTTTTCTTTTCAGGATATCATCAAAGATCAGGTTGCAAACATGTATTTATGGCCCAAAACCTTGGAAGTTCCAGTTTTAGATATGTCAAAGTATGCTTCTTCATTTATATAAATATTTGTTGAAAATATATATTTATATTGCGTTAACCCCTTTCTGTTTTTTCTTGGAATGTTATTGGGAAATCATAGAGCCTTGAAGAGGCCTGTTGGAATTTTACATGTAAAGGTTCTTCATGCAATGAAGCTAAAGAAAAAAGATCTTCTTGGTGCATCTGACCCCTATGTAAAGCTAAAGCTTACTGATGATAAATTGCCATCGAAAAAGACTACTGTGAAGCACAAGAACTTAAATCCTGAATGGAATGAAGAATTCAATTTGATAGTTAAAGATCCTGACTCCCAGGTTTTAGAGATTAATGTTTATGACTGGGAGCAGGTAAACCTCTTGAACTTTTGAGTGTTTTTTCTTGTTTCTTCTTATGATATGTCAACTGAAATTTGGTTTCGTATCTTGTTTAGGTTGGGAAGCATGATAAGATGGGTATGAATACAATATCTTTAAAAGAAGTTTCCCCTGAAGAGCCTAAACGTTTTACTCTTGACCTCCTAAAAAACATGGATCCCAGTGATGTCCAAAATGAGAAGTCACGTGGGCAGATTGTTTTAGAACTGACATATAAACCCTTCAAGGAGGAGGATTTGGCCAAGGGTTTTGAAGAGACGCAGACTGTGCCAAAAGCTCCTGAAGGTACTCCGGCAGGTGGAGGTTTGCTTGTTGTTATAGTCCATGAAGCTCAAGATGTCGAAGGGAAGTATCACACTAATCCACATGTACGACTTATATTCAGAGGGGAAGAGAAAAAAACAAAGGTAGGGAATCCTAAGAACTGCGTGCATTTTTTATTTTATTTCTTCATTATCTGTAGTAGATAAACTAGGTGGGCTTCCTAAATTTTGCCATGGAAGATAGGAAAAACATCTTTACAAGCTTAGGTTTTAATATGCCTTAATGAATTTTCAGACTTCTTTACATTCAACTAATCCCTGTAGGCAGTAGCTAATAGACCCTAATTGGGAGGGGTGGGTACAAAGTACAATTTGGCAAATTTATTATGGAATGTAATATAGTGTTAGAGATTTTAATCAGCATATTGTAATTTTATCATTCTACCCACTATATGGTATTGGCTTGTTACTTTAATAGGCTGTTAAAACAACTTCTGTATAATGACATGATTGATTTGATCCAATGGATTATTCACGTCTTTAGTCAAGCACCTAATTAATTAACTTTGTATTACTATACCAAACGTAGAGTAGACCGAGAAGATGGTAGCTTGTGCATTAATTTGGATTGATATTGTTTTTTTTATGAAATGCTAATGATACTGTGGTTACAATCACAGCGCATTAAAAAGAATAGAGATCCAAGGTGGGAAGATGAGTTCCATTTTATGGTGGATGAGCCTCCCACCAATGATAGATTACACGTGGAGGTCCTCAGCACTTCATCACGAAACCTTCTCCACCAAAAGGTACATAATCACAGCAAGTCTTATGCTCCAAATATGTAATGCATTATTCTTAATATGATGGTATGCCGCGGAAAAGGTACATGAACATGATCATAGCAAGTAGAAACTAAACCGGCTAGACTAGGAAGCTTCAAATTGTTGAAGGAGGTTGGAAGTACTCGGGAAATCTACACACATTTAATGATTTCAAATCCAAATATAAAACGTGTAGGATAAACAACTGCCTTTAGCTTTGGGTGATGTTGTTAACAAACACACAATTCTATAGTATAAGTGAAGAAAAGAACTCAGCACCAAGGTGCTACTGTTTTATTGAAAGAATGAAATCAAGAAAACAGAGAACAATGGCTGCCATGAGCACACTGTCATCTCAGCCCAAAAAGCCTGTCCCAACAATCCTCACCCCTTCTCTCCTCACCTTCCTCCCCCTATATCCTTCCGCCCTTCTGACAGAAAAGAATATCTAAGATTCCCTATTCTCTCTCCTCTTGCCATCTCTGCTAAACAGTTAGCACTTTCCCCTTCAGATTTTGCTTGTGGACCCCAATTAATGGTTTTCCATTTTTTTCTTTCATGCACCCTCTTAACCTTCTCTTTTTGTCTCTCATCTTCTTGGGCCTGGGCTTGATTCGTATCAGATGTCATGTTTAATCTACCTGCATCTGCTTCCTTCCAATGAAAACATTTTACCGTGACATGCTCACAGTTAAAATCTATTCTAATGGAAGCTTTATGAGTTTATATATTTATGAAGTTGCTTGGTTTTATTGGAAGAGAAGAAAGTAAATCACATGTCTCTAAAGTTCGAGTTCGAGTTCGAGGGAGGTTTATATAACAGTCAAAATGTACGTTGGGAATGACTGTAATCTTGTTTGTAGAATTGAATGTTGTGAAATTGTCTTCTGTAGTTCATATAGGAACATTGTTTTGAATTTTTGGGAGATAGGAAGGTAGAGAGGATCTTTTCTATGTTCTGCGGTAAACTATATGCACATGCATTAGGTTTTTGTCATGACTATTTTTGCTATGACTTCATTAGTTTTTGCCCTTCATAGCTAAAATGCATATTTATATAGCCAATGGTTTGTTTTTACCTTTCATGTTCTTGACATGGCCGAGTTTTATTATCTGCTGCTTCTTTTGGCATTAGGAATCACTGGGTTATATCGACATCAATCTTGGGGATGTTGTTGCCAACAAAAGAATTAATGAGAGGTACCATCTCATAGACTCCAAGAATGGTCGCCTCCAGGTAGAGTTGCAGTGGAGAACCTCAGAAGCAGGATGATTAAATTCTCCATCAATTTGTATTTCTGATTCCTTACCCCATCATCCTTTCCTTCTTTTAAATTTGTCTTGCGAGATATATTGGTTTTATTTGTCAATCATGTACATGTTTGTGAAAAAGGTTTGAAATAGCAAAAGCATAAAGATGATTTGGTTTGGAGTATAATATACGTTTACATTATTTGATTGGATATATGATGCTTATCCCATTTTCAGCTTGAACAATAATGTCAACTAGCCCCTGTTTTTATTTTTTTCCCAGATTAATCGGCTAGCCCATATCCAATATATCAGGAATTATCAATATTGTTATCCCGGTACTTTTGACTCACGAAATTCGCCTAGTCGTAAGCAGCTATTCATGAAAGCTTTTTTTAAACTAATTTTAACTTACAAAAGTTATTTTACCTTTTTTTCTTTGAAAGTGTTTATAAAAAAGTTTGTTTAAAATTCCTTTACCAAATCGATGAAACAACTTAACTGCATGGTTAAAATTTGAGATCAGATTCATTTAAAACATTATTCAAAATTTTGATCTTTTATTTGTGAAAGTGTATCAAAATTTTGATCTTTTATGAGAAAAAAATCTTCTTATTTTCCTCTAAAATACAAAAAGTGAATATTTTGTATTTTAATAATACACGTAAATATATGATGAATCAAATATCACGTGACACTTTAGTTTTTTTAATATAATATCAATATTTAACTTATTTTAAAAAATACAATCTTCCAAAGAAATTTTATTTATTTATTTTAAAATAAATATAATGGGCTCAAATTAGTAATTTTAGTGAGATGAGAATAATTTTTTTTTACATAAATTAAACTTAGTATTCATTCAGTTTATAAGAACTATAAACAATTATTATAGTTCTTAAAAAAACAATGGTTTGTTTCATAAAAACCAAAATTTTATCTTAGAAAGATTAAAATATATGTAAAAATTTCAAAATTAGAAAATTGTAAGAGAAACTGTCATCAAAACCACCTTTTTTGTTTCGTTTTGTTGTTTTTACTCATGTATAAGTTTTAAACGAAAATCACAAACAAATGTAAAAAAAAAAAATCCTAGGTTGTTTGTTCTAGTAGGTATAATATGGCTATGTATGAGAATGGATTCATTTAAATGTACAATTAAGTTTTGGACAGATATGAAATATTGGACAGATGGTAATAAAGTCGTGCACTATCTCTCTTGTCCGAAACGAATTGGAAATTAATGGCCTTGCATAAGAAACATGTCCGTATATTTTATGTTGAAAATTTCTGCAGCACCTTTTTATTAATGCATGGTAGTTTTGTTAAAAAAAAACATTATTCAATAAAAATAATATATAGTTTTATTTAGAAATAAAACAAAATGTGAATGCGTTTTGTCCCTTCCTAATTTCGATTTGTTTTTAGCTGATTGATTATGAATTGTGGTGAAGCTAGCGAGTGAGCCAATTAAAAAGTGTGACGTGGCAATAGAGAAATGGGAAGGCATTGGAATATGCCATGGTAATGGGAGCACCACCCATACATACAACACAATTATCCATTCACTCGTTCATTCAATACATTCTCAGTTAGCAGTTAGCAGTGCACTGAGGTTTTCTTCTTTGTTCTTTGGTTTCTCTTTTTCGCGTGTCAAACAGATTCCGTTATCCCCTGAGTATGGCGTTGCCGGTGGTGGTCGACTCAGAGTACCTCAAGGAGGTCGACAAGGCTCGCCGCGATCTCCGTGCACTCATCGCTAACAGGAACTGCGCTCCTCTCATGCTTCGCCTAGCGTATGTTCTTCTTCTCTATTTCTTTTATTTTTTCCAGCCAAACAGTTTGATGCTAATACTTAGGTTTCGAGTTTTCGCTTCTTACACGGTCAACGCTGCGATCGTGCAATTTTATTTCGTTTTTCCGTGCTTGAAATTGCTTAATCTGATGCAGCTGGCACGATGCCGGCACTTACGATGCCAAAACCAAGACCGGTGGACCTAACGGTTCGATCCGGAACGAGGAAGAATATTCTCACGGTTCCAACAATGGCTTGAAGAAGGCTATTGATTTCTGCGGTATGTTTTCTTGTCTCGCTCGCTCTTATTTGCGCTTTGTGCTATTTGAGTATTGAATTTATAACAAGACATATAGGCTTCGATTAGATTTGTGTATTGGCGTGGTCCTGCCTTGTGTTGAGTCGAGATTCGAACCTATTCCAGTTCAACTTGCTTTGGATATTTTTACCGAAATAGTATCGTTGGTTGTAATTATGACGGTCCCCTTATTTTTCTAAGAGTCGGCTTATTTTCTGATGTCACAGAGGAAGTGAAGGCAAAACATCCTAAGATTACGTATGCAGATCTTTACCAGGTAATCATTCTGTTTTCATTCAGTTGTTTGTTATGAAAGTCTGTAGTGAATCTGATAATTTGGTACTGAATTATTTAGCGATAATTGTAGAATGTGGTAAATGAACTTCCAAAGTTGTGTGAGATGTATATGATAATTGATTCAGGGTTCCATTTTCTGCAACTTTTGACTCAATTTACTCTTTTCGTACGCTGTTTTTTATGCAAATCTCGTGGATGCTGGCTAGGCTTTGGCTTTTCCGTAGTGCCAGGTGGTGTAGTTTATGATTCTTGTTTCATTTTTGTTGCCTAATATTGAATTTCAGTACGAGGTCGATGCATCAATAGTAAAGTTACATACTTATCTAGTCCAGTGATGCAGTGCCTTGTTACAATTAGGGCTCATGCTGTCATAATGTGACATCCCTGACTACTTATGGTTTCACATTACAACCCTTTATGTGGCTGTGATATTGTGATTAGTGGTTGTGTTCACAACCACTAATCATTCCTTTTTGATATGTTTGAAAATCACAAAAGGATCTGCTACGTAAGTGCAATCAAAGTCCTCAAACAAAATTTTCTTCATTCTTTCTCTTTCTTTACTTGGTAGTTTAGGAAATTTTGAAGGGTGGGGGGATTTTAGGATGTTGGCAAGTTGGTGAACGAAAGGTATTATTTTAAAGGCATTTACGGCCTGTTTAATACTGCACACAAATGTTTCTCTCTCAAAAGAGGGGGAAAAATCCTTAAAACAAGAATTATGGGTAGCTATGCCAAATTTTTATAAAGAGCTATACTACACCTAGATGTTGCTAGTTAAAAAGCTTACAGGAGTACAATTAAAGGTGGAGCTCCTCTGTTAGTTAATGCAATGCGTTTCAAGTTTTAATAGTTTAATCATTTCCCTCCTTGTAGTTCAATTCTTTTGTAGCTAGTTAGGACATGCATATAGTTAACGTCAGTGCTTAAGATTTCTGCAAGGAAGTTGAACACCATTTGACTGGATTTTATTATGCATTTATGTACTAATGTTAAGGTTAGAAAATGTCAGCAATTTCATATTCTGAAAATCAAAGTTTCCCTTAACGTTTCTGAAATAGTTTATGTCAGAATCAAGGGTTTACTGGATATTTGTGTATATGACGCACAAGTCCATTAAATCCGATGAGTGCATGAATTCAGATTCTGTTGAAACAGAGAGGGGGAAGATTATTACTCATGGGGCTTACGTTATATAAAAAAAGACTCACATTCTTAAGTAGAGAATTAAATTAACTGCCTTATAGATTAGATTATACAATCTGCTCTAAAATAATTTCTTTCTCCACGTGCTTCCAGCTTGCTGGTGTTGTTGCAGTTGAGGTTACGGGGGGTCCCACAATTGATTTTGTTCCTGGTAGAAAGGTAGGTTGTGCCATACAAAGTCGGAATATTTCTTGTTATGAAATCAAGGAATCTTGTTTAGTTGATGCGATCTTCTATTCTTGTAGGATTCAAAAGTATCTCCTAAAGAAGGGCGGCTTCCTGATGCTAAACAAGGTGTGTTTTTAAATTTTGTCAGTAGTGGAACTGTTCCCTTTTCCTGGACTATGAAATATGTTATATATTTTCTATTCCCTTCACAATGGACTAGGTTAAGAATTTTAATGAAAGCATAAGAATATGGCAATGCTGTTTGTAGGTGTTTCTCATCTCCGTGATATCTTCTATCGAATGGGCTTGACTGATCGAGAAATCGTTGCGCTGTCTGGAGGGCATACGCTGGTAATTCTCCTTTTTGTGTAATATCTCTTTTATTACTTGCTGTGATTATGGATAGATATACTTACCTTAATTTCTCTGGTCTTATAAGGGGAGAGCACATCCAGACAGATCAGGTTTTGATGGACCTTGGACGGAGGACCCTCTGAAGTTTGATAACTCATACTTTGTGTAAGACTCGTGTTGTGTGCAATAATACTATTAACTTTATCTGTTCTTTGTAGAGCTTCACTAGTGCCTTACAATTCATAAAGAGTTTGATTTTTGTCTACAACTGAATATCACCGTTAAACAGGGAACTTTTGAAAGGCGATTATATTGGGCTGCTCAAACTTCCAACAGACAAGGCTTTATTGGAGGATCCTGAATTTCGCCGTTACGTTGAACTATATGCGAAGGTAATGGAGATTAATTCAAATAACTACCATTGGATATCTGTTTGTGCCGTGTCCAAATTACCAATTAATGTTTCTCAGTAGTGTTTCATCGGTCTGTTTGTTTAGTATAAGCACCAGTAAGCTTGCAAGCTTATTGCATTAATTATTAGGTCAATCTTTGTCCTGATTTACCTCTAGGGTTGGTCTAGTTGTGAGGGATTTGTGTTGTATTCGTAAGGTAGTAGGTTGTATTCTCATTGCGACACTCTCACCGTTGTCCACAATAAAATCTTTGGGCCTGAACTCATTAAGTAGTGATTGATTAGTCGGACCCTTCTTACCCATAAGCGTTGTGCTTTGGAGTTTACTACGCTATCTTGGCACTTCATAAGTTAGGATGGTATTTTTCCCGTTGTTAGTTGGGTGGCTAAACCAACAAATTAACTTATTTAATATGACATCGACCTTTTATCCATTGGTTGGTCAGGTATAAATAAAACTACTTACTCTTCTGGCAATTGACCTTACCTTGTCCTTTATTTTCTTTATTTGACACTGATGAAACTAATTTTTACATTAAACTATATAACATGCCTGTTAGCCTGGGATATAGCTAGACTTAGATTATTGGGTGGCCAACCGTAGAACAATTTTACATAAACATAACTCTCAAGTTTCCATACTTACATAAGTTATAAGAGAATTACAATTATAATTTAATTGTATGATGAATTGCATTGCACCCACTGAGCCCTTGAGATTTTTTTCTGCATTACATTCAACTTTTAAAATAACTATAGTACTTATTTAATTGAAATAGTTTGCAGTTATAAAAGAATATTATAATGTTTTCCATGGTCCGTGGCTTTGGTACAATATTCACGGACACGGTTCCTTAAAACCTTTGAATAATTTAGGTCATATAGGTGTGAATTTGTGATTAAATCATGGTAGAGACTTAGAGGTTATAATAAATCATTGGTTGAATTAGAATAAAGAAAATGAAGATAGCGATCATTCCTAAATCATAGGTCTCTCATTCTATTTCTGTTACAGACGCACAGTCTCACCCAAAGTAAAATAATTAGGGAAGGGGATTGAAATTTGAAGGTTGTCCAACTCTCTATGCACTTTCAAATAAGGGCACGGGGGGTGCATGAGACGTCAAATAAGAGAGAAAACGGATTTCGAGAAGGTTAAGGAGTTTACTATATTTCATGTATTTTGTTTAACCAACTGAACTAGACTTCCTTTACAGTCCATAAATATGATTAAATCATAAAGTATAAAAATTATATCTCACACTATAAATGACCAATTATTATACTAAAACTGTCTAATGGTGATGGTCTAGTAATAATATTGTGAAAGAGTTGCATTCTATTTGAATTGTGATTTTTTTCATTACACGTGCGCAGACCATTCTAATTGGTGTTCTTGCTGTTAGCGCTTATATTGTATGTAGAGTTTTAGAATAACTTTAGACATTTAGGCGAAGTTTATGTTTTGCTCCATTAAAGAAAATTAAGAGCATAGGTATTTGCAGCAAAGTTGTGATTGCTGTTAGTGTGCATCATTGAATTGCTTGAATCTGTCCGCTGTCTTATATTTTTAAACTGTCACTCGGGCAGGACGAGGATGTATTTTTCAGGGATTATGCTGAAGCGCACAAGAAACTTTCAGAGCTAGGCTTTGTGCCAAGTTCAAAGGCGATTTCTATTAAGGATGGGACCATATTGGCACAAAGTGCTGTAGGAGTAGTTGTTACTGCCGCAGTGGTGATCCTCAGTTACTTGTATGAAGTTCGCAAAAGAGGGAAGTAGACCTGGACATGTTCATCTCTCTTGGATGTTACATTTGCTTGACCCCGACCCATTATGTGCAAAATAGGGTTCATTTTTGCAGCTTCAGTTTCTATTTACTTGGCGCCAATAAAGAACAATGCTACAGTCACTCTGACTTTTATATGAATAGACTAAAAATATCCTGAATACTCAATTTGAGAGCAACGTCATAATACGTAAAAACAAAATTTAGCATTCCAGTTACGTGTTATTCACTGAAAGGTTAGAGGAGAGTAGACATGCCCATTTGCTCAAATAATAATAAAAAAAGAGGCTAATTTGTCATGCATGTTTCGTGCGAGGAAATCAGAATTACGAAAACTGGTACTGCGCTAGCTGAGATTTATGAAAATCATGCAGTAAGTTAGTCTGAACTAGAACAGAGAATACTGGTTCGAGTGATAACCAGATATATTACCTGTGTATTATACAAATGATTTGAATATATAAAATAAAAATATTAGTTTATAATTGTTATAAAATTGAATATACACAAACACAATTTATTGAAATGTATTTATGTTTTTTTAACTTTGTAATGTATAGTAAATGTCAAAACTATGTCACAAATAAAATCAATGTGAGTAATTTTTTTTACCAAATATAAATATATGAAGCTCAGTTAGATTCAATATTTAGTTAATTTATAGAAGAAGAAATCTAGTTATGCTAAGAATAATTATAAAAAAAAAAATTGTGGCAAGTGTTGAATACTATATAATAGAATATGGTGCGTTAACTATAGGAACAATTGAGGAATGGAGGTGCATTTGTATTCCTTGGGTGAAGAAAGACAAACAAACGTGTTTGTTATGGCAATTAGGAATACAAATTGGAGCCCTCCTACCCTCCTCCATCTCTAGTACTCATCATCATGTATGCCGATTTGAAAATGTATAGGCTGGAGGACACATGTGGTATTTAAATCGGATAAAAATGAAGAGCGGTAAAAGGAAGAAGTATGCACACAACAACGTGAGACTGAGATTGAGATATATCGAAATCTGCGGTAGTTGTCTGCCAACACTGTTTGAAGAGATTATTAATATATATTTTTTAACCTTATCCACTATACAGAGAGAGAGAGAGAGAGGAAAAAAGGTTGAAGTTGAGGAAGACACATGTGGAGGACAACGAAAGAGGTAGGTAAGAGCTCTTGGAAGTTAGGACAACCTCCCACGAGTACCTAAGCACATGACAAACTCGTGTTGATGTGCTGTGCTGGCTTTCATCAATCATGTAAATGCAAATCGTACGCCACACTCTCTTCCTCTCTATATGTAGTAGTAGTATATTAGACGACTCCCTTTTCCCTTCAACATTCACATTTTCCCTCCCATGTGGAACAACAATGTAATCATCATAATAATAATTAAACCCAACTCATCTATGTCTATGTGTATTCTTTCGCCTTTCTCCAATCATATATTATTTATTGCTTACTTTACTCTTATACGCACATTGCATCTTTTGGTTGGGTAGCCTTGTTGCCTCGCCCAATAAAATCTCCCACCATCTTAGTTGAGTTGTTCATTCTCTTTAAACTCAAAGAGCTCGTATTAAAAGCTAATGCAGTTAATTAATAGGAGACGAGACGAATACATACAATGTGCGTGTTTTTAGGTGCACACATATTTATTTGGTTACTTGGGTGTGGTGTGTTATGTGGCATGGTTGAAGATACAAGAGGAAGAGGATTTGGTCTAGAATTGCAAGTACAGTCAGAAAAGATGAAAAGGTGGGTGAAAATACTCCCAATAATTTCACCCATGTGGACTCAATCTTTTCCCTACAATCGTGCTGTTCCTCCTTGAAAGCAACCTCTTCCCATGAATATTAGCCCTCACCATCTCAGGGACTGGATAACACTGCTATAATAAGAACACAACAAAAAGATTAACCATGCCCCCATTCCCAACCTTTTCCTAAACTTGCAACACAGAAACGAAAACCCCCTACACAACCACAACCATTTCGCATTTCCAATTCCCCCTTCTCTCACTTCAACAACATCTTTCATTCAACACTTCTAGAAAGTAGAAACTTGTCTATTTGATCACCCTCTCTCTCTCTCTCATGCATCATAATGCACCAATACAATAAAGAACCACAACTACCATTACCATCCCTATTCTTTTCCACGCTATTTTCTTTTCTTTTCTTTTCCCTGTTGCAACTAACTTTCCCAAGTAACTATTCTTTTACGGAAATTAAGCCCACACGAACCCTTATGTTTATTTAACACACACTGTTGCTTTGCTTGGTTGCTGGCTGTCCACAATGAAACAACCGAATCATTGTGAAGAGCTTCAGAATTATATGTTTTACCATCGGATGCGCAGTCATGTGCTGGATAGAAAAAACATGGCACCGTCTTCTGCGTGTACACACACACATGTAACATTTTTTTATTCAACAACAACAAGGTTGTAACATTCCAAGATAATAATAAGAATCAAACTGAAATGCGTTAAGGTAGGTAGATCCTCCTAATCAAGTCAATTTCGAATAATGAAAAGCCTCTCTAACTTCAATTTGATTCCACTGTCACATGTACATTTTTTTAATCCCCAACCCGAACGATTAAATTAGAGATAGCTTGCTCCTCACATAACCGGAGTTTGACAGAGCAGTTGTTGAAGAAGGAATTTGGAACTGGTTTTTTACTCAGCAGAGATAAATTGGCAAGCGTGGGTTTAAGTTTTATATTAAGGGTAAAGCTTATGAGAAATAAAAAATGTTTCTTTTTTTTCCAAAAGGGGGTAAGAGATCACATCTTGTCCTGCATTGCCCATACTTTAATACATTCTACTTTACACCAACCTGAAGGTTACCCATTGTTAATGTCTTTTAACTAGTTATATCATTGATGCAAATATAGTATAAATATATCATCAGATAGGGAGAGGAAAGAGAAAGAGAGAGAGAGAGAAAGAGCCAACAGCCACTCTCCTTAACCTGTCTCACCAACTCGCGTCTAGAAGCACCAATTAGGGTCTTCCTTCTCTGTCCTCTCTTCTTTTTCTCTCTCTCTCTCTGTTGTGTTCTGTCCCCTTTCTTTTGGAGTCAAAAGCCTATAAAACCACACCCCAACTCCCTCTTTAACCGGCTTCTTTGTTGCTGCAAGCCAATCTTAATTCCTACCCTTACTTACATTACATACATATACGTATCGTATCATATCATATCATATCTCTAAAGTCACCAGAAAAACAGAAACTTCACAACACAATTCAATTCTCAGCTAATTATGGGAAGATCCCCTTGCTGTGAGAAAGCTCACACAAACAAAGGTGCATGGACCAAAGAAGAAGATGACAGACTCATATCTTATATTCGAGCTCACGGCGAGGGCTGCTGGCGGTCCCTCCCCAAAGCCGCCGGTCTCCTCCGCTGCGGCAAGAGCTGCCGCCTCCGCTGGATCAACTACCTCCGACCCGACCTCAAGCGTGGCAACTTCACCGAAGAAGAGGATGAACTCATCATCAAACTCCACAGCCTCCTCGGGAACAAGTAAGCAAACCCATCTCGTATCTCGTATTCTCATCGCATGAAAAAGGAAAAAATCTTATCTTTTTTTATCTAAATCGAAACCAAACAACCACGTTGTTGGTTGGCGTTGTTGGTGTTGTTTTAGGTGGTCTTTGATAGCTGGGAGATTGCCGGGGAGAACGGACAATGAAATAAAGAACTATTGGAACACTCACATAAGAAGGAAGCTTTTGAACAGAGGAATCGACCCTGCAACTCATAGACCTCTGAACGAAGCTGCTTCTTCTGCAACAGTTGTAACAGTCGCAACTGCCAGTAATATATCTTTCGGTAAACAAGAACAAGAGACAAGTTCGAGTAACGGAAGCGTGGTTAAAGGGACCATCTTCGAACGCTGCCCTGACTTGAACCTTGAGTTAACCATTAGTCCTCCTCGCCACCAACAACAACATCATCAACAACAACCTCAGAAGAATCTTTGCTTCGTTTGCAGTTTGGGTTTGCACAACAGCAAGGACTGCAGCTGCAACGTGGCCAGCCCCGTCACTGCCAACACCACCGCTCCTCCTTCTTCCGCCGCCGCTTATGATTTCTTGGGCTTGAAAACCAACGGTGTTTGGGATTGCACCAGCTTGGAAATGAAATGAAATGAATCCAAGCCATACCGATTAGTTAGTGTTGTTGGAGAGAACCGAGAGAATGAAATTCATTAGTTTTGAATTTTCTCTCCTTATTCCTTTCTTCTCTTCTCTGATTTGTGTAATTAATTAATTAATTACTTAATTAGTCGCTGATGATGCATAATATATAGTTCCGGTACAGTTGAACATCATTCCTTTTCTTGTTACTCTTCTCTGATCTGCAACCAGACTGGTATAGCAGTATATTCATTCAAATCTTCTCAATTTGCAAACTTTTTTTATTTAACGGAAGTCGATCTTTCCGATTGGGGTGAGTAATGACAGCTCTTTTAATCATATTTTACTGAATATTCAATGGTTTATCTGCATCATCACATCCCAGGTCATATATAGTTAATCTTTTTCTTTCCCAATTCTTAATTTTTAATTTGAGTATGTATGATAATCATTCGAGACTCCACATGGATGCAACGAACAATTGAGCTAGCTCCCTCAGATTCCTTATTATTTATATATGAATCTTGATGCTATGGTGAATAATATTATGTATGCATCCATGCGTCATATATATAGAGTATAGACACCACTGAGGCTGTTGGTGACGATCTTTATTTCCCTTTTTCTTCCTCTTTAAATTCTTTTTGGAGGCTTTTGGGCTTGTCTTTTATGGAGAAAAATAAAAGGAAAAGGGAGATGAGATGATAGATATATCCATCCATGTATACGCAAACAGTGAGTGGATAAGCTGGAACTGGAGTTGAACTTTTTTAGATGGAATTAATGGCTCTATTCCCCTGCTACCTAATCAAGTTTTAAAAAATAAAATAATGCTCCCTACATCTCTGCACATCATTTTATATATCTCTACAAATTTTCATTCTTTAATATAATTTAACCACATGTTGTGTGGAGGAAAGTGAAACATGTGGCTTGTTTGGTAATTGAAAAAAAAAAGAAAAGAATGAAAATCTCAATCTGATATCTACTGAATCAGAGTTACAGCTAGCTAAATACTGATACATATGATATCAGGTACTGATAGAAACAAGATATGTAAAACGCGTGAATGAAGCAGCAAGTAGAGTAGAATAGAATCCGTAGTACCACAAGTTCCTTCTACCAACCTCATTAACATTAAATTATTCCAACAAACTTCTTAACTTTGGTGTGTGTGTGTGTGTATGTAGATGCCAACATACCTAGATTTTCCCAGACTTTATTTATTTTACCTTACAGAGAGATCCACACTCTGCTCTTCCATATTTGGTGATACGTCTTGGTATCATATTTGATATGAGATTAGAGAGAGATGAAAGAGAGGTAAAAAAGTGTATGATTAATTAGGTAGTTAATTGGTTTGGTTAGGTTAATCCTGAGTTAGTTGTTGTATTGGGTGGGCACACTCGTTTTCAGTCGACATCTATATTGATTGTTAGTTATTTAAAGAATGTTTTGTGGTGGTTTTGGGTGATGAAATAGGAGTTGCGTGGTTATGTTTCTAAACTTTATGGTGCTTGCTTGGTGCGAGTATGCTTTCTGAACACTGGCTAGGTAGCTACTAGCAACATTATTGCGTATTGACGATGGATAGATAGATAGATATATATACAAAAAGAGGTTTAGAATAGGTAAATGGCATAAATCACATTAAAAGGTGGGAGCAACTAAAATAAAATGGGCAGTAAATTGATCCTACCAACCATTCAAATTTTATCTGCCGCATTAACTGAGGGTCATGTCATGGGGTCTGTCAGAGCAGAGACCAATTGGATTCGATTGGCCAGTTCTGGGTGCATTGGATTATTAATGGGGATGTTTTTCTCCAACCTAATAACATTTTCAAGACTGTGACATTCGTGTCTGATACAGAATAAATCAAAAAGATTCATTTTTTTAGTTACCCTTTTGTAATTTCTGAGTAAAATAAAATCATGCAGATGAGATAACAACACAACACAACACAAACGAACGAAGAGAAAGGACAGAGGAGGTGGTGGTAGCTATTTTCCAACCTTCCCACATATAATGGGGAGCGTCCCTTTTCAACCATCCCTTTTTTCCTTTTTCAAAAGTGTTAGGTAGAGACATTAGAAGCTTCCATCAGATATTTTTTTAATATTAATTTCCTCACTGCTCCCAAGCTAAGGTAGCCTCACAAAAACTATGGTCTTGTTTTTTGATAGCGCAGCCAAGAAGTTTGAAGTGCCCCGAGATAGGGGACTTTTCTGGTTTTAATTTATTGCTTTCTTTCTGAGACCGTGAAATAGCAACTGGGTTGGCCAAAGATTGCAGCTTTCTTATTGTTCCTGCTCTCTACTACTCTACTCTACTCTGATGATACATACGTATTGTTAAATTGGTTGAACCTGCACCCACTTCACATGCATGATTTGTAGTGGGTCCATTTGGATTCATCTCTAGATCCTCACACCATCACCTTGGAGATTACTAAATTATGGACAGGGATGCCTTACATAAGCCATTGTTTGGTGCAAGTACTTTATCCAATTCTGTTCCTTTGGATGTGCATGTGTGTAGCATATAGATATGGATCACATGATATTAATAATAATAATAATCATAATGTTGATAGTACCTTAACCAACTTGATAAATGCCACCACACATGTGTTCACTTTATGGCCATTCCCTGGCCCTTGCTGTATATCAATTATTGCTTCATCGTTTCTTCTCTTTTTCTTTCCCTCTTCGTATACCAATTCCTTTTTTGCTAATTTTAGATCCTTTTCACTTTGCTTTCGACATGTGCTCATGATTTACCAGGATAGAAAATGTTGGAGAAACTGTATATCTTTCTTCACCAGTGTATATATAAAGTAATAAAATTAAGTCCTGTTATTTGGGACCTGGTCAAGTAATGATCTTGCGTTGAATCTTGAGAAAAGAAAACCAGAAGGGTTGAATTGTTGGTGTACTTTGTTTCTATTTTATCTGCCCCTTTTCTCGTCCACTTGCATATGCAGTTTTTATATAATCAGACAAAAGTCATAACTGTTATCTTGGACATAGAAATCTCCTACTGATAAAATCATTCTCTTAAAGCTAAGAAGGAAAGAAAAAAACATTTATTCGTTTTAACTCGAATGACTTGAGACATTATCCACTTTCTCTTTGTAATCCGTCTTTCATCTATAAAGCTGCAGGTCCAAATAAAGTGTAAGCAACAAACAAACATTTCAAAAACTTGTGAAATTGAGCACCCAAAAGTCAGAGCATTCAAAATCACATTCACTTTGACATTTTTTTTTATGTTGAGTATTAAAGAGATCCAAACTATAGTTACATTCAAAACAACATTTGATGTTTTTTCTTTGAATGAAATTTCAGCCTCCTTCAACCAAGCTTAAATTTTTTAACTTTAATCCAGACACGTTTGTAACTTTCACCGTTGAATTACAATTATATTTATATGTGAAGAAATTAGGCAATAATCTTTAACTTTTAAAACTTGATGGTACGTTTGGATAAGGTATTTTAATGAAGCAATTTTTTTTTAAGAATTTAGATTTTTTTGTAATGAAATGTTTTAATTGGATAGGAGAATTAAAAAGCAATTAAAATGGAATTTTTTTTTGAAGTATTTCAATTAGCTAAATTAGTAGAAATTTAAATAATTCTCAAAATAGGTGAAATTTGAAATTCTTTTTACTCAACCTTACCCAGACGGACTCGATTGACCCGTCAACTCGACAAGCCTGATCGGCTTGACATCCTAGACAAGTTTGACGACCTAAACGGGCCTAACGACCTACATGGGTCCAACCTAGTATATATCGGCCCAGCCCAACAACATATATTGGTTGGGCGGGTCTAGCCCGTCCGGGTTTCTCAACCAGTTCGCTTGTCTGGGTTGTTGGGTCGGATCAACCCGTTTTTAAATTTATCATGAACTCAAAACATAATTAAGCCTAAAATAAATATTTTTAAAATGAAATTTTATCTCACAAGAAATTCAATTGTTTTATCCAAACAATAAATTGAAATGTAAGATATTTTAATTTCTTTATCTAAGCAAGTTATTTAAAAAATTAAGAAAATTTAATTCCAAACAATTCAAATACAATGCTTTCAATTTCTCAGTATCGTTGAAATGCTCTATCTAAACACAAAGTTAGGTATTTGTGTTGTAAATATAATAATAATAATAATTATTATTATTATTATTATTAATATTGAATGTGTATTTAACCTAATATTTAATGATTAGATAAAATATGTATAAAATTGAATAGTAAAATTCATAAAATGATAATAACCGAGTAATAAAACTTAGAATTAAACCTAAACTAGTTAAGGGCATTTATAATTGGGAGTAAGAAGATGTGTATTTGTGTTGTGGGGGGAAGGAGTTGGAGAAAATGGCCCTTGAAATTGAGGCATGGGTAGTGGTAGGTATGAAGTCCTAAAAGTAGGAACACTTTCCTATCGAAATTAACATAAAGAAGCAGGAAGGACATGAATGTGTGAGTTTGGCATATATAAGTGGGAGGTATGGTTTGCTAAAATTAGGGTTGGCATTCACCACCTTCCACTCAAATTAAGATTAGGTTTTTTTCGCAACCATGAACTCAAGACATGGAACTAATTATGTCGTCAATGATTTTGACTTAACTTAATCACTTAAGCAATTTTTATTTTCTAGTTTATCTTCAACATAAGTTTTCTTCTCTCAAGAGACAAAGTATGTTCCATTAAACTTCTCCACACATAAAGATTAAATTTTCAAAAACCTTATATAAGATAAAGATTCAATTATTTTAATCCAATAAAAAAATAGCATTATTGAATGGAATAACCTACCTATGGTGTGGGCCCTCAACATTACCAACTCGAGTATGTTTTGGGGCGGTAGTTGGTAGCCGTCCGACGTAGGCACATGTGCGCTGCTGCGGCGGTGGGTCCTCCCCAAACCACCGTCAATCACCGGTGGGTCCCATCATCAAACCCTAAAATCACTTAGTCATTAGTCAAAATACGCCTCAACCCAATTCCACATACATTTTCTCTAATCTAATGTTAAACATTGTTTAAGCAAAATCTCCCCATTAATTCTTCTCTCCAATCTCCACCAGACAAACTGGTGCATCATGATGGAACATCGCAGAAAAAGTCCATGGATTCGATGATGTTATCAGATAGAAAAAAAAAAAAAACATAGAGGATTAATTAATTAATTATATAAAGCGCATCAGCTTATGTATGTTTGTTTCATTTTAAAGTTTATATTCTGCTATACTTTTAGGTAAACAGATACTAAGAATCCAAATCCAATCTTAATTATTATGAATTGCATCGAAGTTTCATTCTTTCATCGTCACCAGTTAGAGGCAACACAACAACAATAATTACTAAACGACAATCCATGGTCCTCTTCACAATTTTTTTCAAGATTTGACTGTATTCGAGTGACCTTGGTCCGTGAGGACTAATAACTTCATCATTGAATCTATATATCTGCTTGCACATTATATAGTAACAGAAGACAAAGTGTGCGTGCAGTGTAAGATAGCCATAATAATCATGTTAATCTGCGGCTATAATCCTGATTTTCCGAGTTGATTCGGATAAGATACGCAGAAGAAAATTGAGATGATTTTGACGGTGCATGAAGAGAAGAGGCAATTGTTATCTTGTTTTAATTTTGAAGACATGCATGGGACAGAGACATTACTAGGAGCAACAGCAGAGTGAGACCTAATACCCTATTATTACCCTACAAAAGTTTTAGATAGCATTGGATCTCTGGTTCAGCTTCTGGCACTACTGGGTGGTTGGTACCATTTTTCTTCAATAAATAATAATAGTGAAGCAATGGTTTTAGTGAAGAAACAAATTAAAACTCTCCAACATTTCTGATGCAGTGAAGAAATGTGAAGCTGCAACAGTCAGGAACAGAAAGGAACATCCCAACCCTTGCTCTGTTTCTTCACTCAGAAATATTAAATGCAAGAGAAAGGGTTTTGGTTTTGGAAGTATGAGATGATGATGCTTGTTTGAGTTTGGTATGTGAGGGTTGAAAAAGTTATTAATTTGGGTGTGTGTGTTTAATGGTTGGGTGGGAGAGAGAGAGAGAGAGAGAAGAGAGTGAGAGTGAGATATAATAATAATAATTGGAAAAATAAAGGGTTGTTAAAAGTGAAAATGCCTTTATTGCGAAGGAGTGAGGGTTATTGATTAGTGGTTGGTTAGGTCTTGGGGTGGAGCAGGTGTTTTAATTGGTTTGGGCCATGGGTGGGCCATGGGTGGGCCTGAGGGTACCAAACCCTGAAAAGGACGCGGAGAGGGGGTGCGGGACATAGCACCGTGCGCAAAATAGCAAAAATGTAGCGGGTAGGAAAAGTTCACCAAGTTTGGTGAGATGTCTGTGATTAAATAATGAGATAGGCACATGAAGAAGCAGCACAAAAATCCATATCATAAATAAATAAATAAATAAAGATATTATTTCAGTGTGTGTGGTGTGGATGATGATGACCATGGATTGATGGATGGATGGATGGGCATGTTGTTAGGTAGTGGTTGCTTGGATTTAGGTTATGATGATGATGATGATGATATGATTGTGCAAAGTCATGTATCTCATGTCCATGTACATGTATCTCTGGTCTTTTGTGAGTCAACCATCTATCCCTTTCGGAAACTCATACTTTTTATTTTATTTTTTTTAAAGAAACTGAAATTATTGTCTTCTCAGCTCTTTTTCTCTGTAACCCAAAGTCAGTGATGTTATGTTATCTCTCTCTCTCTTTTTGTTCACAACTCTTCTTCCACTTGTTCACTTGCTTCATGTCTCGCCAACACTGCGTTTTAATGAGAGCAAGTGGTCCATTCACACTTCACATAGAAAAAACTCCCTTTGCCCTTTTTCCTCCTCAACCAACATTTCCACAAACAATTTCAAATAACATAATAAAAAAACATAAATTATAGTCTCGTATTATTTAAAAATAAAAAGAAATTAAATATTAAATGAATTAATTATACCTTAAATAGAGATCGAGAATAATGGTTGAATGTACGTGTTAGGAGCTAACTCTAGATGGGATTTGAATTGTTAGTTGGAACCGAAATTGATAAGTACAATGTGATGTTGAAGTATATCATTATTATCAAACGTGCCTTATATGCATTTAATTAGTAGTCCATGAATATGTTTAATTATAATTGTTAATGACTAATATGATTTATCAATTATTTTATTACTATGAGCTTATCTTATTTTGTTTCTTTGATTTGTAACCGAGCATGGTACTAATTGTGTGGTGACGCGTAAATTGTTGTGGATTATTGTTGCGGGTTGCACAATTGTCCCGTGACAGAAATCAGGTGGACCAAGTTATAATCCAAGTAAAATTCCTAGTAGGACAATTGTTGAGAAAAAGATTAATAGTTATAGTTTTTGTCCTAATAGTAAGTGCTCAATCCTAACAATTGGTATCAGAACTAAGGTCACAAGTTCGATTCCTAGCCGATAATTGTTAAGGATCCAAGTGAAATTTCTAGTAGGATAATCCATGTTTTTGAGGAACTTTTAAAGTTAGTCTTTTGAAATTCCTAGTAGGATAATAATTGGGTAGTGACGCGTGAATTGTTGTGAGTTGCACAATTATCCTGTGACAGAGATCAGGTAGGTCAAGTTATAATCCAAATGGGATTCTTAGTAGGACAATTGGTGAGAAAAAGACTAATAGCTATAATTTTTTATCTAGTGATAAGTACTAGATCCTTACAATTGGTATCAGAGCTAAGGTCACGAATTTGATTCCTAATAACTTATTTGTATTGTATAGGCATTTATATTTTTTGTATGCATGTAAATATTGAATATGTGTGTAGTTATATAAATGTTAGAAGTGTTTTAGAAAGTGATGGATACCACCACTTGATTCCATGATGATGAAGAGGAAGAAAAAGAAGCATGAATTTTCCCAAAACCCTTGCCAAACATCCACCGCCAAAACTCCAAACATTTCTAAATCAAAGCAATCTTACAAAAAAGTTTTGGCCGAAATGAACTAATTTTTTGACATGCCATTGGCATCACATGGCGTTGGGCCCTTTGAAACTAAAAATTCCGAGCCATTATACCAACTTACAATAATAATCATTCTTAAATTTGACGCTGACATTTTTAAACGGTTGCTTCCAATTATTGGATTTTTTCTTTCTCAGTTTCCAAGCATTTGTTGATGAGAGCCTTGTTTCAATTTGTTGAAGAGGATAACTAACTTTACACTGTCTTATCTGAATTCCCAAAAGCACTTTTGGAAAAGCTTGAGGAGCAAGATTAATTGAAGATGTGTGTAAAATGTGAAACTTCTTGCTAAATGCAACAACCAACACTGTTTCTTTTCACAAATAAAATATTGTGGTAGAGCTTCTACCAACTAACATAATCATCAATCAAGTTCATATCATTACAATGCAATGCAATAGAGAAAACAGAGTTTTAGATGAATGTGACATGGCTTTTGGGTGTCTTTGCCAAAACATTTACTCCTTTTCAAATCATCTATCAACTTTTCTTCTCCGTATTTATGATAGAGTATATATTTAAGTCTAACTTAACTCTACAAAATCAGTTTGTAAGGTGAGATTTGCATTTCATTTATATACTATGAAATTAACTTATTTTTGGTCGATGTGAAACTTTTAACGTCCTAACTTCATTTTCTTTTGTTAAAAAATTTAAGTGTAAGTTTAAATTTTATATCAAATAAAAAAAAGTTGAATAACATATAAAAAAATTATAAATTCAAAATTATTATTTTAAAATTATAGGTTTGAAATAATAATTTCGTATGCAAATTTAACTCGTATCTTATTAAGAGTTACTCGGCCCAAACCAACAAACTGGATGCTGGCCTTTTTGCTCCTTGCACCCCTACGGTTTCTTAGTTTATATTTAATTTGTGATTGGGCCCGATGGAGGTTTGTGGACTACAATGGAGAAGATATTGGCGTTGCACATACTAGGAGTACATGAAAATTGATGGATGGGAAGAGGAAAGTGAAAGATGTTGATAAAACAAAATTAAATAAAGAAGAGAATTATATGATAAATTAATAAAAAACATTGATTGAATCAAAATCTTCAAACTTCATCCCAACTTGCCACGTAGTCAATAAAGTAGTGATAAAGCCACAAAAAGACAATGATATCTTGGACATATATAAATATTTAAAGTATTAGAAATAGAATAATAATAATAATAATAATAATAATAGGTTGTGACCATTTGGATAAACTAGATATTAAACATGTCGTATATTCATTAAATTGACAACGAGAGACTATAAATAGAAACCCTCCATATTTCATAATCATTGTCCCGTAATTCAAGTTATTTGAGTTAATTTATAATCGTTTGAATTATTATACTATAAAGTATAAAAAGTTGTATTCTGCGTATTAATTATAATTACATTGACACTTTACGTTTTAATAATATTTTACAATTTGTTTCAACGTTACTTTCCTTATTTTAAATTTCGTAAGCATTGATTTACATTCTTTTGAGTTTTGTAATTGAATTACCAGTTCTTACATTCTTCAATCCAAACTTGTTATATTTTTCAGATTTTAAAGTTTTTATCATAAAATCTCAAAAGTAATAGAAATGATTTCATTGAGCACAGTGAATGATTTTTTTAACACTTTTTTCTTCTCAAATTCAGCACAAGGTACATGTAACCGTTTGACTGTGAAAAGAAAAACAAAAAAGAATTTTTGATGAAGATAGACATGCAGATACAGTGGATTGATTGAGGTGTAAAGAGTTAAAATCTATTATTTAAGTTTGCAGATTTACGTAATGAATTAGAAGACAAGAAGGGCAGTGTAAATTATGACGCAATTACAGTAATAAGTCAACTCGTTATCGGAGATTTGAATGAAGTTTGGTGTGCTTAGATTTACTCTGATGTGGCAAGATAAAATCGGAATGACCAAACATTTTGAATGTAAAACATGTGATTCACAATTCAGAACATTATTAATGGTGGGTTTAAGACATGGACGTTACCTAAGCATGTTCCTTGGTGGCTTCTTCAACATTAATCAATTAATATAAACGTGGATCTGAACTTTATGAGATTATCACAAACACAATGTGGAGTCAAACCAAATTTCTTCAACCCTACTTATTTGTCTCACTCGCCAACAACATATGTAACCTCCAACTTGATATTGATTACAGTTTTCATCATGTAACATGACAATGTTGGAAATTTCTTTCTGCACCACTGTTTTTTCTTTACTTATTCATAAACAAGTTTAAAAGTTAATTTTGCCCTCTTTTCTTCCTTCCTCTTTTCCCACAACACCTCCATATTTTCCTCCACCTCCACCCCATCTTTTTATTCCACCTCCATTTCCATCTCCATCTTCACCTCCACCTCCATTCCATCATCTTTTTTCACTTTCACCCTAAAAAATATTCCGAGGTGAATAGAAATATCATAATAATGAGGTATAAGAAGAAGATAAAAATCAATGATGAAAAACATATAATGTAAATTTTAAATTTCACAATCTATGCGAATTCTGAATTGTATAATATGAAATTGTAATTTTGTATTACAAATTGTATAATTCGAAACTATAATTACAGTAAGGATGTAATTGAAATTTTAAAACAAATGGGGTGCAGAAAAAAAAATATGGGTTTAGAAAAAAAATTGGGGTGCATGAAGAAATTTGCTGAATTTTTGTTTCGGTATGTTATACCAACAAATGTAATACCTTTTATAAAAAAAATAGGGTTAAATATGTTTTTAGTCCCTCAAATTTCGGTGAAATTTAGAATTAGTTCATCTTCAAAACCTTTGACCAATTTAGTCTTTCATCTTTAAAAATGCGTAAATTTAGTCATTTTAACAAAATTTTATTAAGTTTTTGACATTCCAAACGCATTTCATGATAGTATTTGAATTGTTTACCCCGTTTGACACATTTTTGCTTTAATGTTAACTCAAATATTATCATAAAATGCGTTTAAAATATCAAATAAACTTAACAAAATTTGGTAAAAAAGACTAAATTCATGCATTTCTAAAAATGAATGACTAAATTGGTATAAAGTTTCAAAGAGAAACTAATTCCAAAATTCATTGAAACTTGAGAAATCAAAAACATATTTAACCCAATAAAGTATCATTAGAGTTGGAATAGTAAGTAAGTTTAGTGTTTTGATGATGTTGGGTTATTTTGTTTTGATTATTTTCTTTTATTTCTTCTAAATCGCGTCTAGAGATGTTTTCAACAATATTGGTTGAATTTTTTCATTCATTTTTTATAAAGTTTATCTCTTCTTACCTTTAAATATTTTAGTTCTGGTTTTAAAATTGAAAAGGTTTTATTCAATTCTTTTCTGATTTCTTATATTACGGAATTCTCTTCTTTATTGTTGTCTATTTTATTTATTGCAACTACTTCGCTCAATAGTTTGATTTAGTTGAGAGTAAATGTTTATAGATTTTTTATATTTATTTTTCAGAATTTTATTTTGTATATTAGAGAATTTGACTTCTTTTAACTATTCCTGTATTTTCTCCGTCACATGTTTTCCTATTTTTTCAGTCAATTTAATCATACTTATAGTACGTTCATATAACATTTACACCACACGAGATATATCTTCTTAAAATAATTTTAAATATCTGTGATATTAGTCGCTAAATTTTCTTAGATCACTTTGTTTTTATATAAAAGTTTCAAAAAAAAAAACTTTTTTTTTTCTTTCTTCTTGTTTGAGAAATTTAACACTAAAGAGCTCTTTTTGGTCTATTTCAAGAAAATTATCATATTTAATTGACTAAAAACCTTTCGTTTCTGGTAAAAACATTTCGATGCTTGATCTATTGTTTTATTCATTGTCAGTATACATACTATTCACTGGCATAATTATAGCAATAACTGAAGTAAATTAATTGTTGATGATGAAACTTAAATTTTAGTTTGAAAGAAGAAAAATAAAATGGTATGGGTGATAATATGAGAGTAGTAGATTTTTGGGTGTGGGCAATGAATGGACTGGGTGAGTGGTAAGCCCACAAACACGCTATGATCCAACAACCGCATCACATTTTTGGAGTTAATCAGAACACACTCGAGTAGTAGAGATGATGGTCAACAACATTTAGTTTCCTACAGGCCCATATTTTCATCAAACTAATCATTTATTACTATTTCCTCCAACATCTCACCATTGTGCTTCCCTCTTTATCTATCTCTCCCTCCACCAACATCTTCATGGCTTGCCCAACGTAATTTAGACCCAAATTTATTAACCAGAGATAAAATCAATTTATAATATATAAATAAATATAAACTTCACTATACAAATCGGTTTGAAAGTTTGAGTTAAACTTAAAGTTTATAGTATTAGAATCATAAGTTAAAGTCTATCATAGTAAAATTTATTGTTCGTTGGGTTTATTATTCCATTATTTATCAAGTCGTTATTGGACCATCCATTAATATGTAAATTCCATGAGATGTATATGTTTGAACGTGAGGAGATGTGTTGAAAATCTCACATTAGAAATAAGTCTAATATATATATATATATATATATATATATATATATATAAGTAATTGCAATCTTACGAAAGAGTTTTGTATAATCAAAATAGATTAAAATTCACTTCTTAATATGACTTATTAAATTTAAATAGATGGTGCGAGGAGGTGTGTTGAAAGTTTCACATCTCACAGTGCAGAGAAGACTTTGGAGGTTGACCCGTAACTCGCAGAAAAATATACAGGATGGACTGAGTATTTGAGCCCGTTTGTCATAGTTCCATCCCGTATAACTAATTTGTCCACCTATGATTTTTCTCTAGTTCATTCAAATGAAAAAAGTTATAAATAATACTTACTTTAATAATAAATGGATCGTAAAAATTATTATTTTTACTAATTTAATTAAATAAAAATAAAGTTATTACAATTTTATGCAAATCACAAGTTAAATATTATGCGAAAAAGAAAAAAATTAACCCATATTTCTTATACAGGTCGTGTCCCGGCCTTACTTGTTTTATAACTAAACGTAGAGCGGATTAAACCACATTATCATCCTGGACTTTAAAATCATTACTTTAGAAATGCAATATTTTCATGATGGTGACAAATAATCACATTGACCACCTTCTTCGTGCTACACTCATAATTCAAACTTTTCTTCCTCCGACCATATGGTCGTACATGCACTAAAATTTACATCAAGTCACTAACAAAGATCAGAAAATACTCTCTCTTCCATTCCATACCCTCTTCGGTTTTATCCTTGTTTTTTCTATTCCACATTTATGGCAGTACAACGCACGATATCATTACTCTTAAAGCTTCTCTTAAAATAATAAACAAATGTTCTTGAGCTTTAAGTCGTGATCTAATGATAATAGTAAGTAATAATAGTAATAGGAGGTAGAACTGGGTTCTACTATTAGTGTGTCGAGGCAGCTTATAAGAAGAAATGATAACATAGTTTGCTGAAAGCGTTGTGGATGGTTGTGAAATGGATACGTAATGTTGGTGATATCAGAAAGTTGAAAGCAATCGTCATCATGAATATGGACCTACTTATTGTATAAAGCTATTAGCTGTGTTAGGATGAAGAAAACTACCATCAGTGGAAATGTTATACACATAACTATCAATGGAAACGTGTAGTACGAGTTGACTGTACATAGGCACAGTCTTTTCCTATAAAACCACATTCATTTTCATCATTTAGAACCATCCCTTCCCTTTCATTCACCTTCTTCTTACTTTTCCCTCCCTCACTATTACCTTCACATGTTGCCAAGAAGTAGAACACTACCCACCAGAATGCACCAAGGAATTGTAGGAACTATATGTTTGAATATCATACGCTTCTGCTACTTTTGTATATGTATTCGTTTACTATTATTTACGTTCATTCATTGTTGATGTTCACTGGTTTACTACAGATAGAAGAGAGGCAAGATGTGAAGCACTACTTACAAAATACTCAAACGGAGACTGTTGCTGTGAATATTCAGCCTAACTATTCCAAATGCTTCGATGATGATGGTCGTTTGAAGAGAACAGGTTCACTATACTTTAACTTCGTATCAAATGCTGTTGTAGTTTAAGAGTTTTCGACAATATTTTATGTATGTCCCTATTCATTAACTATATTGTTAACTTTTTATCTGTGATTGCAGGAACATTTTGGACCGCAACTGCTCATATCATCACTGCTGTGATAGGGTCTGGAGTCCTTTCTCTTGCATGGGCAGTAGCTCAGCTTGGTTGGGTTGCTGGACCTGTTGTCATGTTTCTCTTTGCTTTGGTCAATCTCTACACTTCCACCTTACTAACACAGTGTTATAGGACGGGTGATTCTGTTACAGGACAGAGAAATTACACCTACATGGAGGCAGTAAAGTCCATCTTGGGTACGAGGATTAAGAACATTATGTTACTATATATGTAATGTAACCAAAAGAAACCAATGTGTTGTTATCATGAAACTGTCATATTCATACCACTTTTTTTGAGTTTCAGGAGGTAAAAAGGTCAAGTTATGTGGCCTGATTCAGTATGTCAATCTGTTTGGAATTGCAGTAGGGTATACCATTGCAGCATCTGTCAGTATGATGTGAGTTCAATTCAAACATTAGTGACTTTAGTTATATATTCCCTCTTGCTCTATACTTAAAATGTATTAAATATAGTTGAACTTGGATATATTACCTGATTAAGCTAGTGATGCTTCCACCCCCCTTAAAAATTGACCTTTTCTTGAATAACTATGTTTGTGTTTTCTCAGGGCCATAAAAAGGTCGAATTGTTACCATAACAGTCATGGAAAAGATCCCTGTCACATGTCAAGCAATGGGTATATGATAACATTTGGAATAGCAGAAGTGATTTTTTCCCAAATCCCAGACTTTGATCAGGTGTGGTGGCTATCCATAGTTGCAGCTATTATGTCCTTCACGTATTCTTCAGTTGGATTGAGTCTTGGCGTGGCAAAAGTAGCAGGTGCAAGCAGATATATCTTTTATGTCAGCATTGAACCATTGTTTACTTGTCTGTGCAACTTCTAAGTTTGTTTTTTACGTTGTAGAAAATAAAACTTTTAAGGGAAGCATGTTGGGGATTAGCATTGGCACTGTGACACAAGCTGGAACAGTAACTGCCACGCAGAAAATATGGAGGAGTTTACAAGCTCTGGGGGCAATGGCCTTTGCATACTCTTTTTCCATTATCCTCATCGAAATTCAGGTAACTCGGATATGATATGACCTATTACGATAATGCGTATTCTACTTGAGAAATTAAGAAAGCATTTGGCTTTGTTGCAGGACACCATAAAATCTCCTCCTGCAGAGCACAAGACCATGAGAAAAGCCACGGCTTTGAGCATCGCAGTTACCACAGTGTTCTATTTACTCTGTGGATGCATGGGTTATGCAGCCTTCGGAGACAATGCACCCGGAAATCTCTTAACTGGTTTTGGGTTTTATGACCCTTATTGGCTTCTGGACATTGCCAACCTTGCAATTGTTGTGCACCTAATTGGGGCATACCAGGTATTCTATCATATACCGTCGTGAATTTTAAGAAAACTGAACAGAGCTTTACAACCATTTCTGAAGTGTATGTATGTATCATTATTCCAGGTTTTTTCCCAGCCCTTATTTGCATTTGTGGAAAAATGGAGTGCACGTAAATGGCCAAAGAGCAGTTTTGTGACGGGAGAATATGACATAGCGGTTCCCTTCTATGGGGTGTACCAACTCAACTTCTTCCGCTTAGTATGGAGAAGCATTTTTGTGTTGTTGACGACCCTCATGGCCATGCTCATGCCCTTTTTCAATGACGTAGTTGGACTGCTCGGAGCTTTTGGGTTCTGGCCATTAACAGTTTATTTCCCTATCGACATGTATATTTCGCAAAAGAAGATTGGACGATGGACCAGTCGATGGATTGGACTTCAGTTACTTAGCGTTAGTTGCCTCATCATTTCATTAGTAGCTGCCATTGGTTCCATAGCCGGTGTGGTTTTGGACCTCAAGACTTACAAGCCATTTAGAACTACTTATTAAGTGAAAACCAGTTCTTCACAGATACCAGTGTATAAGCAAATGATGTGTATCTACTTTGTTCAATAAAAAAAAAAAACAGTACCCTGAATGAAAGAAAAAGAGGAACAAACACAGGTTCTTTTCCCGAACATCTACATTAGCCATAAATAGTAACCACTCTGAAGATCGATAAAAATGAAAAATACACGAACAAACAGACAAGACAAACTAGTGTATATATAAAGGGTGTCCTAATTCTTTTGCTGCCATAACATTACTCATTTCTTAGCCTTCAGTTTGACAGAATTTGCTTCAGCAGCAGCTTTGGCTAGTGTTGTTGGCTTGATCACACTCTTGGGGTTGAGTGCCTTCCTAAGTTTGAACACTGCCCAAGCTGTCCCAATTGCATGCCCTGCGGCGTCAAGGCCTTCATTAGCAACCTGGGCTGCTTGCTCTCCATACCTATCACAACCAAAAAGGCAATACAGAGAAAAGCCATGTCAATCGTTAAACAAAAAGGGTATGATTTCATGCAAACGTCTTATCTTAAGAAATGAACTTACCTATGTGAAACGAGTTCAGTGGTCACAGATGACGAAGTGGACATAACATTCCTCCCAGCTACTTCTACAGCATCCACCACCTTATCTGCACATTACACAGCCAAAAACATATAAACAAAAGACTATGCCAAATCCCCAAAACAGCTATAATAAAATAATATAACTTACTGAATCCATCCATGGTAGCAAGGACGATTTCTCCAGGAAGAAGACTAAAGAACTTCTTTCCGGGTTTGGAGTTGACTACAGAGCTTGTGAAGAATCCCGACACTTTGACAACCCCAGAGAGGACACCGGTGGCTACTTTCTCTGACATCTTGGTCAACTTCTTCACCCTTTTCATATTCTCCAATGCCTGAGGACTAATCTGGGACTGGGAACCAGGCTCCAATCTCTTCTTCATGAAATCATTCCCCCACTTCAACCTCTCCACAGTAACATCCCCAGCCCACAAAATCCCCCTGATAACATGACCCGACCCGGCAGCAATCCACCTCGCAAAACGCCCACTGTAATCCTCCACGTTTGGCGCCAACGTCGTCCAATAAGCACCAGAACGCTCTTCGATCACTTCCCTCTTCTCCTCTGATTTTAATTCTTCAGGTGATGTCTCTGTTGTGACTGAACCATCCAACACCTCCCATCCACTCACACCCTTCACTTTCTCCTTCGACAGAAAGCTATACTTCTCCAGAACCCCGTCCAGTTCCCTCAGCACCTTCTCTTGCCCCTTCGCCGCCACCGTCAACCCATAATTCAGCACCTCAAATCCGTTCTCCGCCTGTTTCTGTGGAACTTGCAGCGTGAAGAAGTAGTGCGACTCGTCCAGCTTCACCGCCGCCACGTCCTTGGCCAACGGCCACTGAACCTTATCGCCGACGCGAGCGAGAACAGCCACCACTTTGTCCCCTTCTCCGAGGCTGGATATGGTGAGGTTCCCCGAAGCGAGGTGCACGCTTGACTCCTTTTCTATGAGATGCAGAATCGCACCCGGAACCGTGACGAGAACGTTTTCCATGGCTTCTGTCGCGTTTGGCTCTTCTCTAATGAGATTCTCTGTTTCTACTGAAGGATAAATGGAAGAAGATGACGATGAATGGTGGGAAAAGGGAGAATCAGCGTCTGGATTTGTGGAATCGACTTGTGGGTAGAATGAATTTTGTTGAAACATGACTTGAAGTGAAGAACGATGGAAGATGGAAGACAAATATGAATAACTGTATATATACCTACCGATTACTTCGTTGGATAGATTAAGATTAAGTGGAACATCAAATAACACAAATATATAAAATTTATAGGCAAAACAAAACCGACATGCCGCGGAAAAGGAAACACGTGGCGGTGGGGATTACGTGTAACAACCGCGGTTGCTAAACGATTATACTTACTTTCTGTTTAAGAAATCAAGAATGAACTGCGAACAATCCGGATTCCACACGCGGCAATCCCTTTAACTGGGCCTGTGCGTTCCATAGCCCAATTGGCCCAATCCAATTAGTAATCACTCTCACTTGGGTTTTTTTTTTTTTTCTCACATGCATAACTTCAACCAAGGGTATTAAATGCAACTTTGACTACAGGCACATGTAACTGTTTCTATTTGTGTTTCCCAACACTTTTCATTAAAGTTTTTTTCTTCATTTTATCTTATGGCATCAATTTTAGTGCTTCTTTTATTACTTTGACGAGATTTTATGTGTTTCCATACACATTAAATATTTTGTGTAACAAACGAACTTTACAATAATAGTTATAAATGTCCTTAAAAGAATACTATATGGTGAGGCTATTGACACTCTTGTATATCTGTTCGCTTTCTTTTATAAGATTATATATGGCACTAATTAAATAATCAAGAGTTCAATTGTCATATTCTACTAGTACAAAGATTTGCGTATTTTATCTTTTAAGTGAAAATCATTATACTATAAAAAAAAAAAAAAACTAATTATCTTATTCAATATCACATTACATTGCTGACGCAATATAATTTATGTGAAAATGTTCATGGATAGGTTTTTAGCTTTTAAGTGTCTTTTTTTTACTATATATTAAGATTACAATAATTAAGTATTTCCAATAAAAAAAGTTATATTTAGTTAAGATTCTCTCTCTCCATTCTTTTTCCATTATCATTTATTTCATTGTTGTGGTTTTGAAAAAAGAGACGAAGATAAGATATATCCAAAGTATAAATAATAAAAGAAATATAAGAATCAGATGATTTTTTTTTCCCTTTTAGCACATGCTTCCTAATTCCTAAAATTAAGATTGACACCAAATAAGACTAACATGTAGATGGAATAATGGAAACAGATAGGAGAGTGAAGGTGATAGAAGTCCTTCATATTAGTCAAAGGAACCTGAAGGCTCTCTCCTAATTAATGCACTATTTAGGGTAATGTAATATTTGCAGCAGAAACCTCAAATTTTAAGATTAGAATAATAATAATAATAACTAATTTATTTATATTGAAATAAAATAATTTAATATAAATATTATAAAAAAAAATTTATTTCATCCTATGATTTTATAAAGTATAAAAGATAGACTCCTAAAGACTAAAAATACAAGGTGAAGTTTAATTAAATTCAAAAAAAGAAAAAGTGAATAAATAAAAAGTACAACAAAGGTTTGCAACTTCTGCTTGTCACTTCAACCAAACACATTTCTAAATTAATAATTAAAAAGAAAAAGAAATACAAAGTATTTGACTATTGTCTTATATTAGCTGTGGCAATTTAGAGAGGTGCCACTCACTTCATCACCAGTCACGCGCCGCATCGATCAAAACCACATGATCAAACTTTATAACGGTTCTATTTGAGTAACGACAATGGGGCTCCGAACCACGTGCTTCCCATCCGTCCACGTCAGCGACCCGAAAACCGCCCCAGATTGACCCATCTTTAGATTCCGGGTATCCCCCGCAACCGTCACCACATAGCTCCGCTTCTTCACCGCCTCAGAGAACACCAGTCGCGATGGCTTCACCGTCACGGTCACACCACTCGCCGGAGCCTCCACGCTCACGCGGTAAACAGCGTTGGCGGACCCCACGTTGGTCACGGTTCGAATGAACGTCTTGGACGCCACTCCCTTGGACGAAACCGGAAACATGGCAACAAAGGAAGGGTAATTCAGATTCTCCGGTGATGGTTTTCTCACCGGACAAGTCGCCGGTGTGCGAGTAATCACCTGAATAACCTTGGGTCCGTAACCAATACCACAAAGGAAATTAACATAATCATTGTTGGTGATATCATAGACCAACCCAGGATCCAAGGCTCGTCCAAGGTTAAGATGACCAGCGCCGAAATCATAAGGAGTTGAACTGTTCCCGGTGGCTTCGTCGGTCATGACCTGGTTGCGGTTATCGAGGACGGTGGCGGTGGTCATCAAGGCGGACCTAATGGCGGCGGGGCTCCAATCAGGGTGCGCGGATTTGAGCAAAGCTGCTGCGCCACTCACGTGAGGGCAAGCCATGGAAGTGCCAGACAAGATGTTGAACTCCGTTCTCCTCGTATCCGAATCTAAACCGGTCGGGCCAACAGCGTCAGTCCAAGCCGCGATGATGTTGACACCGGGAGCAATCAAATCCGGTTTAAGTAGCTGAGGGTTCAAACCGTTGGGTCCTCTGGCCGAGAAAGAAGCAATGACCGGTGCCGGTTTGATTCCAAGAATGGTGCCTTTGAAATCAAGCGTGGCCGTTGGGTTTGCTGAAGTTGAGATGTATTTCTTGATTGCATCTCCTTCGTTGGCGCCAACAGCACATGCAGGAAGAAGATGAGCATCTCCCACCAGTCCTTCGCCGTTGGAGATTCCGTTCGCCAGAATCATTCCCACGCCGCCGGCTTTCTTCACCACCAACCCTTTCGCAACCCTTGGGCTACTTCCTCTGTCGCATACTACTATTTTACCCTTCACCAGGTTCGGATCCAAGGAATTCTCCATGCAAAGGGAGTCCCCGAGAATCCCTGATTTCCCAGGGTAAACCAGTTGATACATTTTCCCACTCAACGCAGCTCCGGAGTAGAGCGACACGCCAGAGAGCTTCCTCCCGTTGCCTAGAATCACCTGTGCCGGGAAGTCACGGTCAATGGTGCCTGCTCCCACTGTTGTTAACCACGGAGCGAGGTTGGTCACTGACATTCCGCTTGGCCCATCGTTGCCGGCGGAAGAAGACACGAACACTCCTCTAGAAACCGCACCGTAGGACCCAATTGCGATAGGATCGAGGTAATAAGGGGAGGCAATACCGTCACCACCGCCTATGGATATCGAAATGACATCGACGCCGTCAGCGACGGCGTTGTCGAATGCAGCGAGGATGTCAGAATCGAAGCAGCCAGCGTTTTTCCAGCAAACTTTGTAGACCGCCAATCGCGCTTTCGGAGCCACTCCCTTAGCGATCCCCGAAGCGTACCCTGACATGTTAGCTTGGAAGGCGTAGCGGCCCGCAGCGGTTGAAGCGGTGTGGGTGCCATGGCCATCCGCGTCGCGAGGGGAACGGAATTCAACAGTGTCGTTGATTGGATTGAGAGGACCGGAAGCCGCGCCAGCTTCGTGACCCTTGGAGAAGAATCTGGCACCGATGAGCTTACGGTTGCAGTTTTTGGGAGAGAATCTGGCGCCGGTTTCGCATGCGCCTTTCCAGCGACGGGGAATGGGGCCGAGGTTTAAATCAGAAAAGCTGCGGTGCTCCGGCCAGACGCCGGTATCAAAGACCCCGATGATGACGTCAGAGCCATAGTCGGATTCGGACCAGAGGCCTCGCTGGTTGCGGAGGCCGAGGAACTGCGGCGAGCGCGTGGTGTGGAGGTGGCGGCGACGGTCTTCGAAGACAGCGAGGACGGAAGGGTGGGTGCTTATGGAGGCTACCTGTTGGGGCGTGAGAAAGGCGGAGAAGCCGTGAAAAACGGTGTCGTATACGTGGAGGATGGTGTCTTGTTGGGCGAACTCGGAGGTGTACCAGTGGTAGTGGGTGGTAAACACCGATGGCTTGGAGTGAGAATCCACACGGAAGATGAAAGTTTTGGAGGGTTGATCGGAGCAAACAGAGGAAAAGAAAATGAAGAAGAAAAGGACGGAGAAAGATAATTGGGGAAGAGTCAATTTCAAAACTTGCTTGCCCATTTCAGACAGTGGGAAGTGAGAACTCAGTTACTGATAAGTGGCGAGTGAGAGGCCAGTGTTATAACAGCATCCACTATGGGGGCACTCAACACTCACCAACGCTTTTTTTTTTT
>Ga0214543_1000279_pt1 | contig 79971 bp, 47 predicted proteins | sample CNSS2metaG_FD_160094 | JGI IMG/M metagenome (GOLD analysis project Ga0214543, IMG submission 160094) | Root nodule microbial communities from cowpea collected in UCLA plant growth center, Los Angeles, California, USA - CNSS2 | ecosystem: Host-associated > Plants > Roots > Nodule | place: USA... | reverse complement strand
CTAGCATTGACACGTGGCACAATTGTGACTTTACACGTGGACACTTTTTTTGAAATTAAAAAAATTTAAAAAAATTAAAAAAAAATTAAAAAAAAATTAAAAAAAAATCAAAAAAAATCAAAAAAACCAGGAGCTGACACGTGACATGTACTGTTCAAAAACGTTAACTATTTAAACACTGTTAGTGAAAAGGACCAGATTGACCACAATTTGACGAAAATGAGGACCTAATTGAACATAAAACGAAAACAATGACCAAATAGAATAAAATCAACAAAAATAGGGACCAAATGTATATTTAAGCCTTAAATATACATTGATTAGACGAGTCTAGTAGTACACATTATACGAGTGTGTCCATATACTTATAAGACAAGTCTAGTAATACATATTATAAGTCAATGCATTTAGACAAGTTTGAGAATACACATCATACAAGTATTTCCATACACTTATTTAAACGAGTATAACAAAAAATATTACACAAGTTTAATAATACACATTATACGAGATTGTAGATACATTAATTAGAAAATTATAACAAAAATATATTAGATGAGTCATTCCATACATTGATTATATGAGTTTAGAAATATTTTAATTAAGCGAGTTGTCAATAAATTGATCAGATAAGTCTAACAATACACATTAGACAAATCATTCATATATTAATTAAACAAGTCTAACAATATACATTAGACAAGTTTTTTCATACACATACGTAATGAGTATATTAATATAATTAGACAAGTATGCTTATTCACTAATTAGATGAATCTTACAATATACGTTAGATGAGTATGTTCATATACTAATTAAACAAGTTCAACACACATTATATGAGTTTGTCCATACACTTTTTAAATCAGTTTCAATATATATTATAAGAGCTTGTTTATAAACATATTATACAAGTCTATTAATACGTACTAAGCAGTTCTTTCCATTTTTTGATTAGATGAGTGTAACAATAAACATTAAATAAGTGTAGCAATGAACATTAGATGACTGTTAGATTAGTCTGTCTGTATGCTCAAATTTAAACCTAATTAAGTTTATAACAAAACTAAAATTATAATAAATATTTTAACTTCAAATCGTATACCTGAACATAATAAATTTTTTAAATGCAGTTAAATTAATGAGGTTAAGGAGAAGATAAATTAATTTTCGAAAGTTGATGACGTTAAGGATTTTTTTTTGAGATTATTCAACTTTTAAGTATTTTTTAATTTATGCCATTTTTTATTTTTGGGTTGTATAATTAAAAAATCCGTTTTGCTTTCCGATTTTATGATTCAAAAGTATTTTAAAAATGATTTCTGAATAATACAATATAAAGAGAGATTACTTTTAGTTTTCATAATTCAAAAATATTTTTTTTACTTTTAAATTGCATTATGTAGAAAAATAAAACAGAAATTGTCATGTATGATTTGAATAATTTTTTAAATCAGTGTTATTTAGCATTTTTTTTAAAGTACACACAACACAAGCTCACCCACTTGTAAAATAATAAATTAATGAATAAGATGAAAATGACCAAATTAAATCGTTATAAATACTCAAATGATTAAACCGAAAACTTTTGAAAATAAAATATCAGATTGAATATGAAACTAAATTAAAAGATTTAATTGAGATAAAACCAAGAGTTTAATTTGTTTTTTAAGCGCAGATTACTTGCTATCTAAACATCAAATATGATATTGATGAGATATTAAATAGTTTTCGGTTGTTAGGAAATTTATAACCTTTAATTGTCTCAATTTACCAAAAGAAAAAATAGGTTAACACTTTCAAATTCAAATAATCACACCATAAACAGTTTAACCATTTTTTCGATTTAATATTTCAGTGGAAATTATTTCTTAAAAATATTTCTGTTCTTTAAAAGTCTTAAATATTCTATAATTTTTTTTAAATTTCATTAATTTATCGCTTCCAAACATTTTAATAATTTCATATTTAAATATTTTCCTAAATTATGATTATTTGAACGAGAAAATTTTACACAAAAATATAAAATATAACGTAAAAACTTAGTTTTAATAATTAAAATTTCATTAAAGTTTATTAGTATATTAGCATTGCAAAAATATTATAAAACTAACAAATATGATAATATTTTGTTTGTGGTTAATTTAAGAAGTAAAATAAAAGGCTTGCTAAAAAAAAGTGAAAAAGGTTTGGAGAGACAACAATAGGGTTTATAACGGTGCGTTTCAAATTGTGAGTGATGCTTCTTCATACTTGATTTCATACCCTCCGTCGCGCCACCGAGAGAAGCAGAAGCGGCGGCGTGCGCCCAACCACAACCTCAACCTCAACCTCGACGTAATGCTCTCTCTCTATTTAGTTAACAATAATGGTTATTTGATTCAATTTTAACACTAACCGTTACAGTGATAGGGTGCTTATGGTCTCTGTTGGTTCAAAAGCATTGGTGGCAAGAAGCTCAATGGGCGACCACGATTATGAATCCCTCAAGCAAGCCAAAAGTAAGAGGAGAAAGCATAAGAAAGGGGGAGCCGCTCATGAATCCGATTCCAATCCCAAACACTCAAACACAAACTCCAACACCTTCACTTCCCCGTCTCAACAATCCCGTGTTAGGTACCCAATATCTATTCTTCTCAGTTCTTTCTCCTCCCTTGTACTAATTCAAATTTTTTTTTTCAATTTACGTTACGTTTTGTAGGAAACAGCTTGACCCTGAAACTACCCAATACTTCTCAGAGATTGCTAATCTTTTTGAAACTGAGGGGGTAGAATTGGAGGAACGTTCACTTATATGTGCTAATGCTCTCCAAGAAACCAAGGGGAAAGAATTCGAAATAGCAACCGATTACATTGTTAGCCACACTTTGGAGACCATTCTCCAGGGCTGTGATGTTGACCACCTTTGTGATTTCTTTCACTCTTCTGCTAACGACTTCCCCTATATTGCCATGGATAGATCCGGTTCTCATGTCGCTGAGACCGCCATCAAGTCTTTAGCTGTTCATCTCCAAGATGATGAGGCTCGCCCTCTGGTTGAGGAGGCTTTAACCGTCATATGCAAGGTGGAGTGCATTTCATACTAGTTTGAATTCTGGAGATAAATGCTTATATTGCTTGCCACTTACTGGTCCCCAACTTTATTTCTTGCTTTAATGTTTTCAAACTATGCATGTAAGCTTGAGTTTTAACCAGCAAAGGTAGTTGATGTTGGCAAAATTAATCTAGTCAGGTAGTGTCTAGATATAGTCAGAGAAACAAAATGTTAATTGTGGGAAGAGAAGAGGAAGATCCGACCAGGAAGGATGTTCCTCTGCTTTAAATGTGATTTCTTATACGTATACATGTCATTTGGCAGGTGATTGCAGCAAATTCTGTTGATGTAATGTGTAACTGCTATGGTTCTCATGTGCTTCGGACTCTTCTCTGCCTTTGTAGAGGAGTACCATTAGATAAGTGTGGATACTATTTATCAAAATCGACTACCCTATTAGCAGAGCGGTTGAATTCAAAGGAGTTTTCAAAGAAAGATGATGCAACAAATTTTCAGCCTGGATTTCCAAATTTACTGAAAGTACTTGTCTCAGATATTTTAAAGCATGCTAAGAAATATATCAAGATACTACAAGTTGACCAATTCAGTAGTTTGGTTTTCCAGGTATCATTTCCATTTCCCTCTCTCTCCTATATATTCTGCATTAAATGAATAATTGTATTCCTTCATGCTTGGCATTTAGTATTTACTATTAGATTGTGGCCCATCTATTGTTATTCAATGAGGTTGTCTATAAAGTCAAATTTAATTTTCTTGCTTTGGTTGATGGTGAGGGCATGTGTAGGTTTTTTATATTGTCTTATCCCCTAGAGGCTTGTAACTCCATTCCATAGTGAGTTGATATTACGATGGAGATTATGTGAGATATAGCCTTCATTTCAGTATTTTCTTAAGATCTGCTTGCTTTAGAACTTTATCATACTCTACAGAAGAGATTATTAAATTCACTCTTAACTATATATTAGATTACCTCTTGGATAAAAACATTTTCTGTGGTGCTATTATGTGCTATGGTTTATTGTGCTTTTTGCTTCTCTATTTTATTCCTCTCATCTCAGTGGGATTTCTTTAATTCATGGCAGACAGTGCTGAGGGTCTTGGCAGGTGATGATGAAGAGTTGTTACATGTGATTCCTTTCCTTCTTGGCTGCAAGGATAAGAATAATGCAGAGGGCAATTTTATAGACACTAAAGTAGTAGCAGATCTCAAGAATTTATTAAAAGAATCTAAATTTAGCCATCTAATGGAGGTGAGTATCATATGGATGAAGAAAACTGTATAATTAGCTACAGTAGTGCAGGAGCTTTTGAAAAATACGAACAGAAGTTCAATAGAACATTAGCTAGTTCTTATTTTAAAGATATTTATAAAAAAGTCACTTTCCTTTCGTACTTTCCATAGTAAATGTGAATTTTAGTATATAAGCAAACAAGCATTATATACCTACCATCACGGTAACCTTTCCACAGGTACAATCTCAACAACTTTTATTAATCCCTAAATACTCTTTTCTGACAGTGAACATTGGGCATGTTATGCATGTGAATTGTTTTGTGATAGTTTATACAGCCTCATCGGACATATTTTCATGTGGCATTATATGCTTAACCATTTTATGCCTGTGCATTTTTTTATGGAGGCAGCAGCTTTTTTTTTTATGGAGACATTGTGATTTTTTTTTCTACAGATTCTGGGATAATAAAATTTTGTAAATCTTTTTCAGGTCGTTTTGGAAGTATCTCCGGAGTCCTTGTTCAATGAATTATTCGCTAAAGTATTCAGGAATTACTTGTTTGAGTTATCTTCTCATCAACATGGGAACTTTGTTGTCCAAGCATTAATTTCTTATGCAAGCAATCAAGATCTGGTATTGTGTCTACTTTCCTTTCTGCTTTACAATACTGAACATTTTCTACATTTTTAAGTGTGACCAATTAATTTTATCTAATTATTGGTCGCAGAATGTTGCATATACGGCCTTTGTCTCATGCATTTTCTTTTAACAATGCTTATTTGTGTTGTAATTTTCTCTTTGCAATTTTTTTCCCGTGTTTGTTTTGACTTTTTATTGTTTGGTAGATGGAGTTGATTTGGGAAGAACTTGGGCCAAATTTGGAGGATCTTTTCAAAATGGGAAGGTCAGGAGTTGTTGCTTCACTTGTTGCTGCCAGTGAAAGGCTTCATGTTAACGAACGCAAGGTTTGCATTTTGGTTGTATTGTCTACAATATGCAGATCTGTATATTCTTGTGTGTTCGAGATTCTTAATTTATTGCTTCTAAAACCTAACTTCATGTCTACAATGATTTCTTCAAAATTGAAAAGTAAATGGTGTTACTTGCATTTCGTAAGTTATTTTTACATTATCTTGTTTTTCATCCTTGCAAAAACTTTAATGGCCTATTTTTTAAATCTGGGGCAGTGCTGTGAAGTCCTTGCTGAAGCAGTATGTCCAGTGGATGATTCTCCGAAAGGGATTGTTCCACGACTCATGTTTCTTGACAGTTGTTTCACATTTGAAGACAAGTCCAACTGGAGCTGGCAAAGTGGTGCTAGAATGAATGTCATGGGTTCTTTGATCTTACAGACAGTATTCCGGTTTAGAAGTGTAAGTGAATTTCTTGAAAATTGATGTCTTAGCTGCTTTCTTTCTGGTTTTGTTAGCCAAAGCTATGAGAGGAAGCATTTTGTTGAAATCCTTTAATGTCACAGCATAATATTTCATGGGTGATAGCATTGCTGTTAAATTAATTAATTAGGAACAGATCTTCCATTTGTTGTTCCTAAAGAAATATTTTCATCCCTTATCATAAATAATGAAATCATGATGAGTTTCAAGTGTTGTTGTTGTGCCTTCTTTGATTCTGAGATATTAAAGATCTCCTTGTTTAGAGTCATTTTGTTTTTTTCTGGTGTATTTTTTTGTGTGATAGTAATGCACAGTCTGACATTTGATAGTATGGTGAACTTTTTATAGTATTGTTGATGATTGAATGAGAAGAAAGAAAACATAGAGGGATAGATGAGAGAAAACATAAACAATGATGCATTTTTCTGTTGTTTGATTGAAGAGGAAACATAAAAGGAGAGGAAAGTTGACATCTACAATCAAAAGTTCAAACTTTTATTTCCTTCTATTTTCTAAGTTCAAATTTTAATTTTCTTCTCACTTTCTTTCCTTTGTACCGAACAGAGAATTACTGTTGGAGTTGATCGAAGCACTATGACATAAATTGTTCATTGCTAGTCATTGTTATTTTATTTGAGCCTGCTAGTTTTATATGGTGTTTAAATTAAATAGTTTATTGATGTGTTCAATTCCATTATCCCACATTTTATTTTCATAGGAATATATACAACCTTATATCATAAGTATAACTTCCATGGAGGCAACTCATGTTCTTGAAGCAGTGGGAGATTCAAGAGGATCACATGTTGTTGAGGCTTTTCTATGTTCAGGAGCTTCTGGGAAACAGAAGCGCAGATTGATTATCAAGTATATCTTTCTGCTATACATCTACCATTTATTTTCTCTAGGAAATTCTTATTTCTGCTGCAGGGCTTAATATCGTAAACAAGATTTTTAGATTATGTTTTCTATTTCTATGCTAAATTCCATTTTTTTTCACATAATTAATGGGATCTCTGTTCAAGCTAATGAAATGGGAGCAATTGTTTTGCGGGAATCTAATTTATTTTATTCATAGTTAGAGATTTACCTTTTGCGGTTTAGGATCATTTAGATAATGCTTTCTTTTGACTAACACTAAGTGGATTGAAATATCTATTGAGATACTTTTAAATTGAGGTTGTTTTAAATTCCAAAATTGTAACTTAATGACCCTTGTTCCCAAAGCCTAAGTTTTGGAGGGGTATGTATTTTCCCCAGTCCAATGTACCTTTAATTTTTTTTTCCGTACTTCATGTTGAAATTATTAATAATCTGTATTTAATGGATTTGAAAATTGCTACTTTATTGTCTTATATTTTCCCTTTTTTTGTCTTTCATAACTTATAACTTATTTTGTAGACTGCAAGGGCATTTTGGGGAGGTCGCACTCAACTCATCTGGTGCTTTTACCATTGATAAGTGCTTCACGGCCAGTAATCTGTCCCTAAGGGAGACTATAGTGTCTGAGGTGTTAGCTGTGCGAAGTGATCTTTCCAAGACAAAGCAGGGATCTTACCTATTAAGGAAACTAGATATTGACGGGTATGCTGATGGCTATTTAGTTAATTATAGAATTTTCAGATTATTACTTTCAATTGAGAACGTATTTTTTAACTTCTAGATTTGATAAGTTTTTTGAAGTTAACCTTCACGATTGATACCTGCTTTATTACAACAGATTTGCTGCGAATCCTGATCATTGGAGGTCAAAACAAGCATCCAAAGAATCTACTTATAAAGATTTTTACAGTATGTTTGGTTCCAATGATACAAAGTTGATGAAAAACGATTCCTTTCTTAGTGACACCTCGAATAACAAATCTAATCCAAAAGCTGTAAAGGAAATTAGGAAAGAAATTGACCAATCGCTAGGTTCTGGTGCACCTTTTTTGAGCTTCCAAAATAAAAACCCAAAAAAGGACAAGCAAAAAAATAAGAGAAATGCTTATGTTACTGGAGATGATGACGAGTCTAATAGGAAGAAGAGGTCTAAAAAGGAGAAGGTTGAAAGTGGGTTTGACACAGCTGGTACTGCAGCAACCGGGACGCCAGTGAAGAAACGACGAAGAGATGGTGCTCTTTCCGAGGCTTCTCTGAAGAAAGTGAAGGCATCGAACGCGTAGAGTTAAAGACAATCCCCCCCCTCCTCAAGGACGAAGTTATTTTAAAGAGAATGATGTGTTAAGCAGGTCAGCAGGGTCCCAAGATTTAATGCTTGAAGATTTGTATGATTTCCTCTTTGCTAGTAATTTTGTATCATTTTACTATTTCACATAGAATGTCACTGGAAAATTGCATTAACAAAGGTAGTTTACTGCAAAATATGATTTTTTTTTGCCCTCCAATGATTTGCTTGACGCCCCTCACCCCAATTTACTGATATTTGCTTGCTGGGGTTCCATGTTTTCGGTACAAACCTGGACATCATTCCTCGTTTTTAGAATACGAATATTATAGATTTTTAGGTGTATCAGAACTCAACAACCTTGGTTAGCAAAACTGTAACATTCAGTGTAAATTGCAATACATACAAACATTGGGACTTGGCAATTTGAAGGTAAGATACAAGTATACACAACAGTTATTTGTGTCTAGGAAGGCGCAGTTGAAACAAAACTAAAGAAACAAGATGAGAAAGGAAAAACAGGTGATTCCAATAATGGTGTATTGTTTGTTCTGTCAACCATATGTTGGAGGGTTGAACCTGCGAAAGAAATATGTTTTTTCTTGTCAGTCACGGGGTAGCTACGTATAATAGAAATGCTAGAAACTGTAAATACTAAGAGTTACTTGTTTTGTGTCGGATTCGATTTGCTTGGAGGTATCCTTCGGAAACTGGAAGCGAACTGCTTAGAAAGATTCTTCCTATGAACTTGACGATAAGATGAAGTCTTGCTGGATGGCCAAGAGTGCACTCGTACTGTTGGGAAAACCTCAGCTCTGGCTCTGGTTGACCAGGTTAATAATAGCAGTGACAGTGTGAGAGCAAGAGCACCGAGTGCTGGGGACCAATTCTTCATGGTAGTGAAGGGAGAATCTTGGTTCTTATGGTAGCGATGCTGGGAGCATAGTGAGTCAAATAAAGCTAAGATATGATATGTGAGTGAAATGTGAATTATATCAGTCTTGATTCATTTTTTTATTACTGTCAGAAATGCAAAGGATATTGGGATCCGATGCCATTTTGGGTTCATGTGGGATCATGTGCTCGCCTTTTGACTGCTGCTGCATCCGGCCTTGTCCGGACTTTGAATTTGGTGAAAATGAAGACAGAAATTTCAGAGGGGTCATGTGATAAGCCACGTGATGGTACTGTATCTTTGAGTTTGAACTTTCTTGCAAATGATATTTTTGATAGATACTGAATAATAATAATTAGACAATAACTAGAGAAATCAGCGAAACCTAAAAAACGGTTCCTGCTTTTCGCTTATTTGAATGAAAGGCAACAATAGAAAAGAATAAATATTATATTTGTTGTTGTGTTGTGTTCTGCATATTTATCAGTCTCACTCAATCACTCAGTCCCTTCCTTTCCCCACTCAAACTTTAGTGACTGTTTAAGAGCTTTCCAGCTTGGCCATGAGGACGGCAGTCACACCTAGCAGTGCTTCTTCCATTCTTCAAATAATATTTTACTTATACTCTCAGATTATTTTTGAATTTCGATGATGCTCACGTGGGTAACTGGTTGCACCATTTTAGAAAGTTAATACTCAGATATTATTAGTTTAATGGGTTATCAATCATAATTGATCGAATCAAACTGCTTTGTATTATCCCAATCACTTGAAAAATATTTATACAGTGAAGACACAAGTTCGTGAAGCCTACTAATTAATAAAAGGATAACCCTTTCGTCGGTAGTTCATGGTAGGGCACCCGATATGAGATTCATTTATTCTCTGTAATAATTTCTTTTTGAAAATCTTTTTAATACTACTTAGATATTTCAATTTTCTAGTGTATTTTGTACTTTTTGTTATTGAAGTAGAAAATACAGATATCTAAATAACATGCCTTGATTGTTTTTATACATTCCGTTGAGAAAGTCTTATTTTCTATTTTTTTTTTTTAAAAACGTAACGTCTGAACAAATTAATTGAGACCCAAACCTCCAAATTGAGCAACTTTTTTTTTATAAAGATGCTAGAATATTCCGATACAATTAATTACCACTTAAAAAAATATATTTGAAACTGGTCTGAGTTTTGCTAATGAAGGTTTGTGTGTCGTAAATATGGAGAAAAATTGAAGCAAATTCTTTATTTATTTTTTTTAAATGAAGAAACTATTGTTTATGATGAAGAAATCTCCACCACATGAACAATCTTAGGCATGTTATTACAAGGTCCGTGGGTTTGATCTGCACAACAAGGACTTTTCTTAGGTGCTAACAGTTTCATTAATTTTGATTGTTGGTTGTCTTCCCACTTATTTCACTTCGGAATACAGTTAATGTTAATGTTTTTTTATTTTAACAAAAAGGGTTGCTAAAGACATGCTGAAACCTACGGAGTTATTGGAGATTGGAGATTTAAACAAACACGTTTGGCTGTTTTTACTTGCATTTGATTCGATCATGTAATGTAATGTAACAAAGGTGGTTCTTTGGTTTGATCAGTGGTTGGAGGAAGCAAAGAGAAACGTAAATGAAGCAAAAGTGAAAAGTGGGTCAGTGCAGACGAGAATTGTCGAAAGTTAAAAAGGAGAAGAAAGGATGGAAAAGTAATGTGATAGCATGATGGTAGAATGGTTCAACCTTCAAGCCACTAGTTTTGACTAGTTGTCAAACACTTTCAAAACTAATAGCAGCTCATAAATTCAAATCCAATTGTTATACCACAATCACGCATGTTTCGTCATTTTCGGTCTACTGGAACAGTAATTATAATAATACATTATTAAGTGCTGCACCTATTTTGTCCTTTACATCTCTCCATGCTCTATTCAATTTCAGATCAAAATTTCAAAAGATTTAACATATTACAGAGAACAGCTTACGTCTAACTTCTTCTAGAAGTTTTTTTTTTTTCATGAATTAAAATTAATTCATAAAGTATTAGACTATCTGCGCCATCGAGTCCATGTTTTTCAAAGAGAATGAATATTCTGCATAAGATTTTTCAGTCAGCACATGATGGCCACATAACCAATGACATCATCAGTAATGTAAGAAAGTGTTATCTACCTTTCTCTTTTTTAAGATTAACCACCCTTTTCCTTTAATAAAAAAATCTACCAGTTCATACAATCAAAAGCCATGCACACTGACAGTTTAAAAAGTTTTGACACAAGAACACCAGCTTTATTCATATCTTGTTGCTAATCCAGTTACAGTGTGGACTTTGTTTATTATCAGCAAGATTCAGCAGAACAAAAGCTATGAATTACTGAAGATTTCCAATGCAATTACTATATTTCAAATTCGTGCTTGCAAGTATTGGTGAGATAAATCGATCCCGTGTTGTATCCCTTCCACTTCACATCATATTGAAGAAAATCATCTCCAATAAAAGGAAGAGGGTGATTCTATTGTATTGTATTGCTAGAATTCGAAACCTATACTATATACAACAAAGACACTTCAAACAGTTACTCTCCTCAGCCATTATATGCACACGTATTGATAACAGCTACCATATCTACGAGAGCTCTGACCTCTCTCTCAAGAACAAGAACAGAAAATTCCACTCACAACTTCCTACCTCGAAGCTGAATATGCACATTAAAGAAAAATAAAAAAATAATGAATAGAACTCAAGTAATTCCTAACTCAGCTGTGTCCTCCTCCCCCTGAATTAGCTGCTTGTTGTTCTACATCTACAGAAGTAGGACTCGAAGGATTTAACCTTCTGTCTCTGCTCAAAAGCCTCTTCAATGATCTCAGTCTTCCCGTCATTGGCGATTTCAAGTCATCTTCAGCAAACCTGTTTGCAGAAGGCGACAAAGAAGATGAAGTGATATCACTTGGTATGTCAATAACCAATGTTCCGTGACGTCTATTGCTGTTGTTACTATCATCATCATCGCAGGTAGCAGCGGAAGAGGACGAGGAGGGACAAGGTGGCTGAGAAGCACTTTCCTCCAAAGAAGCAGCACCAGTAGAAGTTATTTGGTTGTGATCCCCCCAAACCAAGACGTTGGTGGGAAAAGTTGGAGACTCTGCTTCTGAGTTCTGTGCACTGTTATTTTCATCTGATTGAGCAGAAACAGAGTTCCTGCAAAGAGGGCACGTAGAATGGGATTGGAACCACATGTCAATACAACCAACGTGAAACCCATGATTGCATTTGGGCAAAAGCCTGGCCTTTTCTCCTTCCACCACCTCCGAGAGGCAAACCGAACATTCCAAACCCTCCTTGAAGTCTTGGGCTTGGAATACCAACACGGGAATGGAGCTCAGAACGGAGGGATCCAGTCCCCTTCGAAGACCACCCTCTTGACCGGAGGAAAACACAAAGCGGCGGCGGCGCCGTGATTGCGGAGCAGGCTCGCGCCACCAGAAGTTTCTTGTGAAGAGGTGAACGCCGAGAGCAATCACAACAAGGAAGAAGAAGATTATTATAACGATTATCATTACCTTTCCGATTAACTCAACGGCGGGGGATTCACCCAGAGTGTCAGTTTGCTCACCCATAATGCTCTCTCTTCTCTCTTCTCAAAGCACAGAAGAAAAGAACTTTGAAAGGATTTGGAACGGTGAACGAGAGTGAGAAGGGTGGGAGTTAAAATAGAATCATGGAAACGAGAGTGCGAAGAAATGAGGCTGGAGAGAAGAACCTCCACAATGGACTTGAAAATGAGAACAACTACCACGGCGTTGAATGGTCTAAGTTGAACTTGGGGTTGACCCACACATTCACATAAAAATGAAGATAATCTTAATCAGTATTGAACAAGAAGAAGATTCAAGATTAAATATTGAAGATGGTTTAGTTTAGTTTGGATTGGTTTCCCTTCCCTCCACGTCTCTGCCATCTCTCTCTCTTCTTATTCGTAATTCCTGTTTAAAACCAAAACATTAGCCGCAGCCTCTGTATCTGTACCACTCACACTCCAGCAACTAACCTTTTAACTTTTGACCATTCCGATGATTTAACTCAAACACGCTCCATTCACATAATTCAATTCAACCAACAATTATGTTAGAAAACGAAATGTAAACTACTTACAAATACGCTCTTTTTATCAAATTGATAAAATCATAAAATAAAAAGTCCAACTAGCTTCACATGTACTGCAGCATCAGAAATTTCGATTGAATTGCTGTTCCAGGGCAGGGCCTCTTAATTATGTGACGCTGTCGCTGTTATAATGCCACGGCAAACAAAATCAATGTGGATTTCCAAGAAATTCATGAAACTTGTACTTCTTTCAGTTTTCGGATGTGCTTATATTGCCTCTCTTAACCAGCAAATTAACAATAATAATAAAACATTCCTGTTCGAAATTACAAGGACAAGTATTTATGTAACAAAACCTTTGCATTTGTAAGTGTTCTAAATGTTACATGATTATGTCATAAAGCCATTTGTTTTTATTATGGTGAAATAGCTTGATTTAGTTTTTATTGTGCATGAGTATGACATGGCTAGATGGAGTAGTTTTGCAGACATTTTGATGCCAAATTTGATGGTAAATGACTGGAATCCTGGTTCTTAGCTGATTAGAAATGGCTGAAAAAGCTTGTCCACGAAAGAAAACCGTAATTTTTCTTGCAGTTGGTGGATCCAAATCCAGCTGTTAGTGGAAATGAATATCAATGTCCCTCTTAACGTACAAACAAACACCCCTTGTGGATACGGTCACTTACACTCCAACCATTAAGCATGCACTCCTCAAATGTGTCCATTTATTCACTGAACCTCCCACCATCACATCACTTTTCAGTATTTCTTCAATTCATTGAATCTCAATCATACAACTACAGAGGCTAACATGTATATTTTAAAAACATCAAGTATGCTCTAATGTTTCTTCTTTAGTACAAATCTTTAAATAACTAAATAATATATGTGAGGAATAAATCCAAACCGCACACACGTACGCACACACATATGAGAGGTGCTGATCTTGATTTATTAGTTTGTCCTAGCTCTGTTTTGATCCTTATTTTACTGTACGAGGTTAAACATTATTTAACAACAATGGGCAGTGAATTTATTCAGATTAACGAAGCAGCAATCACTGCTAGGAAAGAGAAGACAGTCTCAATCGGTACAATTACGCTTAATTTTTTCTGCAATTGAGATCTGATACTTCACATGTTCTTAACATAATTTTCGTCTTATCTTACATTATCAAACTCACATCAACATAAACAACTCTATAATAAATCATATTTGAGCATTAGGTTTAGGAATCGATCATATAAAGTTTACCCATACTTATAATCATATTTCTGGTACAGAGCTCCTTTTTCCTTCAACTAGATCTTGTGTAGGCAGAAATCTAGATATTATGTAAGTATTCTGGTATGTGTTAATAGTGCGTGTGTGAAGTTGATTTTTTTGAATGAAGATTGATCCAGTGGAAGGAGAGTAAGGCGAGAAATTACAGTAGTATGGACCAGATCTGAATATATTACAAATTACATATGGAGGAATTGATGGAAGGTGTGAAATATTGTAAAAGTGATGGACAGAGAGACAGCGTTAATGAAGCAAGGGGAAACACTCACGATTGGTAGCTGAAGGAAGCACTATGTAATGAAGAACAATGAATAAATCAGAGAAACTGCGGAAGAAAAGAAGGAGAGAGTCCCTAAAAAGTTGGGGGTGTCCGTGATGGTTGTCGTGGAGAGTGATATTGTTTCTGCAAAGAGGGCAAGTAGAATGGTCGTGGAACCAGGGAGCAATACAATGAAGGTGAAAACGGTGGTGGCATCCCGGTAAGGTCCGTATCTTCTTCCCTCCATCAGAGATTTCACACAGACACACTGCACAACAATCTCCTTCACTCTTCTTTCCTCCATCACCATAATTTCTGCTATACACTTTATTGCTTCGGATTTTCAAAACAATTGCAAAGGCTGTAACAGTGAGTATGAAGACCAGTGTGGTGACCATGTTTCCTCTTCTCTTTTCTTTTCTTTTCTTTTCTTCTCTTTTCTTCTTCTTCCTGGAATTTATTGATAGCCACTCAGACACCAGCGCCTGCAATGCATGCATGCCGGCTTTCAATAATGAGTTCCTTTGTCTTAGTGTCATTGGCCTAATGTAATCCGCTTTTTTTTTTTTTTTTTTTTTTTTTTTTTTTTTTTTTTTTTTTTTTTTTTTTTTTTTTTTTTACAATATTGGTGTTAGAAATCAGAAAACAAAAATCAAAATCTCATTTAAATTTGCTTCAATTAAATTTTAATTAAAATTTTCGATTACATCTTTGTGAAAAATTTGGACTCCTATTAAATATATTTTATTTTCATCTAATTATTTTACCTTCTTTCTTTAATCTTCTCCAACTCACCAAAATGAAACTAATCACCATGCAATCAATATGGAGCAGTTATAGATATCGTATTATTAATTTACTGCATTAGTGGTTGTGGAAAGATAGTACAGAAATAAATTTAAAAAAAGAAAGTTAGAAAAGCAGATAACCAGCCAAACCCCTTTTGTGTTTTAAATAATGTTATTTTGAAAGCGAAGTGCATGAATTAGAAAATATGCGAGGCCCAAAATGGATGGGTTTGGAGGGACGCGAAGGTGAAGCCCAACGAGGAAGCCCAACCCAGAGTATCAGAGTGATTGACATTTCACAATTTACATGTATTCTTGGTACTACTATCTTAACCGATTGGTTCCATTATCCTATTTTTCAATTTGTGGTGTGCGAGCGAACAAGCTTCTTTCAAAGCTGCTTCTTCTTCTGCTTCTTCCTCCGAGAAAAGGAGAGGAGATGCACTTTACGCTTCCCTGAATTGCACGCACTCTCTGAGCTTCCATGCCTTTGTTTGGTAACTTTACGTTTCTTCCTAATCTACGCGATTCATAGGATGGTTAAATGTTGTTAATTTGGGTTCTGTTGCGTTTTGAGCAGAGATTACGAATGCGCAACTATCCTTCCGTTATTCTCTGACGTTGAAGGCCCCAATGCCGTACCATGCGCCCAGAGGGTCCTGGATTTGCTTGGACAACCTTAGAAACAGAAAGGAGGCTAAGCTGAATGTGATTAAGGCTGTTGCCACCTTCGAACCTAACACTGTCGCTGCAAAACCACACTCCAACCACTTGGATGTAGTTCCTCTAACCCCTCCTTCCTTTGACCTTCAATTTTCCGACCAAGATACACAACAACCTCAACCCGATGACAGGGAGCAGTTGAGAAGAATGAGGATATCCAAAGCTAATAAAGGAAACACGCCCTGGAATAAAGGAAGAAAGCACTCTCCTGGTATGCTACCCTACTTTCTTTTCTTTGCTTTCATTCTCTTCTTCATTCCATCTCATTCTCAATTATGTGTCACCTCCAGAGACTTTGCGCAAAATCAAAGAAAGAACAAGGCTCGCGATGCAGAACCCTAAGGTGATGTCATGTAAGAATATTCTTATGTCTTTGTTCAACTAACATTTTTCATATTAATTAATAACACAACATCCAATCCATCTTAATTCTCTTCACCTCGAATGCCTCACTATTTCAAAGCAAAGCACACGATATCTCATGTTCCTAATTTTTTAGCCTCTCTCTGCTTCGCCTAACTGTTTCTTAGAGTCCCATAAAATAATCTATCATGATTAATCAGTAGTAAATTTAGATGTGAAATGATATTTTGAATATTTGCTCATGTAACATTTGTGTATTGATTTCCTTAATAACATTTGGTAATGCAGATAAAAATGAAGCTCAGTAATCTTGGCCACTCTCAAACGTAAGCATATGCCTAATGCCTTTCCACTTTGGTTGCTGTTACCAGTAAATACTGCTTCTCATGTTGGTCAAAATGAATGCTGCTCTGCTTCTTTGTTATTAATAATATCTGCCTTCTTCATTGATTGCACAGCACAGAAACAAGAATGAAGATTGGTGCTGGAGTGAGAAGGCGATGGGAAGAGAGGCGTGAAAAGAAGAAGGCAGTGGAGTCTTGCTGCTTTGAGTGGAAAAATTTAATTGCAGAAGCTTCTAGAAAAGGCTTTGTTGGTCAGGAAGAGCTGCAGTGGAATTCTTATGAAACCTTGGATGAACAGCTGAAGCAGCAGTGGTTGATGAGTGTTGACCAAAGGAAACAAATGATAAAGACATCAGGTGGCAAAAGAGCACCCAAGTCCCCTGAGCAGAGAAGGAAAATTGCAGAAGCCATTAGTGCAAAATGGGCTGATCCTGTAAGTCTGTATGCTAAATACATTGAGGTTGGGTAAATAATTGCTATACTGCCACGAAATGTTCCCTAGATCTTTCACGTATCTTTCGCGCTAGTTGATACACATAAAAAGTTTTATGTCATGGACACTAATTTTTGTATGTCTAGCATTTTTGCCATATCTAAAAAGTGGACGTTGATATGTATGTGTTTACTCTATCCTTGATGTGCACTTTGACTTGTATTCTTACGTATGTTTGAATAACTTGTCATCCCAAATGTGGTAGATAAGTCTACTCAAAACTTTGTACCCTAACAAATAATGCTTTGTCAAAGTACTCAGACTGATTTGGGAGCTTCTTTTTTACTTTTTCCCCCTCTAAAAGAGCAATTTATTTCTGTTAAATCAGGAATACCGTCAAAGAGTTTATTCTGCATTGTCCAAGTATCACGGCACGGAAGTTGGAGCTGAAAGGAAAACTAGAAGAAGGCCAAAAGATGATACCCAACCTATCAAGAAGAAACCTACAAAAAAGAGAGATACTGTTACTAGTGCTCATGTTAAGAATGACTCAAAATCCCATAAGACCATCCTGTTGAAAAAAAGTAAATCCCCAGCCTACAAGGATCCTTTGGTGAATTCTAAGCTTGAAATGATAAAGAATATTAGAGCACAGAGAGCTGCTTCGGAAACCACACAAATTCAAGCCATTGAACGAGCAAGGTAAACCCATTTTCTACTAGCAAGGATCAGTGTAGAAGATTATATTATTTCAATAATAAGTAAATAATCCCCCTCCCTCTCCCAAACACACACACAACCTTTTTTTTTTTTTTTAACATTTGGCCTTCTTTTATCCGTGGTCATGGTGGATTCACAAAACATCAAACATTGTCTAATTCTGTTTGGTTGTGGAGATTAGGTCATAGAAATCAAGTTTTGGTTTATTTGATTGCTATCATGTAGTAGTCATCATGTTTAAATTCATGAAATGATATGTTACGCGCAGACTATTGATTGCTGAAGCTGAGAAAGCTGCCAAGGCACTGGAGGTTGCTGCGACAAAGAGTCCTTTTGCACAGTCTTCTTTGATAGAGACCAGAAAGCTTATAGCTGAAGCTATTCAATCACTGGAATCCATTGATACACAAGCTATAACTGACAGTAATGTTCCTTCGGTTGGTTTGAGTGAGGTCAATCAGGAAAAAGAATCAGCATCTGAAGTTCTAGACCAATCAAAGATGGCCCCAGTAAATGGACACACGACATTATCATCAATGGACTACAAGTTCTCTGAAAATTTTCGCAAATTTTCCTTGGAGAAGCCAGTTAATGGTGAACCTGAACGTCTCCTAACCAATGGCTGCCCATCCTTTCCTTTTAGTTTGAATAGTCAGATAAGCGAGTCTAGTCCATCTAATCAACAAAGGGAAGCTGAACAGGATCAGAGAAGTGAATACGAAACAGAGCCTTCTCCAATAGTGATGGGAATTCAGTCCCTTGAAAACGAGACAGTGTCTAGATCACCTATAGTAGTATCTAAAAGATGGGTTCGCGGAAGGCTCGTTGAAGTGGCTGAAGAGAAACAATAAAATGGGTAAAGCTTAGCTCAGTTTTCAAACATTAATACAATGCAATGTCACATTGTTTGTTGCATGTTATATAGATCATAAATGCCACAAATATTTTCTGCTTTAAATAGTGTGATCATTGCTTACTCATTTCACTCTTTGAAATCAAGCAAGAGGTGAGTTGAATCAGCCTCGCAACAGCCGACCACGTGTAGACAGATCGAGGAAGACTAAAATAGCAATCACTAAGGAAAGGGCACACTTCTATTAGGTCACAGGATACTTCTCTTAATCATGTTATTACATTAAACTAAGTTAATCATATGATTGTTTTGTTACCGTACAGCGTATGAGTTGATTCTGTGAGTAATTTATATTGTAGTTTTGTAGCCACCGCAGAGTTGAGCCCAAGCAGTGGCCATTTTCCCCTTAGGCAGGATAATCCATTACACTCGGGATCCCACCCGAATCATTAAGAGTAGGGCAGTGTTGGTTAAGGGTCAACGAAATTTTCTCTTACATTTATTTTTTCAAATTCGCCCTTCAAGTACTGTATGGCAATTGACCAAAACTTCTATAGCTCTGCTCCTTCTCGGTGGTACTGTTTGTAAGGCTTTATAATAAAAGGTTCTTGAAAGATAAAAGTGTTCATTTTTAATCAAACAGATTTTTTATTAAAATCCAGATAGAATAAAAAAATTCAAACAAACTTGAAATAACCAACTTATCTTGGGGAGAAATGTTTCTCCTTATATTTGAGTGTAATTAATATTTTGTTATTTATCTCAATCTGATCATCAAACTGTTACATGAGAAATTGTTAAATATGCATTACCTGTTTTATGAGCTTCATTCAACAATTAATATGCATGCAATAAATTAATATAGTGAAATGAATTTGAGAAACGAGATGTTTGACTGTGAGAAGCCTTAGAAGTGGCAAACCTCCGACTTTAACAACTATTACATCACTACTCATCATTCAATCGTGTAATGATAGAGGCTTCCATGCATATATTGACGGACCACGTGGAACGTAAGAATTATTTTTAAGACAAATGTATTTTATTTTCTATATTAATTAAAAGAAAATTAAGAAGTTAAAAATAGATATTACAAATTATGATTTAAAATAAGTAGCATTCATTTTCGTGTTCTTATTAACCTTTTCAAACTCTTTCTCAGTTTCAATCAGTCAAAATTCTAACATACATACAACCATAAATAGTTATACATTTGATAGTATATATTATATATTATTTTATGTAAATTGAATGTTAAAAGATAATAGTTATACTTACCAGTTAAACAGTGAGTATCAAATTTTGCTATACTGAATAAATTCATAATGAATACATTATAAAAGAACAAAATCTTTTTTCTGCATGAATAAATTTATAATAGATAGATTAAAAAAGAAAATAAAATTATCAAATATTCCATTGTCGTCCAGCGGTTAGGATATTTGGCTTTCACCCAGGAGATCCGGGTTCGATTTCCGGCAATGGAAATTTTTAACTTTTCCGTCATTATTGTGGTAGTTGGGCCAGTTGAAGATTAAATTAGTGGAATAAGCAATGGGCTGAGATGGGCCTGGGCGGTAGGAGGTCGTTTTCGTTCACAAGCCACAAGCAAGACGTTATTTTCTTCCTTCCTTCAACTTCCGCAGTAACACTAACACAACAGTCATCGTCCTCCTCCGCTGACCAGTCACCGGCAAGCAGCGATGGAGAGGGATTCATCTTCCGACGAAGAAGACGAGGTCATCCATCAGAAGGAGAGGAATGCGCCTACGTCTCCCTCTTCCTTCCACTTCCAATCCCTCACTTCGCGAATCACTTCCTACTTCAATTTCCCTTTTCAGAAGAGATACCTCTTCGCCATTCTCCCTCTCTTCGCAATCCTTCTCTACTACGTCATCCCAGATTCCCACTCCCTCTTCTCCCTCTCCTCCGTCAACGTCAATCTCCGCCACCATCAACCCGAGGAATCTCAATTGCGCGCCCTTTACCTCTTGCGCCAACAGCAGTTAGGGCTTCTCCACGCTCTCAATTCCACCTCCCAAACTCACACTCTCAAATCCCTTCTCTCCAGTCAAATTTCCCTCAACTCACAGATTCAACAGCTTCTTCTCAGTCCCTACACCCCTGCCACCTCTCTCCATTTTGGGAACGCCGCGTGTGGAACAGTGGATCAGAAGCTGCCAGAAAGGAGGACCATCGAGTGGAAGCCCAAGGCTAATAAATTTTTGGTTGCAGTGTGCGTCTCGGGGCAGATGTCTAACCATCTGATGTGCTTGCAGAAGCACATGTTCTTCGCGGCTCTCCTTAACCGGGTCCTGGTTATTCCCAGCTCCAAGGTGGATTATGAGTACGAGAGAGTATTGGATGTGGAGCACATGAATAAATGCATTGGAGGTAAAGTCAAAGCGGTAATCTCCTTCCAAGAGTTTTCTAGCATGAGGAAGAATGGCAAGCACGAGGGTAAATTCTTGTGTTATTTTTCGCTGCCTCGACCCTGTTGTCTGGACGAGGAGCATTTGAGGAAGTTGAAATCGTTAGGGCTTTTGTCTACGAATAGGCCTGCGGCTGTGTGGGATGAAGATGCGAGGAAGCCCAGGAAGAGGAGCGTGGAAGAGGTTGTGTCAAGGTTTTCACGGGTGGAAAAGGAGGATGTTTTAGCCATTGGGGATGTATTGGATGCTGATGTGGAGGAAGAATGGGTGATGCAAGCAGGTGGTCCACTGGCTCATCGGTGCAAGACTCTGATTCAACCCAACCGTCTCATTTTCCTCACCGCTCAGCGTTTTATCCAAACCTTCCTCGGCAGGAACTTCCTTGCATTGCATTTTCGAAGACACGATTTCTTGAACTTCTGGTACCTACGTCGCCTCGCCTCGCCTCCTTAATCACCATCTATCATGACAGCGCAATTAAGTAAATAATTGCGTGCGATATGATTGTGATTGTGATGTGTGATGATCCGTTTTGTTTCTTGTTTACAGTAATGGTAAAAAACCAAGTTGCTTTTATCCTATTCCTCAAGCAGCAAATTGTATCTTGCGTGTGATTGAAAGAGCCAATGCACCCCTCATTTACCTCTCTACAGACGCCGCAGAGAGTGAAATTCGGCTGCTTCAGTCACTGCTTGTGCGAGAGGGCAGGCACGTGCCACTTGTCAAACGCCCACCTCGGAATTCGGCAGAAAAATGGGACGCTTTGTTGTACAGGCATCATATTGAAGGAGACCCTCAGGTCTGAATACAATGCATTATATGTCAATGTCATTCATTACCTTATTTTTTCCGACCGCTTTTAACATTGGGTCAATATTATTTCTAATTCTATGACTTATTCAGTCATCATGCTGCATCTCTTAGTTGTTTAGTTTGTATCCATGTGTGCAATGTGCGGTGTGCGGCTTGTAAATTCCTCTGCTAAATTGCCTTGTGGGCATTGTTGTTCTTAAGGTGGAAGCTATGTTGGACAAGACTATATGTGCCATGTCTAGCGTGTTCATTGGAGCATCCGGTTCAACTTTCACCCAAGACATTCGACGGCTAAGAAAGGACTGGGGATCCGCATCATTGTGCGATGAGTACCTTTGCCACGGTGAGGAGCCAAATGTTGTAGCGGAGATGGAATGAGAACCTCAAATAACTCTGATCTCACTTTCGGGGACACCTCATCTTTGTCCTGCAAACATTTGACTTAGACTAGGATTTTGTCAATATGTGTTGTCATGTATGATAGTAGAGTTGCCCGTTTCACTTGTAACTTTTACTGGTTTATATATATATATATATATATATATTCTACCACAATAAATATAGTGTATGATTCACAGCTTTGTCCTGAATTTGTTTCCATGTATAATCCTTCTTCCCTATCCCAAACCCACATCCCGATTCTTTTTGGTTAGAGATGAGTGGAAATAGATGTACATTGGTTGAAAAAAATGGAAGATAAATAAAATATAAACAAAGTTTTTTTATTGAAAAAAAAAAAATTAATTATGTGTTTTTATTTTCGAGCATAATCCTCCTGGATAACATAATTAATTATGTGTATGCTTTTATTTTCAAAAGCAATTTTTCTATTCTTGACAATATAAGTAACTATGTTGCATCTTTTCTCAACTTTTTGCATTTTTCTTCTCATTTTTGTGCCGAAACTTGTTATATTTAATCTTGATTTTCGTGCTTTCCTCTCGAGAAGGAAAAAAAAATATAGATGTCGATTTGCCAATTGACATCAAGTATATAATAGGTATGAAAAGTGTTATTATGTAATGGTAATAGGAAAGAAAAATATAAAGAAATAATGGAGTTTATCACATCACTCTTTTTGGAAATGAATGCTGAAGGTATCTCTATCTATGGATTACGTCCAAGGAACTTTGAACTGGTTTGGTCAGAGCTAAAAGGGAAAGGTCAAAAGCATCTCAAAGTATGTTCATGGATGAAGCCAACTTAACGTTTTAACTCTACTAAGAAAAGGGAAATAATCAGTAACAGTTTCTAAATCTATAAATAGGCTGTCTCTAAATCTACAAATAGGGGGAAGTGGGCGTAGCAACCCAACTTACACTCTACCATTATATCAATGTTGACTCTGAAATCTCTATCAACAACACCACGGTGTGTAAAATTAAACATGTTTTTCAAGTTGAAGTGTGTGTTTTAGTTATCACACATGCCAATTCATCCCTAGTTGGTACTGTCCTCTACTCAATTTTATTGTCATAATGTCATCTATCGTTGAACATTACAAGCAACAAAAGTAGTCTAGCAGCAAAAACAGTGGAAAAGAATAATACTGTTTCAATCATCTTCTGATTACTGTGAATAGATTACTTCACCGTTAATGGCTACATTAGCTTAGAAAGTTAGATTGCATAACTAGGAAACCTTTCATTATTACCAGTTGTTATTAACAGAATATGGAAGGCACCCATCTAAACTGAGCTTCAAATTTGTAACTATCGAAATTATATTACAAATAAACCACGTACATGACCCGGTGTCTAACTCAAAGAAAGGGAGAAAAATATAACTACATTTCCATTTCCATGGGGTTTATATCTCCCGTAGAGCTGCCTCATCGCTTCCTCGTAGGGATCCTCCATGATCACTATTGCTAAATGTTCGCTTGCTCATGTTAGCTCGCTGTACCAATCGCACCAGTGCTTGAACCACTTCTGACATTGGTGGTCGGAATTCAGGCTCCGGCTGCCCCAAAACAGTAAAATAAACACATTAACATGCTATGCACAAATATATTCTTTCCACCCAATTCATGTTTACATAATCAGTATATTTTGTGTGAATAAAAAACGTGGCTGACCATACCTGCACGCAAAGGGCAATAACATCCGCAAATCGAGAAAGAGACTTAACAGGATATAGCCCCTTCAATGTAGGATCAACCATTTTACTCAATGCATCAATATCATGGAGTTGAGGTGTTGCCCATCGAACCAAAGACTGCTCAGATCTTGGCCTTGAGCTGTTACAGAATATCAGAATCAGGCTACTAGGGGAGCCAACATATGATTTGTGTATAATTTGAAATGCTGCAGAGTATTGCTTAATAACAAGAAGAAACCAAAAATTCATACCATGAAATTATGTTAAGACATGTATTTATTTACATAAATATTTCAATTGTTTTACTTTATGCAATGTATATCTATCAAATGTGAGGTAATCATTCACCTATCAAATGGCTTCCGGCCGCTGAGAAGTTCCAACATGACAACCCCAAAGCTGTAGACATCACTTTGCAGAGTATACTGACCAGACAACGCAACTTCAGGTGCATCATATCCAGATCCAACATTATGACTCAATATCTGAATGAGACCAAAAGTTAGAACAATAATTTTATCGGGTTTGGCCAAACACAATCACGTTCAATTATAAAAATCTAAGTTCTAAAGATTTATAAAACCACCTGGTCTGCATTTGGAATATAGCTAGCCAATCCACTATCTGAAAGATGAGGATTAAGCTCTGTATCAAGTAATATGTTGGCTGATTTAATATTCTTATGAACAACGGATGGCGAACTAACTTCATGTAAGTACCTACAAAAAATTGTGGAGAAAGTCTGGTCGTTGAGTCTCAAGTAACATTGACATTTATGCTTGATGTCCAACCACATGTTGCCACATAAAAATCATGGGAAAAGAAAAATTCCATTGTAAGTAAAATCTTTACTTTCGCAAAGTGGGACTCTCCCACCTATACTGATAGTGCACTGATTTTCAAGGTGATAGTGGATAAAAAATAAACTCAATTCCTGCTTTATAGTCCAAAATAATCTTCCAGTGTTTATATTTCCAAATATGAACACTAGACAAAGTATAATCCAGAGTCCAGACAAATTTTTATTTGGGAAAAAAAGAGAAAACTAGAAACTGAATTTCAGTTTTAAATCAGTCAAGCCCAAAAAGGACAGGTCAGCATGCAATTTAGGTAGAATACCATACAAAATAAATAAAACAGAAAGATAGAAAAGCAAGGAGGAGCTAATAAAGGTGGAAAAACAGGTTAACTAAAATATTGTTCATGAATTGATGCAAAAATTCCTCAAAAAATTCTGTATAAGGACCTTATAATCCTATTAGTACATAACTAACTTACTCTAAAGCACGTGCAGTACCCAAAGCAATCTTGACACGGGAATTCCATATAAGTGGTTTACTATATTCGTCTGGTAGATGAAGGAAGTCATGCAGTGATCCATTTTTATGAAATTCGTAGACCAAGAGGTGTTGTCCATACTCTGAGCAATAACCTACAAGCTCTGTCACATTTGGATGATGCAAACTGGAGATGTTTGAAATTATTTCTATAAAATCATCTGACAAATCACTGGAAAGGACAGATGAATCTATCTTCTTCACTGCAAGAACCTACAACATAATTAAAAATTAAAAAAATAAATAAAGTCAATCATTAAAAACTTTTGGTCCAAAGTAGAAATTTTCACTATTTAATGGGATATTAGCTATATTTGTGCCATTTCATGGGCATGATTTTCGGGGCATCTTTGCTCTTTTTGCTTAGGGGAGAGAATATTGGAGACACTAAAACAACCTTATGCCATATCAGAAGTGCATGCATCTGTGTGCTTGTGCATAGATAATACACAGATTTGATCCTCTTTGGGGAATATTATATATTAATGACAATAATCTGGACATACCAATCCTTGTCATTGGAATCAGACAAAGTCAAATTATAGTAATATAAGTTAAGAAATACCTCTCCATCATCAAATTGAGCACGGTAAACACGCCCAAAAGACCCCTCGCCAACAAGATGATCCACATTGAAGCTACCAGTAGCAATCTGCAGGTCAGCAATAGAATATGATTTCACATTTGCAGGAGCTGTTACAGTCTTCTTCACAATTGTGGGCTTCTTGGAGAACTCTTCATCATCAAATGATTTATGTCGATCAATAGGTGGGGGTTTAAGATTTATTGAGGCAGAAGTATCAAGCGTCTTCATGTCTGGTACTGAGGATGCTTGCTCAGACTTCTCTTCTGCATTACGGCACATATGTCAATTTGGATAGTCAAGTTGAAAAGCAAAATAATATGCCAAAGTTTGAATTGCAAACTTTAATTTGGTAATAACCACATTACTAAACAGAAAAGACCAACTGGAAATATATAACAGCAAAAAAAGGACAAGTTGATCTTGTTCTTAAATAGTAAAGTTTGGCAACATCATAATAAATTTATCTAGAGAAGAATAACATAAGGATGCCCTCATCATTAAAGAAAAAATATCTTGAAATAGTATGCAAGACGCAGACCATGCACTCCATTTGAGGGAAGTGGAGCAAAGGATTGATTGTCCAGCTTTTCTAAATCTGAAGATGTCTTCTTGGATTTTCTCTTCGCCAGAAAGAACACTACTATTGCCCCAACAACTATGACGGAGACTACAATTCCAGCTATGGCACCACCTCCTATACTGGACTTTTTGCCCCCATCAACTGAGCTGCTGCTGCTTCCGCCGACATCTGGGGTGGTGCTTCCCCCTCCAGACTGGTGGTGTTTGTTCCTTTTTGGTATGGGAGGTGTACCAGGAGGAGGTGGGGGTGCAGATCCGGAGCTCCATCCATTACCACCGCTCCTAATGTTAAATTTGTCTAATATTAGAGCTCCACAAAAATTTATGATGAAAATCTGATTCTGAATTTCCAAATTGCTGACAATGAGAAATGCTTACTGTAGGTTTATGTTCTTCAACTGTTCCGGTATCCATCCAGTGAAATTATTGTTTTCCACATTCCTGAGAATAATTTAAGACAATAAATACAATTGGCTTCAAGTTTTTCCTTTTGGAAATATAGGAAAGGAGCTATGTCATATGATACAACAGAGACGCACAGATTATCCAGAGGAAGATTAGCAAGGACATCAATAGTGCCCGTAAACTGATTGTTTTGCAGATTCCTGCCCAGATATAAACAAATTAACTTAGAATGCAATCAATAAAATGTAATGTAGTAACAGAAAACATCAACAGTCAGTATCTTTACATGGTTGTTATGCGTGAAAGTGAGCTCATAGTCTGAGGGAGGTCACCGGTTAGAGAATTGAAAGAGAGATCCCTGTAATAAGGAAAAAATATAAGCCCACTTGGCTCAAATTGTTTGGTATTACCAAGGACCAAAAGTAGCCATGTAAATAATGAAATTGCCAAAACCATATCACATGAAACATATTTCAACAGCACATATGTATGTATTCTTTTCACATGCAAAATGTCTTGAAATGCAATCACAACTAATATTGTAAGACTATTGAACTACATAATAGTAATTCATCGAAAAAAGCATTATCAGAACATACATGAGATTAAAAGGATCAACACTTTATAGAAAGGTAACAATAACTTGATAGCCATTTAGACTACTGTTTTTATGCAGCTGAAGGGTAAGACAAATTCTCACAATGTGGAGAGGGTGGAAAGATTAAGAAAGTTAACAGCCAGTCCTTGCTGGAGCTGATTGTGACCAAGATTCCTGCATAAAAAAATAAAAAATTATCCCAGGAGCTTGTAGTGGTGATTGATACAGTACAACTATGATAAATTTACAAGAAGAAAATTACATACAGGTCTGTAAGAGCGGTCAGGTTTGAAATAGAGTAAGGAACAGTCCCTGTGATGTTATTATGAGCAAGATTTCTGCACACAAAGAACTAAGAATGTTACAAATCATATCATAAATAAAATGCACAGAAGAGCCACAACCACATATCAATTGAAACATACAATCGCTGCACATATGGAGGGAGTTGATATGGTATGCTGCCGCCAAGACTGTTGCTACTCATGTCTCTACAAAAGTTTATAAGGTCACACAATAATAGCAACGAATATATGTAAGGAAAGAGACCATTAATCTTACAGGGCGCTCAAAGATGTCAAGACTTGTAATCCATAAGGCAACGACCCAGTTAGTCCAAGATTAGACAACTTACTGGCAAGTCACAAATAATAGTCATTAAAGATAAACACCAAAGCCTAAAGGTAATGATCAAATTATATAAAGTGAAGAAGAGAGTGGGACTATACATCTCTGTAACACGGTTGCCTGAGCAAGAAATTCCTTTCCAAGGTTGTCCACATGGATCATCACCATTAGCAGGCCAACCAAGCTGGGCTGGTGAGTTCAAATTTTGAAATAAAAATCTCAAAGCAGCAGCTGCAGAAAACATTCCAAAAATAAAAATATTAAGCAAACCCAATACATGTACTATGGATTTTCATTATCTAATAGGTTATGGCCTCAGCACAATCCATTTACATATTTCAGGGTATAGAATTCTCTTCAGGAAAAACTAATCCATTATGATAGAATCCTTGAATATACTACTCCTAAACAAAAGTGAATAATTTGGACCTTAGCCTTGAATACAGATTAAGAAAATGATTTCTGACAATTAATTGGTTATTCATAGATTATAAAAGTTGCAAGTTTATAAATATCAAAGCGTAGAAACTAAAAAGAAACCCAACTTTCACCAAGTATTCTCAAAAGGGTACATCGTAATTTCCAGGGTGGAAGTGGTATGGATAGGAGATTAGTAATTGTTTTTTTGTGCATAATGTTAGTTCAAATAGCATCACCAAATATTAGGCACCTGAAGAAAAGCCATTCAAAATTATATCACCGGGCCAGTACAAAACAGAGAAATTTGAAGGATCATAATGCACCCATACAAGTCTGTATTTAGGGATGTAAATGAGATTCAAAATCATCAGATGTTCATCAAGCAAACATTCTAGATATTCTGAAGGGTCACAAAAGCAATGCAGACTGCTTGTTGAGGATTTAAAGATGTGGACCACACAAGACAAATAAGGAAGTGTACAGCACTAAACTAAACATGAACTATATAATACAAAAAGGGTAAAAACAAGCTATTTAATGTGTACTCAAACCTTAAACAGAAAGCTAAACCCTACAAGATTTTGTTAGTGATTTGCCAATGAAAAGTCAGAATGGCCTAGTAGTCTAATGCAGTAGTTGGTTTATTTTTAACCACTTCGTATGAACTACTTCAAATCCCATATTTGAAATATGGCAGATCTAAAATGTGCCATTTGATAGATAAGATTAAAGAAGTCCACATACAACTTTGACAAGAATTTTGGAATTAAGCACAGGTGAAGTTAACACATTTCCACGTTACTGCTCGTGCTGTTAAAGCATTTATCCTCACGGGACAAGGGCTTGCTGAGGCTACTATAAAGGATGGTTCCGAAGTCCAGAAAGGCAGCTGCAGCATAGAGGGCTTACCACAAACTAAAAATAACGCACATGCTCCAGTGCGTTGTAGACATTACCATTCAGTACTCTACGCTGCTTACCTCTGAAAATTTTTAGCTTCATTTCATTGCGTAATATAACACATGCATGATTTACTTGCACATCAAACTGAACACCAAATGTTGAAGATAAGAAGTCAACGGAAGGGGATGAAAAAGGAAAGACCAAGAGTGTCGGCAAACTATAAAACACACACAAAAACAACTCATAAAGCATTAAAATATCAGAAAGTGATTACTAAAACAAGCAGCTTATTTTTCTCAGACTCTGTGTGCACTACTACATAAACGTTTTGGCATTTGATCCATAGTTGATGAAAGTTGAACAGGGAGGTAGAGGAAAAAATTGAAAATTTTCCTTGTCAAAAAGTTGAAGGGTAGGAGATATATACACGGAAAAGAAAAGGCCATGGAAAGAAGTGAGACTTCCATCAACAAACGAATAATGCAGAAGACTCTGTGAGAGAACTCTAAGGATTGATTATCACTTATTTAGCACTTAGCATAACATAAACCTTAAAAATGACGCAAGGCAAGGCGACCAATTACAAAATAGTAAGAACCGACAATCAAGTGTACCAGAACATATTGTTCAAACTGGAAAGGAAAAATACAATTCATTTGATGAGACCATTGGCATGCAACGCAAGCTGTACTTCGTAGAGAAAACCAGCAAACTGTCTAAAACACTAACAATCACGGTAATAGAACTGATGTGATGTGAGCCACTCAATAGATCAGCTACAAAGCTTCTCATTGTCTCAGAATAAAGGAAAACTAAAAACTACAAATAAATTGTTTGAACAGTTCAGAGCACACAAGTGAAATGGGGGAAGAGAGCAAGGTTTTACAAGAGTAGCACAATGCAAAAAGCAACAAACAGATAGAGTGAAGTGAAGTGAAAGAAGAGACTAACCATCATTTGGATCTGTAGCAGAAGTAGCACCATTGGGCATCCAACAAAGAATGCAGGAAGTGATGCACAGCAACAGTAACAACCTTCTAAACTCCACCATCTCTCACCAAATTCTTCCTACCCAGAAAGCTGAAAGGGTTTTTCAGTCACCCCTTTTCAGCAAGTTCTAATCTTTCTCTCTGATTATTTTATGGGTCTATGCTAATGCTGCCCCCCATGGCCAAGTAAAGCTGGCCAGCACGAATTGCCAAAAAGAATCCAAAGTCATGGAAATTTTATTTACTTTATCACAGTCACAGTGCCTCTCGCAGTATTCGTATACATAAAAATAAATTTATACTTCAATAATAGTACCTCACTATTACTATAAGAAAGAAATTTTTTGTGAAGCTTGGTTTTTCTGGATTTTTCTGTGCTGGATTTTTCTTTCAAGACAATTTAAGTAGCTTTCACAATACAGGGACATGAGTGAAAGACACGTTTCTACAAATTTATTATCATACAATAATATTTATTTTCTGCTATGTATTTATTCTGTATATACGTATTGGTCAATAAATAAGCGAGTATTGGTAAATGTGGCTTTCATGACAACGGCTATGCCAGGCAAAGCTGAAGAAGGAAGTCAAAGAAACCAATTACTTGAAATGATGTCATGCAATATTTAATAAATTACTAAAAAGAAAGTAAGTGACGCAAAACATTTATCTTTGTCTAATTTTAATGATGGAATTAACTTTTTTTCTAGTTACAGAATAATAATGGAAAAAGACGTTTGAACTAATGACACCTATTTTAAATGCCGTTTTTTGGGGTAATAATGAGGGTTCAATAATTCTCAGAGGTTGTGACTCGGATTGAGTAACATCTTTAATTTTCAATTTTTATGTACTTTATTGTTTTCGAATATTATTATTTAATTATGATGTAACATAATTTTCTATTGATGTAACATATATTGATATGTGCTCTCTCAATTATTACTATAGAACAACATATACAGTGACATTGTTCCATATAGTAAAACTAAGAAACAAAAATTTAGCAAAATAAAACAATTAATAGAGATTAAAACATATATTATCTTTCATATAATCTTCCAAATGAATGTGTGTGGTTGTTTGTCGTGCTTTGTGAAAAAAAAAATAACATCATTAAAGTTTTCTTAGATTGACAGAATAAATAAAAATTGATGATTAGAATGTGTTTTAGTTTTATACCCACCATTTATAAGAATAAATTAATTTAGTTTATATATATATATATATATATATATATAAACAAAAATAATATGTGATAATTAGATTTAAGTAGACGTGTAATAAATAAAAATCATAATTTATCTAGTCTCCTTAATTCTTCTTAGAACACATATTTCATAACTTATTCAGGTTTAAAAAACTATAAATAATAATTTAATACCCGTGATTTAAAAAATATATCTCTTAAAAAATATAATTAAATCAATTTATTTTTTTTCTACTAGTTTAATTAATTTATCATAGATATTCTATGATTTAAATGAAATTCAACACAATTATACTTTCATCATAATATATTTGACTAAATATATTATAGTCCACTAGAAAAAACATGTGTCTACATTTTTTTAATATTTATATTATATCAAATTATTAATATTGTAAATTGATTATGTGGGGTGGATGTTTCTGCAGGTGTACGCGTGTTTGAGTGGATGAATGTGGATTTTTTTCTTGCATAACACAAATTAAATACCTAGGTAGCATAATGTGCTTTACATTTACTCTAGCATCACACTTTTTTTTTTCAGGTCTGAATTTGGCTTTCCCGAGAATTGAATTTTAACCCCGATAATCGAATTCTGACCTTTGTTTTAGCATGCGTGGTCGAAATACTAACCATAATTCAGTTTCCTGGGTCTAGATTTTTATTTTATTTTGGTTTTTGTTTTAATTAAAAATAATATATTTTAAATAAATTAATATAATATTTTAAGATGGGAAAATAATGCAGTAACATTTGTAGTGTTTTGTAAACTTTTGGAAGTTGTAAAATATAATTTTTGAAATGTTTTAGTAGTTATAATTTAGTGATAAAATTCAGAGTGTAATTAGTAACCAATAAATTTTTACTTTGTAAATTGATATCTAAATTAATTATTATAGTGATTAACAATTTTTTGTCACTAAAATTGGTTAATAAAATAAAAATATTTTAAATTAAATGAATTTGAATTTCTTAAAATAGTAATTTTTTCTATTAAAACATAAAGGATTAATTTTTCATAAAAACTTATAGAAAAATAAAATTTGCAATCGAGAAAATTGTGTGCCCCAAATACATATTATTTTTAATCTGTACATATTATTTTTAGGTGATTTTTAATTCATTGTAGATCGATTGAATTTAGACAATTAGATTAATTTTGCAACATTTTATTGAAGACAATAAAACAAAAGGCAGTTATTTTATTGTTCAATTTGACATATCAACATGTAACAATGTTCCACATGACAAAAAGAAGAAGAAGACGATATAGTCTAACATAAAAGTCGCAATCTCATTTAACTACTTTTGATTGATATATATATATATAACAATAATGTGACTAACATTGATTGAAGAGGACATGACTTCAAATAAAATATTCACAACAAAATAAAACAATTACATAATCCATTCAATACCACAACTTATATATTAATATTAGTGTTACTAGTATCACCGACATTTCTAATATAACAATCAATATGAAGAAAAATTATTAATATAACTCCTTTTATATTTAAACAACTCTTTCTCCATTTTAAACCACTCATAAATCTATATTAAGATAATATTTTTACTCTTAGTCACTAGATGCTCCTATGACCATATTCATTTAGAGTGGTCTAATCGAATAATTACTCCAATACCATTATTTTGTCATATTCTTTAATCTATATAGAAAGCTTAAAAGATAAAAAAATCAAATTCGATATAAAATTATCACATTATATTTTTTAATTAATATTTTGCATAAAGAACATCAAGTGTTAAATAAAGAAATATTAATATAGAATATCCCCATAAACAGACCTGTAACCACTATCTTTAATAATTTTTTTTTACAATGGATTAGATTAACATTTGTTTAAAATCACTAGTTTTTATTATTTAAAGAAAAATCATATAATATTTTTTGGTGGTGAGGTATAGTGGGTGTCACGAGCGAGTAGGAGAAGTTGAGAATAATGTGATCACAATTTCATACGTTAGCTCTGCAAATTTTTCCATCATACTACCAATTTATCAAGATACTATAACCATAATCTCAAATTTCATTTTTCAACTAAACATACAATTATCTTATTTAATCAAAAACTTAAATTATCTGCCATACACTTCATATCTATATACTAGTACATGCTTAATTAAATTAAATCTTAAATGTGAAAATGTGAAAAAAAGTTTTTCTATAAATTAAAACTAACTTGTAAAAAACAATCGTATTACTTTCTCTAGAAAACCTATTTTCATTTATAATAATATAATATACATATTTATCTATAAATAGTCATAGCAGACACAGAGTCAACATTACACGTGAACATCTTCTTAATTAAAAATTCAAATATTTATTCCTTTTTGAAAAACTAGTTCATTGATGAATCTACGACCCTCCAATCTATAGTTTTTAAAGGACCAATTAACTCTTGAGAAAATATTTCTTTTGACCTTTTACTGATGTATTTCTAATTTCAATTTTTTTTCGTTTTTACTTAATTTTAAAAATTAAAAAAAATGCAATTGCGTTGAAATTATTAAAATAAAAAATAAGAGATATATTCGAAACTAAACAAATTGAAATAGTTTCGTATGAAGGTGACAGGTAACTATTGTGTCACGGGTTAGTCGAAGATGACATTTGATAACAGAAGAGTACAAAACAAAATTTGTTCCAACTTCGTTAAACTTAACGGCTATCACGACATATGGTAAAAAGAATTGGTTTTTGGGAAAACAAACAAAAGAGAATAAATAAATAAATAGAATTACAAATTATTAATTGACTGTATATTTTAAAAATAATTAGTATTAATTTGATTTATTTTGAATGTCGGTGACATTCGCATACATATATAATAAATGGTTTGGCTAGAGACGGAATATTCCCTAACATTGCCGACAGTCAGATTCTCTCTCTCTCCATTCCAAGTTTAAGAATTTGAAGATAAAAACACACAGTACAAGAAGAAGAACAACCTGAAGAAGAGAAAGTACTACGGCTATGAACTGATGCTAAGGAGGTAAAAGATTAGGTTTAGTTTATGCGTAAGATATACTAAGTAGCCCTTGTGACATGAGAAAGCTACAAAATTGGAGGGAGTGGAAGAAGATGCAAAGTTTTTAGAGAAACAGAAGAAATAGAAGGCATGCATCATCATCAGACTGTATGAGCTGATTGGATGACATTGCGGTGCAAGTTTTTGAGTCTGACAACAGATTCAACATGTCCTCTCAGAGTGTGCAACTCTCCCAGCCTGCAAAAAAAAAAAGTTGATGCACCATTTTTGAGTTAAAAGAGGTTTCTTTGTATATGAATGAGATCAGAAAAGTACCTGGCTATTTCAGCTCGTCGTCTGGCTTGTTCAGCTATGATAGAAGATCGCCTTCCGTTAACCTCGAGGCTTCCTCCGGCCATGAGATGCAGTCCTTGTAGAGTCCTCTGAGAAAGAACCCACTTTGCAGCTCTGTCTTCTTTTCCATAGTCTTTCTTTGATGTAAAAGCAGTCTGTTCAACACAAACACACATCAAAACTCAACCTACACTACACATTAATCAATGTGCAATCTTAGTTCTCTAAACTTTCTCACTTTCTCACTTTCCCACTTACCTTTCTTTCAAATAGTAGTTTCCAGGCATCTCCACTCAAAGCATAACGCACTGTGAACTTAATGATGTCCAAGGGTACATAGAAGATCAAACTGTATAACCATATAACACCGGCCCATTCCCATCCAATTCCGCTAATCTTTGCAAAACTGATATTTGCGTACACTCCAATTAAGGTCGCCACCTAATCAATTCATACATCAACCACTATTTTATGTGTGTTCAAAAGATTACATAAGTTCCAGAAATGGTGCAGCATTACCAGTTGAGCTATTACAAAGGCACACATCAGCAGAGCTCCCGGTCTCTCTAGAAATGACCATCCGTAGCTTCGAGTAACAAAGATTAGAGCCTGGCTGATGATACTAACTTGCAGATATACAGCTGATGAAACTTTCTCGCTGTCACTAGATAAGGAGCTTACATGGAAGTGGGTCTGCAACAACACTTTTTCGGCTTAAACATGTTTATAAATTTGAGGTCTAAAAACAAGAGCAGAAAGAGAGAGACATAGACTTTTGTACCTCAAAGAAAGTGGTCTCAACTATTGTCCAATAGAATAGGACAGTGACCAAAGCAAGATAAGTTCCAATCACTATTCCTGTTGCAAATATCTCTGGTAGCTTCCAACTGTCAGGTGTCGGGGATGGCTTCACTCTGTCTTTAGATATGGTCATGATGGTACCTAATTCAAAATTAAAATGTTATGACTACAAATCTTACATATCACTGCTACATCTTATTTGGCCTAATTGCCGATCTATTGCTATGTCTGTGATTATTTATTCAATACTACCTTGTAAAAAGTTGTGTTTCCCCTTTGTTTAGTTATCATGTCAGTGACAAAGTAAAACTATTAAGTTAAGAAAAACTTCTGTTATTTACTCAAATGAAGATGATTTGTTTTCTGAGATTTTGTACCCTCAGATTCTTTATTTAAGCTAGAATTTTATAACCTTGCAACATTTACATTCTTGAATGAGAAAAAAAAATTGTTGGATGCTCTAAAATCAAGAGAAAACATGTATCACGCATTTTGGCTTTTTCTCGTAACTTTATGATGCATTTATCTCTTGTATTACATTGTCATAAAGTGAAAAAAAAAAATGGTGAGTATAGTTTTCATCTATTGCTTGAGTACGCAGATACAAAAAAAGGGAAAATGGAAGTTCTATAATTCATGTATGATCAGAAGTATTACCATCATTTAGTATTGCAATGATCAAGACCATGAAGGGTGGAAAATCATACTCCCAAATTAATGCCAGGAGAGTAAAACCAACCTGCAAAAGGGTTTGGTTTGATAAGTTAGACGCACGTCCATAGGGACTTTAATGTTTAGATAGAAATTCATGAATAGAGAAAAACACCATCTATAAAAATGACTCTGAAATTGGGGTAGGAACTTTTCTTACCACTATTCTTATGGTGATGGAGACAGCATATATCTGCATTAAAGAAAGCAATGAAATGAACATCAAATAAATATTATCATGAAAAACACTCCGAGTTATTACTGATTGATACATTTATGATGACTGGTGGTTTGAACAATCTAGATTTCAGTGAGAAACTTTTGACTATATTGTTCTAGCTTCTAGGAGTCTTGCTTTCTTGTTGATGCTACATAATGTATAAAAAGGCAAAAGGAGAAGTTTTCTATCATAGTGCAAAAGAAGAGGAATACTACACACTCAACTGTATAATTTTTCATTCTTTGGAATATAGCTCTGCTTGTTAACACAGCACTAACAATGACACTTAAGCCAGGCTCGGTTAAGACCAAATCAGCAGCACTTCTTGCAGCATCTGTAGCGTCGGACACAGCTATTCCGATATCTGCTTTCTTCAATGCGGGGGCATCATTTACTCCATCCCCAGTCATCCCAACAACATGTTGCTTTTCTTGTAAAATTTTCACTATTTCAAACTTGTGTTCTGAAAGTATGCAATGCAATATTGGTAAAATAATTGTTAAACACACTTGGTAAAATAGCAACACTTACGAAAATGATAGGTAACAACGAATAGGAGATACTCATCCAAAAGATTTGTGTAAGAACAAAAACTGGTGTTAAGCACTTCAGACTAGAAATTGTTTTCATGCTTAAATCACTTCTTTTTTATTGTAAATATGAAACAACTCATATCTAACTACTAAATTATTGGAGGCTGACAGGTTCAAGAAAAGTGATCAATTATGCAAGATTTTGTACCCAGAAGGCTCATGATGTTGATCTATTAGAACAATATTTCACCATTCTCTTTATTTGATAGCTAAGATAGTGAGATGTCTGAAAACCATATTTTTGTAGTCGTAGTATACAGAATGAAAGGAAGCAAGAGTCAAATATATATATATGGTCTGAGAGAAGCAACTAACTTTCTTAAGTAAAGAAATTCATATACCAGGATAAACACCAGCAAAGCCATCTGCCATCTCAACGAGCTCATCTACAGGGAGAACTTCATGCTCTTCTTTTTCACGCCCTAACAAAGACGAAGAAGGGTACATGTTTGTTCCCATGCCAAGTCTACGGCCTGTCTCCTTTGCAATGGCTAATTGATCACCTAGAATGTACACAAAAAATTGATGACTTATTCAGCCACTTTTATTGGAAAATATTTAAAATTTATTATTTGAGAAAAGAATTTAGCAACGAACAAGATATTTTAATTTGGGTATGTTGCCGGTAAGTTCCAACATAGAGAAAATATAGTGAGTTAAACGGATTGATGATTAGTGATATTGATAAATTTTAGTAACATATTGAATGAACAATCATGTGTACTATTGAGAAGGAATACAGATCATGTTTGGTGAAGTTTGATGCCAACAATATTCTCCCATTGATCCTTTGATTCTATAAACCTTGTTATATTTTATTCTATGCGTCCATTGAAATTTCATGTTTACCTGTAATCATCTTTACACAGACTCCAAGGTTAAGTGCTCTTCGAATGGTTTCCGCACTATCATGTCTTGGTGGATCAAACAAAGGCAACAATCCACAAAAAGTCCAAGGACCTCCAGGGCTATCCTTGGATTTTTCAGGAACTTCCTGAAAGAGCAATCCTAAATGTTAAAGTAATTAACATGTTTTTAAAATTTCTATTAGTAAGCAACATTGACATCTTTTTCTTCATTTAATGATCCTTTTAGCAGGAAAGGAACAAAGAAGGGTATCATGCTGATAACCTGATAAGCAACTGCAAGAGATCGCAATCCCCTTTCAGCAAATTTGTCTATTATATCGTGCACTCTTTTGGCAATTTGGTCTTTCTCTTGACACAAATCTAGAATCTGGTATGCAGTACAGCAAAAAAACACTGAAGTTTTATAAAAGGCATTCCCATGATTGCAAAATTTTTTCTCTCCTCCCTTTGGATGAGGGTCCATTGGGAAAAAAACTTTGCATTAGATTTTGAAGCAAAACTAGGAGACGTTAGGCAATAAGAAAAGGCTATTCACCACCTTTTAAAAAGTTTGATACCTGTTCCGGAGCTCCTTTAGTGGCCCTATAAAAATTGCCATCAGAATCAATATACGTTATAGCTGTACGTTTATCTACAGGATTGAATGGTAGAAAATGAACTTCAGTGATGTTTGCACGTGCCTGTAGAGAGGAAGAAGGAATTATTTTTCTTTTATCATAATGAAAATTTGGAGAACTTCTGTAATAAACTAACATGGTATATTTACCTCCCTTGGATCAGCTAGCATATTAACTACGGCAGTATCAATGGCATCCTGGTTTTCCAGTCTAGCAGCTCTGGCTGCTAGTAGAACAACCGTATCTTTGTCCATATTTCTGTTAAAAACCTGTTCAACATGTAAGGTGAAACTCTAAGTAAGGACAATACCTCCTAACAGTCCTCTGAACAATTCACAATAAGAAAGCTAGTTCATGAAAAATAGTTAGTAGTAAAAAGTTCCAAACTATTGAGAATTCTTTGGATTGAAGTATTGCCAAATGGTAATTAAGAATTAGGACACTTAACATCATGATTCGTGAAGATGATGAAGCTGCTAACTAAATAAATTTTTTAGTGACTTGAGCAAATTGCGTTGTAGTTGTACTCGTTACAAACACATTGGATTCTATATTCTTAGCCAACTATTTAGTAATTGAATTCTGATCAAACATATGAAAATATTATTTTGAATCAACAATACAGATAATATATGTCATTTTTAAGTACCAACCTCAATAAGGTTTCTATCAACAGTCAGGCGATTCAGTGTAAGAGTTCCAGTTTTGTCACTGCAGAGCACATCCATGCCTGCCATTTCTTCAATTGCTGTCATTCTTTTAGTTATGGCTCCCTTACAAATGAAGTAAAAATATAGAAAGAGCATAGTCAGAAGCATAAAGATTTGCTGCATTCTTTTGAACTTTGAGGGTAACACTACGCGCCCGTGTATTAGCGAAAGTGATATAGGTTTCGCCAAACTTTAAACTAAAACTACTATTATTGATAATGCAGACAAAATCTTAATTTCTTCCAATTTTAATTTCTAGTTAAGAACTAAAGAGTTGGACCTGCTGAGAAAGACGGTGAGAGCCAATTGCAAGCGTTACAGATAAGACTGTTGGCATAGCGATGGGTATTCCTCCAATTAGGAGAACAAGAAGATTGTTGATTCCATCCCTGTATGATCGATGCTCCACTGGGAACATTATAATTATTTCAAAAATTATCCCTATAGCTATAGAGCAAATGCAGAAGTTACCAATTGAGGTAAGGACCTGAAAAAGGTAAGAAAAACAGATATGGTCTGAAATTTGACCGATTGATCAAACACTTGCAAAATATATTTTGCATTGAAATGAATCTCCATATAAAACAAGTGCTTGAATCTCAATGTATATTCTCCTTACTCCTTTTCGCCAGTGTTGTCACAAGTTAAGCATAGCCACAATCCTTAAAAGCATTTTAACCTTCTATACAATCATTCAAACTTCTAGCTCTTTGTAAACAGTTTCGCTTGGCTATATTTCTTATCAATATAACCATGCCAAAAGAGTCAAAAATTTTCTAAAGTTACCTTCTGAAAATGTCCAACAACTTCGGTACTATCAACCAGGTATGCTGCCTTTCCAAAAAAGGAATGAACTCCTGTTGCTATCACTACAGCCTCAATCTCTCCATGTTTACATGTTGAACCGGAAAAGACCTCGTCACCAGTTCTTTTTGTGACAGGTAAAGATTCTCCAGTAAGGGCTGACTGCATAAAACAAAACCAGGACATCACATGAACTCTGTTTCTTCATCCTTGTACCAGTTTGTCATGAGAAAATAGATTACGAAATCACTAAATAGAAAGAAATATATACATTAGATTTACAATGTTCACTTATTTCATAACAAAGGCTTACCTGATCAATTTTTAAAGGATCCCCTTCTAGCAAGCGAGCATCAGCTGGAACTATATCTCCCAATTTTATGCTAATTATATCCCCAGGTACTAAAATTGCTGCATCTTGCTCTTGCCACTGCCCATCTCTGAGAACCTGAACAAAGATATTAGGGACTTTTACTCATTAATCTGTGTAAGATAGTAACACGGTACTAGAACAATTTATGTTTTTTAAGGAGATATGTTCACTCTGCATGCAATAACATACCCTTGTTTTAGGAGCTAAACGAGCCATTAATGCTGCTGCAGCATTACCTGCATTATTTTCTTCTATAAAACTAATAGTTGAGTTTATTACCAGTAGGCATATAATCCCTATAAAGTCTTGCCAATCAGGACCTTCCCCCTGAAAATTTATCTCAAAATAAGGAGCCAAGAAATGGAAATACAAACTAAAAACAAAGAATGCTGAACCAAAAGACTAAAGAACATATAGAATATTGAAGAGCAGTTATTGCATTCTCCACTCACTCCACCATTAGCAAGGATAATCGCCATCAGTGCTGCTGCTTCCATAACCCATGATAAAGGATTCCACATAAAACCAAGAAATTTCAAAATTTTATTCTCCTGCAGTAGAATTTGAGGACGAAGTTAGGGTTAGAATTTCTTTCAGTGGACGCAAGCATGCTAACTGCAAACGAGGGCCTGGCAACAAAATGAGATGCCTCTTTATCCTTCAAAATAAATGACCACAACGCAATATAGAACATATGAAAACACTTTTAAACAAATTTAAATGGAGAATTAACAACATCCAAGTATCTAATTATGCAAATAATGTTATTTGAGATGAGAAGGGAGACAACATCTATGTAAATGTGAGTGGATTATTAGTGTCAAGACATAAAAGTCATCTTCTTTATAATACTTCCAACGTTTATAACTTTTTATGCAAGAAAAAGTTTCCAAAATGAGCTCAAGACATTACTATCATTATCTTTGTTATCTTTGTTCTTTTTCGGGAAGAAGTACTAAAATAAATCACTACTCTCTATTTATAGCCATAAGCATCCCAACTGCAGCTTGCCTAACTCTTCTACTTTCAACTGATTGATATAGAAAGTGTTAGGTAAAAACATACTGTAGTGCTTATTCAATAACTTTGTTACAAATTTGAAAGAAACTCAGTGTAATAAATTATGAAAAGAGCTAATTTTGATAAATTTCACCAAGAAACTTGGCAAAATAAGCTATAAAAAACTCACAATTTATAAGGTTCGAAATCTCAATGAAACAAGTACTTTAACAACTATGTTAACCCCAGTGATTTAATAAGGTACTTGAATGGCCAAATCTATCCTGATCCACATACTCTATATGACAAATTTATGAAAATAAAATATTTATTAGAAGTATGTTCTTACTTTCTTCTCTTCAAGTTTGTTTGGGCCAAATATCTCTATTCGAGCTTCAGCATCGTCAGATGAAAGTCCTCTTCGTGATGTTCTCAACTGTTCAAATACTTCTTCTAATGGTATACGCTCCTGATCAACAATGAAGTCGAAATTAAAATAATAAGAGTTTATTTCATTTGATAAAGTATTTTTATTTTTAATTATAATGACAGAAACGTTTTTTCTGTTCAGTATTTTTATGTTCAGTAATGACAGAAACGATATTTGTAATGAAACAAAAAACGAAAAACGATGAAGGAACAGTGCTAAGATTTTGATTGATTGATTTATTTATATTGTGTCGTGCCTTTGTTGAAGGACTTACCAAATCAATGCCATCTCGGTTGAAATTCTCAGGATCAAGCAACGGTTTATCCAGATCCTCAGCCATGTTATAGCTGCAGACTACACATGCAGCAGATAACCAGTTTGTAATTGAAACAATTGGTCAAAATCAGAATCGTGCCACTGAGAAAAACAAACAGCACCAAACCATGCAAAAAATTTACACTGTACATTGTAGTCGGAACAGTAGTAATATAGTTTTCGACAAAATGGCATGATGTGGTAGGGTGAGACATCAGGTACTAATGAAAATTTTGTGATGAAATACTTACTTGGAGGGAAAGTGAAAGTGGAGCTGAGCTAGGTAGTGAGAAGAAGCAGAGTGGTAGATTCATTTGGTTCCATTACATTAATAATGAAAGTATTAGTAACAACGTTAGCATGTTAGTTGCATGCTGACTGTTGGTTGGCAGTTGCGGAAGAGTAAGCGAGCAACGATGCAATGCTACTTTCCAACACATTCCTCAAAGAGATGAAACAAACAGTGAAAGTTGGCTCAACTTGCCTTGTCTTGTCTTCAGCCACCTTTCAAAACCTAACTTTCTCTCCTTCCCCCATTCAACTCTTCTTTTCATTTACTTATCCCTAATTTCAACTCTGCATTGCATGCACCACGCCTTGTCTCTTTTATGCTCTGTCATGCACAACTGCAGACATACATTCTCAGACATCTTCCAATGTTCATCACTAAATTCGTCTCATTTCAGATGTACTACATTGCTGTTACTACAATTGTAAGAAAATACAAAAAAAAAAAAACATAAATACTGAAAATTTAACAAAAATAACAACTAAATACACGTTTAGATACCATGTTACATGATGGCATAGCTATCAACAGGAATCGGTTCACCTTAATCCATCTTATAAATGGATTAGTTCAACATCAACCACCTAACTTTCAATCTTAAAATCAAAACAATTTAGTTATTCTTTTTTAAAAAGTTTCACCTTTTTAAATTTCTGTATCTATCTGGCAATACATAATACACAGATATTAAAACTCAGTAGTTAAAAATTAAAGATTTCGTACAATAAAAATGTCATAATTCCTCTTCAATATTCAAAAACTCCAAACTTTTTAAGTTTAAACATTATTTCTATCAATTTCAAAAAATTTAAATTTTCGCATTATACGTAATAAATTAAAAAATAAAGTTTTAACTCAATATAATCTTTGTTACTTAATAAGTTTTTTAGATAAGTTAATGTTGATTTCGAAATCATGGAAGATTGGATGTTAAACTTTTTAAAGAAAAGAAATTTAGAGGTCACAAACACTTTGGGCCTTTCTTGGTACTTTGGAAAATATGGGGATTTCTTCTGTACCCCATATTGTTCTTCATCTTTGACAGTTACATGGCTATGGTTTGCCCTAGTGCGTAGTTAAATCTCAACATCGGATTCGGATTGCTGTGTTGTCCTGTGCTCCTGCACGAATTTTGTATGGTGAGTAACTTAGGGTTTTGGTTAATTTAATTTATTTGACTTCGTTACTTTTCTTTTTTGGTTAGGTTAGATTTTCGTTGCTTGATTCTGTTTTTGTTAAACAGAGTCTATGAGCTGACGTAAATAATGACATGTATTCAGTTGTTTTGATTTTGTTCTAATTCTGAACCCTTCCAGTATTGTCCGAGTTTAATCATTTATTCAGATTTATTTATCTCTCAACCAAACTAGATTAGTTTAAGGTAAAAAGCTTACATAGTAGTAATCCATTTTTATAAAAGAACAAAAACATGAATAAAATCCACATTGTGCTTTTTCCAGTTTGTGTGCAATGGGAATGGCAAGAGGACTTGACCAATGATAAAATCATGAAAGTGTTATTTGACCGATAGACGTGAAAGTAGCATGAATTCCTAGAGGCCTTCTACATAGATTAGATTTTGCAGAATCATCTTGCTCACTATATTTGTCACCTCACCGCACACACATCAACAATTCTATCATCTTTTTTGTTGTTAATGAACTTTTTGAGGAGGATTATATTCAATTTCAACCTGTCACGTTGTTTTCTCCTTCACAGATTGTTTAATGATTCTGCATCTTTCTTATGCCTGGTTTAAGGTATTCAATTAGGTCTCATTCATCTACATCACATAGAACTCATTTCTGCATCATAGACCACATAAATCCTATTCTAAAAATATCTGATACGCTGTTGTGTAGTTCTCATTTGCTGCCAGCTTTGGTTTAGATAGTAACTTTGTGATTTCTCAATGTTTTATTAATTTTGCATTCATATCATAAGTAGTTTTAGATAACTACTTTAATTAATATATTATTCCTGTCATAGAAGAACTGAATGCATTGAAATTGATTGCTCGTAGGTACTCGTAGGTAATGAATAAGGAAGTAAACTTAAAAGGACAAATGAAAGCTCAAGGCAAGATAAAAGTATATGTGATCAACCCATGATCCTTTCACCCAACACAGGTCCTTCAATGTTCATTCCGATAGAATACGAGTTCCTCCTTCTATTGTGTGAAGAAGGGTTGTCATAGTTGCCTTGATTAATGATGAGAAATCTCTCTGCATCTCATTTCTTCGGGCTTTTAGTTCCCTCACCCATCTTTCATTCCAATAACCATCCTTTTCTCACTCTCTCCTTACCTTCCAGCCGAAGATTCTCTCCTTCCATTCAATGCGCGGTTCAATTCCGTCCCTGCATCGACATCCACAAGGGGAAAGTGAAGCAAATTGTGGGGTCAACCTTGCAAGACTTGAAAGGGGGTGATGGGTCAGATCCTGTGACCAATTTTGAGTCTGATAAGTCAGCTGCTGAATTTGCTACTCTTTACAGACGAGATGGACTCACGGGTGGCCATGTCATCATGCTTGGTGCAGACCCTTTGAGCAAAGCTGCTGCCTTGGAAGCATTGCATGCTTATCCCGGTGGTCTACAAGTTGGAGGGGGAATAAATTCTGACAATTGTTTGAGTTACATAGAAGAGGGAGCAAGCCATGTCATTGTGACATCTTATGTATTCAATGATGGACAAATGGATATTGGAAGGCTAAAAGATCTTGTTCAAATTGTTGGAAAAAATAGGCTTGTATTGGATCTCAGTTGCAGAAAAAAGGATGGTAAATATGCAATTGTCACTGATAGATGGCAGAAGTTTAGTGATGTTTTTGTTGATCCTGGTGTAATGGAATTTCTTGCCAGCTTTGCTGATGAGTTTTTGGTTCATGGTGTTGATGTTGAAGGGAAAAAGTTGGGAATTGATGAAGAGCTTGTTGCCTTGCTTGGCAAGCATTCACCTATTCCTGTTACTTATGCTGGTGGTGTGACTGGAATGGCTGACCTAGACAGGATTAAAAGTGCGGGAATGGAGCGTGTGGATGTAACTGTGGGTAGTGCCTTGGATATTTTTGGAGGAAACATGTCGTACGAAGAGGTTGTAGCTTGGCATGCCCAGCAAAGGGCCTATGCAGTTTGATTAGTATGTTTTCTTCTAATTGGAGAAAGGATATGTTTTTAGTATTTCTCTAGATGTGTAACAATTTATCAGGTTATCTTTTAATGACTGAAGTCAAATTGAACGATCAATAACAAACATTCTAGGATGAATTGATAAATATTTTAATAATACTGGGTGTACAACAATACTGCAATAGCTATCTAATGCGACTTCAATAAAAGTTTCATTACACTTTTGATTATTTTTAGCTTTGATGGTGTGTTATTTGGATTTGTCAACCATTTCATTGGTTAAATATTTCCTATTTTTTAAAACTACATAATTTTAGTTTCTTAAATGATTTTATTTTATGGTTGATTTTACATGGCGTGAAATTATGATTGATTTTACATGGCCTTTGGATTATGAAGTTTCAAGTATTGATTATTGGTGCAACTGTTCAGCTTCTGTTGGACAGTGGAAGTTCAGATAATTTCTTACAATTGCAGTTGGCAATTGACCCATTGCCTCAAATTATCGTAGAACCTATACCTAATTTTCAAGTCTTGGTTGGTAATTGCAATGCTCATGTTGCAGAAGGTTTGGTCAGAGAGTTGAGCAATATGGATGATCACATATATAGTTATTAAAATCTTGGTACTGATAATCTGACAAGGAGAGTCATCATTATGAAGTATAAATGATTTTGTATATTGAATTGGAACATTTTTTTGACAAGTATACATGTCTATTATCAGTATTTGTGAAGGACATACATTTATCTCTAGTCTTTATTCATTTACTGGTTGGATAATCCTACATTCCTCGATCATTCAGCGACTTCTCTATGCTTGGTCTTTTGAAAGGATTCTGGTTGACATCACCTTATGCATCTCTTCTCCAAAAGCCCTTGCCTCTCTCTCTTTGATGGATCAAAGACTTTATCTTGTTTTCCGTCACTCCTCATTTGTTGAACCCAAACATCTCTCAGAGTAGCCACCCATGCTTCTCCGTACTCTGGGGGCATGAACCTGTCATAAAAAATGTATAAGCATGTGTTTTGGAAACGATCTCGAGGACCTGGCTCCTCCTAAGTCCTATTATCCATACATAATAAAAACAGCGAAAGAAAAAACTCAAAAATTGAAGAAACATCCTCACTCTGCTTGAATTCTACTCTATTAATAGTTGCAAACAGTCTCTAGAGGGCAGCTTGTGCCACACTTATGGAAGTTCACTGAATGGGGATGCATAATGTCATAAAGGATTAAGAAATACTCTACCAATCCTACTGAATTGTTTGTGATAGACGAAGGGCATGTTAGTGCTTTTCTCCTCGTATATGCTTTCACTTCACTTTTCACCACATAATATTTAGAGTTTTTTAGTTCAATTAAATTCAGGGCATGATATTATGATAATAACGTGAAATGAAATAGTTTGAAACATGTAAAAATGGAACCATATCTTCTGCATATCGAGAACTCATTTGACCCATCACAAATTAATGCTAAACTAGAAGAAAGATAATCTTGATCTAAGTTCAAAATCGAATAGTATATCTATTCAAGGTAAAATTTGGCATCCTGAAAAGATCCTACTCAACATCATGCTTAGAATCCAAACTTTTTCACTGTCATGAAAAATATGATTTGACTATTTTTCAAGTAGTCCGGGATAAATCTACTGATTCGCATATCCTCCACCCTCAATTTCTATGTAAATGTCACATTTGACAGGACAACAAATCCAAGCATAACAACTAACTATTCTTATGTACAAATTTCTTAACAAATACCTATAAAAAAGATAAATAAATAAATAAATTTCTTTTTTAAGTTAAAATTAGTTTTTAAAGAATTCAAATGATAGAATTTAATCAAAGTTAAACTTAATCTATGGAATAGCCTTAATTCAGTACTCACTAAAAAAATTTCTAACCTGAGTTGTATTTTTGTCAATCAGCTAAAGGAATGAAAAGATCTGAGATTTCATCTGTTCATATGATATTCTAAGAATAAGTACTTTTACTTTTGATATAAAGAACAATAAGTAGATGGATGAAACGGAATTTTGGGTTTGAAAAGTTTTACTGACAAAGGAACATATTCTCCCTAGCAAAAACAGGATTCATCATGAAGATATTGTTTTAAACTGAAAACAATATATTATCTTTGGTTTGGGATAAGAAGAATTAGTGGTACAGATTCTCATACTTATTGTATGAACATAGTTTGTTGGCGTTCCCATGACTAAACACTGCGTGCTTTGTCTGAATTATAGCAGAGCCCCTCTTTTAATGTTCCATCACCTTTGCCACTTTTATAATAAACCTCAACCTCAATATTCTCAACCTTAACATCAACATCTACGTCAACGTCGCTTGATCTTGCACGCCAACAAGTTTATTCCACATTGGCAACACAGGTAAGGACAGTATTTTATTGCATCACGAAAACCACATTCATTCCCCCTCCCCTGCGTTGAATCTTAAACCTCAACTACACAAATCCTAGAGACCTCAGTTTTCGAGCCTACACACGTTCACTTCCTGTGTACTCCTTCACTCGGCACGTCAACTGTTGCCTTTGTACGTACGTACGTATATATATATATATATATATATATATATATATATATATTTATATAATATACATTCATACGTATGAGTATATAAGTTCCTCTGCTCCTCCACCAACTCCCTCAAGCTCTGTTGCGAGTGAGCTTTTTTTTGGGGTGTGAAAAGCACTGATATCAAAATCAGCATATAGATGGGTGAGGTTGAAGAGTTGAAGCGTGGTAATGGGTTCAGCAACAAGTGCGCTTCTTTGGTTAAGGAGCAACGTGCTCGTCTCTACATCCTGCGCCGCTGTGCCACCATGCTTCTCTGTTGGTATATCCAAGGAGATGACTGAAAAGGAAACATTTTTTATTCGTTACACCTTTCTTTTTCTCTCTATTTGAGTTCGTTTAAGTAAGTTTGAAGTGTTGTTACCCTTTTCAATCCTCCAACATGTTTGAATGAAGGAAGTTGAAGTTGTTGGTTTCTGAGTTGGATTTGCTTTCCCCGTTTCTCTCTTTTTACCCAAACCAATGGGGTTTTACGGGGACAGGACACTCTCATTTTATGGACAGACAGATCAATCTTTTACAACACAACCTCCTTTTTTTCTTGTAATGTAATATCCTATCTGTGTTGTTACCTCTGCAGGTGGTCAATCCAATTTATTGTATGTTCTATCTATAATGTCATATGTTGTGCCAAACAATTTGTTATTTTTTAAGAAGTTGCTTCATCTTCACAACCTGTTGTAATCATCCCTGTTCACCAAATGTGTGTCAGGATTTCCCAGAAACTCAATTCACAGACTCCAGATAACTTTTTTTTTTCTTTGCTGTTACTGGTAAGCAAGTACTAGATGAAATTGAAGTTGTTCATGAATGAAAAGCAAGAAGTAAGATTTTTATTAATCTATATTGGATGATTTAATTCACCACTTGATAGGGTGACAAAGTAATTCAATCCCACCTCTTATGACCTCTACAGCTAAAATCAGCTCCATCTATGATGAGTGACCATGCCAAAAAACACATCAAGTTTTCCAATTCATAAATTAATTCAAATTGATAAATTAACATAAACTTGATTTAAATATAAATCTTATATTAGGATGATAGGAATTCAATTTTGAAACACAAGTCAATTATAAATGTGTGTTTTTTTTTAAAATCCCATTCAAATTTGAAATTTTCAAATACTAAAATGTAATTTAATATTATTTAAATAGTTTTGATGTATACTTTATTAGTTTCTCAAATTATGTATCACCTTTTAATTTTTAACTATAACTTCTTTATAATTAGTGATATAGATAAATATTTGGATTATACTTTATAAAATAATCAGTCGATTAATACATTTTAATTCAACTGTACTAAATAAAATAAATTGATTCAAGCCATTAATCTAATATAAAATAGTTTGAACTAAGTTATAAAATTTTGGTTCACCAAAATATAATTCACTCATTTTTAAATTAACCCACAATTAGATTATATGAGTGAACCGAGGTAATTTACTTTAAAACTCATTAGTAGATTAAAGTTGAACTCAAATAAACTAAATTTATTAAATAAGATAAATATTAATAATGTAATTATTACTTTATTCATTTCATTATTTTGTTGTTTAAATGTATATTTTTAAAATATTAAATAATATAGTCTATGCTAACAAATTTAAAAGATTTTTTAAAAATACTTTAAAATTCACAAATGTTAGTAATTAAAATTCAAAACATGTAACGTAATTCATTAATCCAGTTAAAAGGTCAATTGAGTTTAGTCTAGTAAAAAAACACACAAATCGGATTCAACTAAAAACTTTTCAGTTTATGAATTTATTCAAATTCAACCCCTCCTATTGAGTAACAGCTCATTCACAGAAAAAAAAAAAGAAGAGAGAATAAAAGAATATAATGTAAACAATAGATTACCTTGGAAAAAAAAGAATAAAAGATAAAATGTAATACCATATCACCTGAAATTTAAAGTCAGCAGAATAAACATTAAAATATTAAAAATAATGTTAAATTATTCTTTAAATATTAAAGAGTTCTTTAAACTTATACGTGATAAAATATATGTATTTAGGGACCAAATTAATAAATAAAAAGTATAAACTTAAGGATGAAATTAATAAAGATTTAATACCTAAATATTAATCATATAATCTGATAATGAAACGGGTGGAATCTCTTTTCGCATGCCTCGGTCTGAGATTGGCAGCTTCTATACCAAACATGCAATGCATCATTCCATTCTATTTCTTTCATTTATTCGATGCTCTTTTTCATTTTTCTAACATGAAAAACTTCAAATTCCATTTACTGCCACCACCGACAATGGAACTATTTCAATTTCTTTAATTGTACTCACATCTCAAAAAAGATAGATAGATAGATACTCCCATTCTGTAGTCAACAAATAATCATCACCATCATTTCAATTAATCTCCACTATCTTTTCTCCACTCAATTCTTTCATACCCAGCATTTTCAAATTGTACCCCGAAATTATTGTTTAAAAAAGAAAAGAAAAACATAACCTTCTTGTAATGTCTTACTCTTTTGTTACTTGATTTTGCATATGATGTGTGACCATGAACTGTCATTTGTTTGTCTGAGTGTTCCATGATCTCGATAGCAAATTAGTTGTAGTGATGCAATATTAAGATTGAAAAGTAAAACAAGATAGATTAAAGTCAGATAACAAAGGCTTGTGCAGTTTAGGATGTTGTATAATTGGAAAGTCTTACAGAAGCAATTTGTGGCATTAAGGTATTCCTAAGATAGAAATTTTTCCTGAGCAATATGGATGATATCATATATACAGTTATCAAAATCTTGGTACTAACATAATCTGATTAGGAGAGTCATCATCATTTACAGAGGTAAAAATGATTCTGTATATATTGAATTGGAACTTTTTGCACAAAGTATACATGTCTATGGTCAATATTTGTGAAGAACAGACATTTATCTCTAGTCTTTATTCATTTGGTGGTTGGATAATCCAACATTTCTGAGCCATTCAACTACTTCTCGGATGCAGGGTCTCTTGAAAGGATTGTGGCTGACACACATGCAGGCTACATCAAGAACCTTGAGCATCTGTTCTTCAAAGCCCTTGGCTCTGAGAAATGGATCAAAGACTTGATCTTGTTTTCCTTCATTCCTCATTTGCTGAACCCAGGCAACTAACTCCCTTGACATTTTTGGCTTGCTTACATCAACAGGCCTTCTTCCAGTTAGAAGCTCAAGCATGACAACCCCAAAGCTGTACACATCTCCTCTCAGAGTTGCCACCCATGCTTGTCCATACTCCGGGGGAATGTAACCTAATGTTCCTACAAGTTCTGTTGTAACGTGAGTGTGATAAGGAAGAATGAGTCTGGCCAGACCAAAATCAGCAACATGTGCCTCAAACTTTTCATCAAGGAGTATATTGCTTGACTTTATATCACGATGCACTATATGTGGTTCACATATTTGATGCATGTAAGCCAATCCACAACTTGCACCTTGTGCAATCTTCAGTCTAGTAGGCCAATCAATCTGAGATGGACCATCGGTTTTCTCATGCAGCCAGTAATCCAGACTTCCATTTTCCATGTAAGTGTATATGAGAAGCCGAACACCCTCATGCACACAGTAGCCCTGCAATGCAACCAGATTCTCATGCTGTGCTGTTGACAGAGCCTCTACCTCTGCTTTGAATTCCCTTTCCATGAGACCCAAATCTCCTGAAAGTTTCTTGATGGCCAGAGCAGTTCCATTTGGTAATGTTGCTTTATACACCAAACCAAAACCCCCACATCCTATTATGTTTGCCTGACTGAAGTTTTCAGTAGCTTTTAGTATTTCAACCATGGTAAGGTCCTTGATTTCACTTGTTTTATTAGGGAACAGCACCACTTGGCTCGCCTCTTTGTCAACCTCGGGATGAACCCCACTGTAAGAGTTGATAGAGATTGATTCTACTTCAATCTTATCAGGGTCTCCACCTGGATTGATCCTCCTCTTGGATATTACCCACACTATCAACACTGAAACCAAGGAAACAAGCCCAAAACTGGCTGCAATGGCAAATCCAATTATCAGCTTTTTGCTTGAGCTGTGACCACGTGCAGCAGTACCCTGTTGGGGAAGACAAGACCGCCGAACAACTGAACCACACAACTGTGGGTTTCCTTCGAAGCTGGAAAAGGAGAAAGTATCAAATTGACCACCTGTGGGTACCGGCCCTTGAAGATTATTGAATGCTACACTGAAAGCAGACAAAAAATGCAAGCTTGTGAGTGAAACGGGAATTTCACCGGAAAGTTGGTTTCCTGAGAGGGATAGTTTCTCTAAGTTAATCAAGTTAGAAATTTCCGCTGGGATATTGCCAGAGAATTTGTTGTTACTGAGGTCCAGCTGATGAAGGACTCTGAGTTTGCCAATCTCTACCGGGATACTGCCGTTGAGGCTATTGTTTCCGAGATATATTGCCGGTGGTAGGTTGGAAATCTGATTGTATTGCATCTGAGAAACATTGTTGGCATTAGCGAACACGGGTAACTCCAGGTAAGTCCTTTCTACTGCGTCATAGGTCCGTTGTGATGTTAGTGCTGGAAGAGTTGTGAGCTCAGTTGGAAACATTCCTGTGAGGAGGTTAAAAGACAAGTCTACGTAGAAAAGCTCGGGAAGCGTGTGCAACCAAGGAGGAATTGAACCACTAATTTGATTATAGGACAAATCCAAGACCTCTAGCTTCTTCAGATTATAAAGCCAGCGTGGTATTTGGCCTGTGAAATTACAACCTCCCAAACCCAGAACTTGGATCTTTTGGAATCCATCTGGGTTTGTTATGTTGACATCATCTGGCATGATTTCATTGAAAAAATTCTGGGAGAGCATAAGAGTGCTAAGGTTCTTGAGTCCCATAAGCAGCCTGAGAGCCCCAGTGACATTGCTGAGGTTGTTGGTAGAAATTGATAGGAAAGCCAGAGACTGAAGTCCAAGTACATCAGGTGAGATCTGTCCCTCAAAATGATTAGATGCAAGCCTCACTGCTTTAAGGGATTTGCAGGAATACATGGTTGGTGGTATAATACCAGTAAAACTATTGTTGCCGAGGTCAAGTGCCGAGAGTCTGAGGAGTCCGGAGAAATTCAATGCTGAGAGGCTTCCCTCCAACAAGTTGAGCCTTACATCCAACATGACAAGATTGACACAGTCCATTAGAGATGGGGGAAGAGTGCCATTTATGTTGTTGGCATGAAGGAGTAAACGTTCCAATTTGGAGAGCTTACCGATATCCGAGGGGATGGGCCCGGTGAAATTATTGGAGTAGAGCTCCAAAACTGTGAGGTTGACAAGGTTAACAATGGCCTCGCCGAGGGTTCCGCTGAGTTTATTGAGGGGCAAGGAGATTTCTTTGAGAGAAACAGCATCGAAAATATCAACAGGAAGAGGCCCGGATAGGGAATTGGAGCCTGCTCGAAATCTCTCCAGCTTGGAACATGCTCCTAGTCCTGGCTGAATCATGCCAGAGAAATCATTGGAGGAATAGTCCAAGAATCTAAGAGAGGATGATGAGCCAGTGTTGTTACTGCAGAGGAGAGAAGTGGGGATTTGACCCGTGAAGCTGTTGTTACTGACGTTAAAAGATGTCAAAGTCCCTGCCGCGACTGCATCTGCCAGGTGGTGAAGGAGAGAGAGTGGTAGTTTTCCGTGGAATAAATTACTGGAGAGATCAAGCTCCCGGATAGTATTGGCACTGGTATTAGCAATAGCAAGAAAGGGTGGCAATTCACCAGAGAGACGATTGTAGCTTAAATCAAGAATCTGCAGGTGATTAAGAAGTGAGAAAAATTGGTCTGGGAGATTACCGGATAAGCGGTTATGGGATAGATCAAGCCGGGAGAGAGCAGTGAGATTTGTGAGAGATGGGGAGATGAAGCCAGCGAGAGCCCTGGATGGTAGCAACAGATGTACGACTCTGAAATTGTCATCACAGTGAATGCCTTCCCAGAGACAACATTCAACAGAAGCAGACCAATTGAGAGGAGAAGGAGTGGATATGTTCGTGGAGAAGGCAAAGAGTGAGTCTCTATCGAGTTGGTTACAGGAGGCGGCTTGAACAGGAAGAAGAAGAAAGAGGAGAGTGAGAGAGAGGATTAAGTTGGGAATCATGTAGATGGATGTTGATGTGGAAGTGGGAGGTGGAGGTGGAGGTGGAGCTGGAGCTCTCATCGGAACGAATCCCCAGAAGGAAAAGATGGAGTCTTTAAGGTGGTTCCTTGGTGAAGAATGAATGGGCATAAGGGTAATATGCATGGCATAGCAGCAGCGACCAGGCATTGACCAATGACCATGTCCCAGGAAAGGTAAGAAGGGAAGAAAGTGGAGTGATGTTGACAAGTGGGAGATAGATATATGATATATGAAAGAAAAGTATGGTAATAATAAAATAAATAATCTGTATTCAGCGTTTACTTTTGTTCTGAGGTTGGGTTGGGAGGGGCGGCCGGTAGTGCCTCAGTGGAATTTCTCTATTATTATCATCATCATCATCATCATGCCATACATAATAACGTGTGAAAGTGGAACTCACAATCATAATCACAAAACAAACTCGAGGGAATGGATATTCTGTCTCAAAATGCACTTTAAAACCGCACCATCCACTTTCGTTCTCACTCCCTCCTTTAGCATCCAACAACAATGGATGGATCCCTGTGTTGTTTATGTCTGTGTTTGTGATTGTCTTGTGTTGTGTTGTGTTGTACCACTCAGACTGATTACTAATTTTCTAACACTCTGTGTTTCTTTGATATTGAATCTACAGATAAAATATAGGAATCATGTCAGTTTCACATTTGTGCGGGTGTGAATGATGATATACTAATAAAATAAAAGTAAATTCCACTACTTCATGCCATGTCCATATCGCTTACAAAGTACAATGCTTTCAACCACGAAACTTCCCCAGACAATTCCCGCAAATATAAAAAAAAATTACATTAAAATAATCAAGTATTGGGTCACTAGTTCATGTTAATTTAGTTAAAAAAAAGTTTTTCTTCATGGATTACCAACTCATTATCTAATTTAAAATAATATAAATATTTACATTAGTTTTTAAGGAATGAGACATAAAGACAAAAGTTCTAAGTGTATCCGGTGAGATAAAAATAAATAAACTACAGAGAGAGAATCTGAAAAAAATGAAAAAAGCAATCAATATATCATGGAAAGATGACAAAGAAGCTAACCTGAAGATAATGTTTATACCACATCTCATGTATTTGGTTCCGTAACTTCCATTAATTATTATTAATGGAAATTTTTACGGGACTAGATCCTTTACATTTTTCTTTTATATTGAGAATTTTTTATGTTAAAAATTTTTGGTGTCATTAAGTTTTTTTTTCTATTTTGTGTATCTCATTATTTTTCATATTATTTATATAAGGAAAACTTGATATAAGTTTAGTTTTCACTTGTTATTTTTGTTTTCTTTTCAACAACTGATATCAAAGTTTCCGTTAAAAGCTTTGGTTTGTGCTTTGAAGATGGAAAATAATAATGGTATTGGAATCATAATTAAATGGGATTCTAATAATTATTAAATATAAAAATCTTGCATAGAAGATTTGTTATTTTTGCAAAGATCTATGTAATCTTATTGAGGAACATGATATTAAATCAACAAATAAATCAATTTGTTTATCATCACGTATCAGGTGAAACTCTATTTACAACTTATGGAAGAAATCAAACCAGTTGATTGACTCTAAAACTTCCTTGAAAGTTTTCATAATAAGTGGAACGGTTGATCAGTGTGGAGACTGTTACATGATGAGTTACTAGCATTATTGTTACTTAGCTCATCACTAGACAACTTGAAGACATTAGTGGAACAAATTACCAACGAAATATATTGCATGTTTTCATTGTAATAAATTAGAACACATGATTAAAAAGTGTATGTATGATCTTCAAACAAGAGAGATAAGGGGGTAGGAGAATAATAACAATAGAAGAGAAGATGAAAGTAAAACCATTATTATAATTGTATCTATAAGTGAAGTTGTCATTGTTTATGATGTGACTTTATTAATCTCACTATCCAAGATTATGAATGAGTTATTGACTTTGTTGGTTTGTTGTCTCATTTCATGTTACACCACAATGTGGTTATTTAACATCCTATATTGTTGGAGATTTTGAGCATGAGAAGATAGGGTCTAGCAAGGTTGATGGCATTAGAGAAGTCTGGTTAGAGACTAATATCGGTTGCAAGCTGCATTTGAAGATATTTGCCTCAATCGTATCTCTATACAGGTACTTGATGAGGATGGTTATCATAATGGAAAATGGAAGTACACTTACGGAAGAATGGTGGTAGTAAGAGGAGATAAGCAAAATACACTTTATTCGACGTCAACAAAGTTGTTTATACCTTAAGTGAATGCAATTGAAAATTGTTTCATCGACACAAATGACTTGGTCACTTGAGTGAGAATAGTCTTGTTACACTTGCAAGACAAGGTATGTTTTTTGTTAAAGGTAATTAATGAAAAGAAACATATGTATTCTTCTTTATGGGCCACTAGTCCATTATGCAATTTAAAGTAATGTAATTCTTTGTATCATGTTTTAAGAGGAAGACAGAAAGACACAGAGTCACAACCTGTATCTTTAGTGAAAAAAGAAAAGAACCACTAAAAAAAGATAAAAGAGAATAAATGAACAATTAGTGTATCATATATAAATACGTATTAAAAAATTAGTTTCGAGAAAAGATTTTATTCTACATCTTATGTATTTAGTTGCTTATATATTTAATTAAATATCCATTAAATTTTTCCTATAATATTATGTACCTTGTATGTCAAAATATTTTTTTTTTGATTATTGGAAATTCCAAAAAAAAAAATTATCAACTCATTAAGTATTATTTGTAAAAAAAAATTAGTAGATTAAACATGTGAGTTTTTCTTTTATATTTAATTTTTTTTTCGGTATTTGCTATTATCTCTTTTCTCTATTCTATACATCTCTTTATTTTACATATTATTTATATAGAAAAAAAAGTTTTATTTCCAATAGTTATTTTTGTTATAAGTATGCTACAAAATAATATGCATGGTAGGTTGACTTTGGCAAAAATGTTTTAGCATTACAACACGTAAATGTCATATTAGGAGCAGTGCCCCCACAGAAATGTACAAAAATATGATTAATACATTTCATTGACGTCAATCATAACAACAATAAAGACAGGTGAGGGTATTATATGAATCAAGTAAGATCATTATTCAATAAATTCAGAAAAAATTAAACTTTTTGTTTAAAGTAGTTTCTTTCATTCTTTTTTGTTAAACTCTAACTAATTATTGGATTATAATATGAACAGGTTTTAAATGGTCTTCATTTTAAATTTTAAACTGTCAAACAAGGGTAGGTTTTATTTATCATATCTTTTATATTGTTTAATAAAGCTGTCGGTATATATTCCCATCATCACAAACAAAACCTTTTAATATACTAATGCAAATGTAGTGTGCAACTTGGTAATTTAATTACAATACTTAGTGTTGACTTTTACAATAATTGTTTTTAAAATATATGATTAATATTCAATATTTATTTTATGTGTCTGTGTACTTGCAATTCATAAACCACTTGAAGTTATAATAGGCAATCTGAACTAGAAATGGAATTATTATATTTAGATTTTTATAGCAAATGCGTAGATTACTCGAAAAATGTGAATACATAATTGGATATACACACAAAAAATAAAGTATGAGGCTTGAAAAGTTTTCTTTGACTTGGTGTATTTAGGGTTAGGGATTTGAGATGAAAAAGCAAGTTGCAATTAGAAAAAGAGGGTTACTTTCGATGTCTACGCGCAATTCAAAACCAGATTTACGATAATTATGTGAATTATAAAACATTTGTGTTTGAATATTCAATGGAGGTGCATGTTAATCAACAAATTCTATGATTGATTTACCCAAATTGCACGCAACTGTCTTATTTTACAATTGTTTCATTACTTAATGCAGGTTGACTTAGGGGCATTTAAGACTTTCGACAAAAATTACGTTAATTAAACCCTTATAGTATAAAATTCTTTTAAAAAATATTTGAATTTTGATCTATCTTTTTTTGCCAATTATTATTTCATAAATGAAAAAATATACTGTTTTCGTTGAAATTAATGTTTAATAAGAAACGTATCTGTCACATTTTGTAAGGTCCTTCTTTTAATTATATTTTTAAATTTATAATATTCAAGTGTCGGGTCTTACTCGACAATAATTTAAATTTGATGTATTCAAAATCATTCGTATAAAGTGTACATTTATTATTTAGTTATCGAAATAGAACACTATTGTTCTTTAAAAACTTTAATTTTTCTTTATAACATTTTAAAGAACAATTGTACTAAAAATCAATCTGCAAAATATCTTTTTAAATTCGTTAGTTTCAATTAATCTAATCTAAAGTATTGATGTAAGTTTTAGAACTCCGAACGTAGTTTTTTGTGTTAGGATCAAGATAATAAAAGAAAGAACAAGTAAAGAAAAATAAACAATAAAAAATTTAACGTGATTCGACATATAATGTATATGTTTACGTCCATGATTATAATAGTAAGTATTTTTTATTTATTTATGATATATCTCAAACTTCTTATATAGTAAAATAGAAAATCACATCTTACAATTTTAAATGATGTGAGACTAAATCAAGTACCATAATACTATCATTTTGTACTTAATATTTACATTATTTTGTCCAAATTTCAACTTAAAAAAAATGTAAATCTGATTCGAAAAAGATGGAAGATACATCACAGACCACAACATTCTCTTCAAAAGTGTGACTTTCTTCCTTTTTTCTTTTATGTCTTTTTTTCTTGAATTGATGTTCATTTATTTAGGACTAATATTTTAATTCAAACTAAGTCGAGTTTGATTTGATCGGACTTGATAAAAGTTATTCGACTTGAAGGTTGACTTAAGTTTGATATGAACATTTTTTGTTTTGAATTTGAACTATTTTTTGAGTATGTTCTACATAACACAGAGACTATGATGGTTGGAAGTAGGTTAGAGTCATTGTTAAAATAGAAAACTTTTTCTTAAGTGTTTTGACGCTCTTCTCTATGTATGAATAATTAAGATGCTACGTTATTCTCACCTAATTAGTTTATTTATGTAATTTTTGACGACATTTTTCTTTCTAAATATGTTATAAATATAAAATCAGACTATAATGTATAATAAATAAATAAATGGAAATGTAAGCAAAAAAAAATATTATTTTTTGTTTTAAAATGAAAGAGAAAATGTAAATAATGAATAGAATGTAAATTCAAGTTATTATTAATAAACAAATTTCTAATAAGTAGATCTGAGATAAACTTTCATCATAATTATAAATTTTAAAAAGCAAGTTACTAAAATTTAATACATATATCATGTAGTAATTAATATAGCTACTATCACTATCTTAAATTTTTAACATTAAAAAACTAACTTTAAAATTTTCAAATAATTGTATTTATAATATGGTTTTAAGACAATTGATTATTATGATGCAAAATCCAAATAATTAAAATGTTAATATTGATGGTCCATATCTCAAATATTTAATGCAACAAAAAGTCGAAGAAAAAAATTGTCCTGATTTAACATGTGAAGCAGAATTTTAAATTTTAAAATTTTAAATTATTATCATAATAAAATATTTTAATAAAATTGGAAATATAACGAATACAATAAAGTTTATCGTCTGAGCCTATGCGTAGAGAGATAACGGGTAATTTCTTTATGCACCTTCTTTTTTTTCTTCCTGCAACCCCATTAAATCTATATTCCCAGTTTTCCCCAGCTAAATTTAAAATGAAATAGAAAAGGTATTAAATAATCATGGGCTTGTAACGAAAAGTGTTATTCCCACTCCCCATATTTTCAACAAAATTACCCTTGTTTCCTTTGTGGGTGCGATTTCGCAATACATAAAAAAAAAAAAATCATATTGTGTTATTTTAAAAAAAATTTAATATAAACAAATACAAATACAAATTTCCATTTCATTATTTTTTAAATCAACACCGCAGAATGTATGTTTTGTTTTGTTGAGCAGTCTTTATATTGATATCTTATATTTTAAAAATATTTTCCCTTTTATTGATTTTATAACTGTACAAGTGGTATTAAAAAATAGAGACATCAACACAAAACTCTCTAATTTTGAATATCTATAAACCATACCTATATATATATATATATATATATATATATATATATATATATATATATATATATATATATATATTTCTTAATAAAATTTATTATATTAATTTTTATTTTATTATTATTATATAGACTTCTCTGTTATATTTATTTTTTAAAATAATTACCATAAACTCATACAGAATAAAAAATTGTAAAAATATAACATTAACTTAATAATGTAAAAGAGGATTTTTTTGGTTAAAAAATTGTAAAAGAGGTAGGTGACCTAACAAAAAAAATGGGGTGGGAAAGTAAAAAGTTAAGATTTTTGAATCTGTATATGATGAGATGATGGTTAAATCAAATGTTTGTGAATGTTGAGTGAAACTTTGCATGGTGAGGAATAAGGAATGGTTTGGGGTTGTTGTTTAATAATATTCTGATTTTGAGGTGCATAAACACACACACAAATTAATTGAGTGACCATTATTGATTCCAAATGGTCCCTAATCCTCAGGTGTTCATCTTTTACTCCGTTGATGGCGGGGATTTATGCTGCAACTGCTTTGTAATGTATGATTAGGGACACTCCTGTTGGAGGCAAACATCATTGCAGCAATGCTAAGGTTATCATTTGGTTTTACTTTAATGATTTACCCAGTTTTCGTTTTGGGTTGGCCCCTTCTTCATCTTCTTCTTGCACTGCATCATTCAGAATCTTAGTAGTTAACTTTCAAAAAGCAAATTGCAGCTGTCTCCAACTCTAATAATTATGGACCATGCTTAATCACCTACTTCTTCCACAACATTATATACATGCATTAGCTTCAAATCAAACTGCTAATCAAATTGATGCTAAAATTTATATACATGCACGGTTAATAATGAGAGCCATTCATTAGCTTCAAATCAAACTGCATGGGTTGCAGTTTTGGACAATGAATATATCCATATCAGAGAATGATTTATTCTCAGATTCACTTTTCTGAATTTGAAAATAGTTCTAGACAGACAAAACTTTTTAACAGAGACTCTGTGTGAGTAGAGTATTTATATGGGTTTTTGACAGTAAGACATAAAAGTCAAATGAAATGGGCGTGGATATACAGACATTGGGATCATAGAATCCCCTAATCATTGTGTGGAACAAACAAAGGATCAGGCTAATTGATAACCTGGTGGCGTGGCTATGTGGGGAACCACAAGTAGAAACATAAAGGGAAATGTGCTGAACTTTGTCTGGGCACACATGATTTGGAGGTTCTGCATGCCTTGGTTCCCTTTTCATTTTTGAGAGCTATAAAAGTGGAAGCCACAAAGATCATGACAATAAATCACAACATGGCAACAAGTAGCAATCTGAAGAATGCTATCATAGCATTCTTGGTCCCTCTTCCTTCCATCCTGGTTTACCTCTCATTCCAATCGGCCATTAGTGGCTTTCCACAGTCTCCATCTTCTCCGTCAACTCTGTGGACATGGTGCTATCACCATCCTTTACTATTTGCCAATGTCCTTTTCTTCTTCAATGTCAATCTGCTCTTCTGGCTCATCGGCCTAATCCAATCCAGCCACTGGGTATACTTTCCAAACTTCCCTCTTTTCTTCTCTTCACTCAGATGTATGCAGTTTCGTTTCTGGTTTGATTTTGAGCCTGTTGGTGCAGATGATTGACCCGTATTGGACAGTGATACCGGTGATGCTTGTTCATTACTATTCAACTCACCCTTTGGCTCAGTATAACTGGTTAAGGTCCAGGACTGTGATCTTGTTGACTTGGTTGTGGAGTATCAGGCTGATCCACAACTACTTCAGGCGAGAAAAGTGGCAGTGGGGTGCCAGGGAGGATTGGCGTTTCACTGATTTGAGTCATCAGTATGGAAAGCATTGGTGGTGGGCTTCCTTCTTCGCCATCTACGTGCCTCAGCAGGTCACTCACCTTTTTTCATTCTGTGCTTTTTAATGAAAGATGCATGAACCCTGTTTCCATTTAAATTTAAATGGGTGTTTTTGTTTGCAGGTGTTTCTGATTGGACTATCATTTCCGTTCTATGTGATCCACTCGGTGAATGAGGCTCTGGGCATGTGGGACTTTGTAGCCCTAGTTATGTGTATCTCTGGTGTTGTCATAGCATACATTGCTGATACTCAGCTTCACAACTTTGTGAGCAGAAACACGGAGCTAAAAGAGGCAGGTATGGCAGAGGTTGCCATTCTTGAGAAAGGGTTGTGGTATTACTGTCGGCATCCAAACTACTTCGGAGAGCAACTGTGGTGGTGGGGAGTGTTTGTGTTTGCTTGGAAGTTGGGACATGGATGGACCTTCATAGGAGCTTTAGCGAACAGCATGTGTTTGGGTTATGTGACAAAGCTTGTGGAAGAGAGAATGTTGAAACAAGAGAGCAGAGAAGAAGCCTATAGGCTGTATCAGAAGACAACTTCCACATGGGTGCCTTGGTTCAAGTCCTCTCCTTTGGGACTGAAATGTAAGGATGTTTGATTGTGTTTTATTTTCTTCAGATCAGTTCTAGCTGTAGTAGTGTAGTAGCCTTATTGCTTAGTTCATTCTACCACCAACTTCATCATCTTAATTTTCTCTACTTTGTTGATTATGTAAGAGAGCCAAGTCTTGAGTTGGATCATGTCATGTGTGTGTGCTCTGCTGGCTCTGCACTCCCATCATTTTTTGTGTCATAGCTCAGAAGAATCTCTGAAATGGATTCTGCATATACTCTCTTATCATTTTGTGTCATAGTGAGATTTAATCCTAATCATATAGTGTAATTTAATTTTATATCTAATGAATGTAAATCTCTAACACTTTATCGTAGAGATGAATCCATTGTTACGAAAATAATTTATTTGGGAATAAATGATTTCCTACACGCAATATTGTCTCAATAATGCGTTTGAAAATTACTTGAGTTAATTAACTTACAGTTTGTTCGCAAAGTTAATTACTTTATAAAATAGTTGTTAAGTAAATGAGTTTATACGCAGCATTTTTCTCCTTCTCTTCCTTTGATGCAAACGTATATCAAGGATTTTTCCTGCCTTTGTTGACAGTGTATGTTGTCGTGTTCCATGTCTTTGTTGGTAATAACACCGTGCAATTGTCTTGACTTATAAGCAACAGTAGAAAAGCATTTGCTTAGTATAGGCATGAAATGATGATTATAAACAACACTGTGAGATTGGAGTGGTATGGCACTAAGAGGAAAATGGGTTTTGTTTCCACTCTATTGCTTTTGCCTGATTCCGATATGCTTCTCGGCGGCGAAGGAAGGAAAGCCGCCACAACAGCAGAAGTTGCGGTTCGGGAAAAACGGAGAGTTCAAGATCTTGCAGATTGCTGACTTGCACTATGCTAATGGGAAGACTACCCACTGCTTGGATGTGTTGCGTTCTCAGTATGCTTCTTGCTCTGACCTCAACACCACCGCCTTCATCCAAAGGATCATCCTTGCTGAGAAACCCAACCTAATTGTCTTCACTGGTTCATATTTTGACTTTTCATTTCTTTTGCCTCTTCATTCGTTTTTATCTTTATTTGAGTGCACAAAGATGATTCTTTTAGAAACACCATCCCTCCCCCCAATTATTTCATACATGTTTGGGTTCTAGGGCAATTTTTAGTGGAATCAAGGGAGGGTGATTTGCAACTTTTACTTTATTGAGCAAGTTGGAATTTGCTTGACTGTTGATAAGATTGTGTATTCATTTTTGGTGTGACAGGGGATAATATATTTGGACATGATGCCTCGGATCCGGCTAAATCAATGGACGAGGCATTTGCCCCTGCAATCGCTTCAAACATTCCTTGGGTAGCTGTTTTGGGCAACCATGACCAGGAAGGATCCCTCTCTAGGAAAGGGGTGATGAAATATATTGCTGGGATGAAAAACACTTTATCTATTGTCAATCCTCCGGACATACACATAATTGATGGTTTTGGGAACTATAACTTAGAGGTTGGAGGAGTTAAAGGTACTGATTTTGAAAATAAATCAGTGCTCAATCTCTACTTTCTCGACAGTGGAGATTACTCCAAGGTTCCTTTCATTCCTGGCTACGGCTGGATCAAACCCTCTCAGCAACTTTGGTTCCAACTGACATCGAAAAAGCTTAGGGTATTGTTTTACCTGTTTCATTGACCAACTATATTTTGGCTCCTGTACACTTTCCATCCTGTTTTTCTTTCTATTTTTTATTAGGTGGTTATGGATGGAAGTTAGTGGCTATTCATTAGACGCAGAGCTGATTTTTATTTCCTTCCCTTGATAATCTTTGGATGAACTATTTGCTCTTTGTTCTGCAGAAAGCATACATGAATGGACCAGTGCCTCAGAAAGAACCTGCACCTGGTCTTGCGTACTTTCACATTCCATTACCTGAATATGCTAAATTTGATTCATCAAACTTCACAGGTGTGAAACAAGAAGGCATAAGTTCTGCTTCTGTGAATTCTGGCTTCTTCACAACATTGGTTAAATCGGGAGATGTGAAGGCAGTTTTCACTGGCCATGATCATGTCAATGACTTCTGTGGCCAGTTAACAGGTATAAATCTTTGCTATGCTGGAGGATTTGGATATCATGCTTATGGCAAAGCTGGATGGTCTAGAAGAGCAAGAGTGGTGGTAGTTAGCTTGGACAAAACAGAGAGTGGCTGTTGGGAAGATGTCAAATCAGTTAAAACGTGGAAACGCCTTGATGATCAAAATCTAACCGGTATTGATGGTCAGGTCTTATGGAGCAAGAATTTTAGAAGTAAGATATATGTCTTGTTTTAAAACTTCTGCTGCAGACTCATAGATGAAATCTATCTTAAGAATTACATATTACAGAGGACAACTGGAGACATTTAAATGAACTTCTGTTGATGCTTCATTCTTGGGTTATATGAGTTGATATAAATATATGAAGGAAACACATAATTTTGCGTCCTTTTTATGATCAAAGTAGCTTTCTAATTACTATTACTTGATTTCCCTTGACGGTAGATGTTGAACTTTTCTACTTACCTATAGTAACAAATAGAGGGTAAAGAGTTTAAACAACTTTAAGCAAGTGATGAAATGGTTGATATTTTCTTTTGTTTGAGATGCTGACTGTGATTTATGTATTGCTTCCCATTTCAAGTCATCTCCCTTGATAGTTTGTTCTGGTGCATCTAACAGGCAACCGCAGGAAAAAACAAGATGGTGAATCTTGAGAATTTATGGTGTTGCAGAAAAATTTTAGTATCATGAAGGTGATTTTGGAATGTCTCAGTCTGTTTTATACATTTTTCTGTCAAAGGAACCTGTTCATTACGCGTCCTATAATCAGGATGCAGCAATACGAGGTAGCTTGGTCAAAAATAATATGTAAAGGAATGGAAGTTCACTGATGTGGTGCAATGATTGCATGCTATGCGATTGCTACTGTCCGTTCAAAACAAGAGATGATGCACCATGAAATATGAAAGGCTTCTTTAAGATGATGCACCATGAATTTTGAGTAGATTTCTGCTTGTGTTGTGTGGATATTTATGCTACCTGATAATGATAATAATACGTTTGCTATAAAATCACAAAGTTATGGTACAATGACAATTAATGTATGCAACTATGCGTTGATTGCTAAGCATGTTGTTGAGAAAAAATGATGACATTTCATTAAAAAAGAATGGTTATAATCTGAAATGTCTTTTATAGATTGAAGCAATACATGCTATGAATTTAACACCCTCTTTACCTTTTGAGTTTCACTCTCTTTTTAAACCGCATCTTTTTCTACTCATTTTAAACTCCTCTATTGGATGGGAGATAAAAACTGTTGTCATGATGCTGTTAATATGATTTAAACATGCACTAATTCACACTTGCTGTTAATATAAATGCATACATAAAAATAAATAGTTATATAACCCAATTATATTATTCTATTTGTGATATTATATAAGTTGAATTATGTGACTCGGTCTTGTAATATAACTTTAGTAGTATTGTTTACTTAAGTAATTATATAACTAATAATTGTACTTAATAATTGGAATCTGTCTTTAATTTTTAACATGAACTTAAAATTTATCTTTATTTTAAATTTTAATATAGTTTTCAAATTTTAAAAAATTCTCCCACTCCGATTGTGTTAAATTATTTGTAAGTATCAAACAATGTCTCACAATATTTGAACGAATTTAACACATTATAACTTAAATATCAACACGAAACAACATTCACCACCTAAAAAAATTAACTAAAGTAATTATATCCGTTTACTTTTACGATTTATACCCTGTGCGTACAAAAATTCGTTGGACTTTAGAAAAGAGGCCCAACTATTGAGAAAGGAAGGAACAGCCAAGCGGAAGTGAAAGGTGCAAACGTAGAACCACCAAGAAAGACACCAACACTGAACTGTTGGTGCAATTGGAGAAGGCAACATCAACACTCAAAACTCAAACAAACCTTGCAAGGGAGAATCAGTGAACCACAAAATTATTACTCACTCCTGCGTAAATCCTCATCTACAAGCAATTAATTCCATTGTCATTTTTTTTTTTCCTGGTGTCCAACCGAGTGTACGACTTCACGCCATCTTCGTAACCTTGCTTGAAATCCTAGGATCGCATTTCACTCGCGGCTGCAGCAGGGAAGCACTCTTCTTTCTTTGCTCGTGTCCGATCTGCCATGGCTGAAGGTAATCCCTGTCTCATGGTTCACTATTGACCATTCTATTTCATTATTAGGTCCCTAAAAAGAAAATTTTCCCCCCTTTAGTCCTTCAATATTCATCGCGCTAGAATGCGAGTCCCTCGACTTTTTTGAGTGAAGAAGGGTGGTCACAGTTTCCTTGAGGAATGATGAGAAATCTCTCTGCATCTCATTCCTTTGGTCTTTTCGTCACCTCACCCATCTTTTGTCCCAATAACCTTCCTGCTATCACTCTCTCCTCACGTTCCAGCAGAAGATCTTCTCCTTCCATTCAATGTGCGGTTCAATTCCGTCCCTGCATCGACATCCACAAGGGGAAAGTGAAGCAGATTGTGGGGTCAACCTTGCAAGACTTGAAAGGGGGTGATGGGTCGGATCCTGTGACCAATTTTGAGTCTGATAAGTCAGCTGCTGAGTATGCTACTCTTTACAGAGGAGATGGACTCACGGGTGGCCACGTCATCATGCTTGGTGCAGACCCTTTGAGCAAAGCTTCTGCCTTGGAAGCGTTGCATGCTTATCCCGGCGGTCTACAAGTTGGAGGGGGGATAAATGCTGACAATTGTTTGAGTTACATAGAAGAGGGAGCGAGCCATGTCATTGTGACATCTTATGTATTCAATGACGGACAAATGGATATTGGAAGGCTAAAAGATCTTGTTCAAATTGTTGGCAAAGAGAGGCTTGTATTGGATCTCAGTTGCAGAAAAAAGGATGGTAAATATGCAATTGTCACTGATAGATGGCAGAAGTTCAGTGATGTTTTTGTTGATCCTGGTGTTATGGAATTTCTTGCCAATTTTGCTGATGAGTTTTTGGTCCATGGTGTTGATGTTGAAGGGAAAAAGTTGGGAATTGATGAAGAGCTTGTTGCTTTGCTTGGCAAACATTCACCAATTCCTGTTACCTATGCTGGTGGTGTGACTGGAATGGCTGATCTAGAGAGGATAAAAAGCGCCGGAGTGGGGCGTGTGGATGTGACTGTGGGTAGTGCCTTGGATATTTTTGGAGGAAACTTGTCTTATGAAGAGGTCGTAGCTTGGCATGTACAGCAAAAGGCCTATGTAGTTTGATTAATATGTTTTCTTCTAATTGGAGATAGGGACTGGTGTGCAAGGATCTGTTTTTGGTATTTCTCTAGATGTGTAACCATTTATCAGGTTATTTTTTAATGACTGAAGGCAAATTGAACAATTGATAACAGAATATCTAGTATGAACTGATTACTATTTTAATAATACTAAGTCTTCAAAAATATTGCAATTGCTATCTACTGTTAGTTCAATGAAAGTTTCATTGCATTTTTGGTTTTTTTTAGCTTCTGTGGTGTGTGATTTGGATTTGTCAACCATTTTATAGGTTAATTATTCTATATTTTAAAATTAGCTAATTTTAGTTTCTTTAATGATGTTTTCTTATGATTGATTGTTCAAGTTCCATGATTGATTTTAGATGGCTTTGGGACTATCAAGATTCAAGGGTTGATTAATGGTTTATCAATTTAGATTTTGCTGGATAGTGGAAGTTCAGATAATTTCTGACAATTGTGGTTGGCTAATTGTCTCAAATTATAGGTAGAACTTGTTCCTAATTTTAGGTCTTGGTTTAATCGCAATGCTCGTGTCACAGCAGGTTTGATAAGAGAATTGGATGTTAAGATTCTAGGACTTGTTACCTGTTTCAGGGGCTGATTTAGTACTTGGAGCTGCTTGGCTAGCAACCTTGGGACCTCAGGGGTTTGCATCCATAGCAGCACCTCTTATTGAACTTTTAAAGAAGGAAAATTTGCAGTAGGGTCCTACTGCTATGTTTGCCTTTCAAGTTCTAAAGGATTCAATCACAAAGGCACCTGTGCTTGCCTTACCCGAATTTTTCAAGCCTTTTGGAAAAATACCCTAAACATATGCTCCCATTGCATTGTTTTCGAAGAAATTGACGCCAAGACTACAAAAATAGTCAGCCTACAGTAGAGAGTTTTATGTCATAACAGAGATTATTGCTAAATTTAGAAACTATTTGCTTGACCACCACAAGTTTGTCATCAGAACAGACCAAAAAAAACTTGAAAAGTTTGACATGACAAGTTATGCAAACCCCAGAGGAGCAAGTATGGTTGCACAAATTACTTGGGTATGACTTTGCTATTGAGTATAAACCTTAGAAAAGATAACTTAGCTGTTGATGCACTATTGGCTTGGTCTCAACCTAGGTTTGAGTTTATTCCAGTATTAAGGTCTGCAACCTGAGAACACAAAATATGTTCCAGATGGCGAGGATCCTTTTCTGTCGAGTAATTACAAGTTGAAAGAGATATGCTAACAAGAAGAGATATCATGTGTAATTTAAAGTAGAGATCAAGTGCTATTGAAACTACAACCATACAAGCAGCACTCAGTTGCTTTAAGAAAAAATCAAAGACTGAGCATGAGGTATGTTGGACCCTTTCCGGTGATTGAGTGCATAGGACATGTTGCATACTAGTTACTACTGCCATCAGTAGCTAGAATTCATCCAGTTTTCCACTTCTCTCTGTTGAAACCTTATAGTGGGGATCATCTTTTTCCTTATATTCCCTTGCATATTGTTCTGACTGACCCAATGTTACCTGATAATGATAATACGTTTGCTAATAGATTCACAAAGTTACAGTACAATGACAATTGCTGCATGCAATTATGCGTTTATTGCCAAGCTTGATATTGGTTGAGTCAGAAGATAGATATCGTATCTGTTGTGCACCTATGTTTGATGATAATGTAGATTAGATTAACAGCATTGAGTTGGGGTGAGTCCAGCAAGGAGTGAATATAGGAAATGGCAACTGGTAACTCCAATGGGTCTTTGCTGCCTCAGGGTTGCTTTAGTGCTTAAAGTTGTTCATCGTGAACGTAGTAACTGGTGATTGAGTATGATGATCAACAACGGTGCAAAGTTGCTACAACTTGCAACTATGGAACTACATTTGTGAAGTAGTGAACAGAACAAAATGCTTCAAGTGCATAATGAAATAGTTAAAAAGATTAAATTTTCAAGTATGTCCTTTATATTTTAAATAGAAAATTAATATTGTTGAGAAAAAAATGATGATATTTCATTAAAAAAATCTGGTTATGCTCTTAAATGTCTTGTATAGGTTGAAGGAACTAATGGTGGTGGATTTGAATTTTTAACATCTCTTTACCTTTCAATTTTGATTCTCCTTTTGAACAGCATCTTTTTCTACCCATTTGAAACTGGTTTATTGGATGGGAGATAAAAATTGTTGTCATGCTGCTATTCTACTATTATCAACAAAACACTTAGCATAAATAAGTGGTGTCTTGAAACATTTTTATCTATCTACATTTGTACAGACATTTTCTTATTATTTTTCTTGTATGGCTTTTAGTCAGCTTGACCAAGGTGCGTAGTTAAAAATAATAAAGGTCGCAAGGTGCTACTAGTGGGCTTCAAATATCTGTTATGTAATAAAGTTCACATTTATACTGCAAGCAAATTCCACACTCAGAACTTCTTAGCCTACTATGAACTTTCTCTAGTTTGACTCAAATACTGACAAATAATATATGGAATGGCGAGTTTAAATTATATTGGAGTGATGAAAAAGAAGTAAAAAAAAAAAAAATCTGAAGTGATGAAAAGAAGAGCAATGTGGTTTCTTATTTATGCCCCAAATTTAAATCTGACGGTAGCAACATGAAATGACAAGGTTAAATTATTTGAATTTGATCAAATGAGGTTTTTTGAAAAAAATAAATAAATTAGCGGCATCAATATTAAGGAAAAGGAAAATTGGTTAAAAAAAAATTGAGGATAATTTTTTTAATTGTTAGTTTATTAAAAATAAGAACGGTAAATTTTTTACATTGACATACGAAAATACGACTTTCTTATAGTAATTAAATATAAATTTACTGAACTTTTGTATAATAATTAACAATAAGTATACTGTTTTATAGTAATAAAATTGTAACAAAGCACATTTTTTACAATTATTTAAGAACACACTTAAAATTTTTGGTTCTGAATACAGTATTCCTATAACTTGAATGGAGAAATTGGAGTAATTGGAGAAATTGTTAGAGAGATAATTTATATCCCACTAAGATAAAAAGGTCCCACAAAATGTATGTGATTGGTGTGCAAGGAAAATAGCATATCAGAATCTGCATCTCCTCTGTTTTGTGATGACATGTGGCAACCAGTAGATTTTGTGGAAGGCAGAGAAGGGCGTGTGAGCCACCAGATTTTGATTTTTTTTTGAGGTAAACCTATCCCATTAGATTTCACATGCCACATGGCAACCCACAACTTCATTACCCATTCACACTCCTATCCTTTCGGATAAGATTCTGCATACATCAACAAAATTTGCATTTCTTTACCATTAATTAATCATCAAACATATACACAGAAACACACACAGACTCACTCAGTGAATAATTATTCATTATTCTGAATCAAGGGTGAATGGCTTCTGCTTGTGCCTCCTCTGCCATTGCTGCTGTTTCCATCTCCACGCCAAGGCAAGTTTCTCCACTCTCCCACTATTTATTTATGTCATTTCATTCTGTGCATAAAATGTTGCACATATTCATCCAATTCAAGCTTTGTATGAATGAATGAATGCATGATGCATAGATGTATAGACGTGATTGATGAAAAGTAGTGTGAATGTGTACAGTTCCCAGAAGAATGGATCAGTGTTGGGAACCCCAAAAGCTTCTTTTCTTGGTGGAAGGAAATTGAGGGTGAAGAAATACACAGCAGCAGTTGGAGGAGGATCCAGCACTACAGTGTGTGCTGTAGCAGACCCTGACAGGCCGCTATGGTTTCCAGGCAGCACTCCTCCTCCATGGCTTGATGGCAGTCTCCCCGGAGACTTTGGCTTTGACCCTCTTGGTCTTGGTAAGAACACGATCTTAACAGTATTTTGTTAATGAAAAATTTCATTTATGAAAGGAAATGAGAAAGAAAAAAAAAATGGATTTTGATTGATATATAGGATCTGATCCGGAGAGTCTGAGATGGAATGTTCAGGCAGAGCTAGTTCACTGTAGATGGGCAATGTTGGGTGCTGCTGGGATTTTCATTCCAGAATTTCTGACAAAGATCGGTGTCTTAAACACCCCTTCATGGTACTCAGCTGGAGAACAAGAATACTTCACAGACACCACTACCCTCTTCATTGTTGAACTGTTTTTCATTGGTTGGGCTGAGGGTAGAAGGTGGGCTGACATAATCAAGCCAGGGTGTGTGAACACTGACCCCATCTTTCCCAACAACAAGCTCACAGGAACCGATGTTGGTTACCCAGGTGGGCTTTGGTTTGACCCTCTTGGATGGGGAACTGGTTCTCCCGAGAAGCTCAAGGAATTGAGAACTAAGGAGATCAAGAATGGGAGATTGGCCATGTTGGCTGTCATGGGTGCATGGTTCCAGCACATATACACCGGCACTGGTCCTATCGACAACCTCTTTGCTCACCTTGCAGATCCTGGCCATGCTACCATTTTTGCTGTAAGTTTATTCAACCACTGTGCCTTCAATTTCTTCCCATTTCTTTATGCTCTCACCTTATCTTTCTTTCACCACCACTGCAGGCTTTCACCCCTAAGTGATGAAGATCCACAATAGATCCTGGGAGAACAACATGTTTGACCTAAGTAATAGAGAGATCGAATGAATGTCTTAGGAGAGGAGTGTTTATTTATGTCTGTAGAAAGCTTTGTAATATGGCAACTTCTACTACATATATGCACAGAATCATAATCCAACTTGCCGACACCTATTTAAGTTTTAGATTACATGAATGCGTTTTGATAATATTAACATTTGTGCGTAAGATGATAATATTCCACGTCGAGCATTTCATCATTCACGACAGAAATCTGAGAAAAATGGTCACGTTTCATTCTTTAAACTTTTCTCTTTAGTTCATCAAAGTCTAGTCCTAACAATTAGAAATTCTTTAAAAGCAAGAAAAAAGATGCAGTTCCTTCTTCAATTCTTTAATGTTTTTAAGTTCAGAATAAGTGTCTCATTTATACTTCCTGACTTGTAGATTTAATCCGTCCAAAGTTTAACAATCAAGGAATAATAACAGCTATAAAATTATAAGGAGAAGAACACTGTTTAAAATTTCATGAGAAAAAAATAATCAAAAGAGCCTTTAACTCTAATTATTCACACAAAGGAAACGAAGTTTTGGAAATATTAACAGACTTTATCTTCTTTCAGCAACAGAAAAAGGTAGTAAAAGTTGAGAAGCTGGAAGAATAACATGTTACATGAAGAAAATGAATTCCTATGAGTTGTCAGAAAATGGTGTAGAGAACGGAACATGACTGATGAAAAATCGGTAGAATAGTGAAAATAAAGTTTACAAGGCTATGTTTTGAACACTTTCATGCTTCCAATGGTGTCATTCACATGGTGAAGCATTTCTAGACACAGTTTCAACTAAAATCAACTTGTTTCATACTACATTCTATTCTGGAATGGAAAAGGGAAGAAAAATATCTCTGAACAACGAGACAGTGTTGGAACAGATTCAGATCCAGTCTTTTTTTCTCTTTTACTTTATAATTACAAAAATATAATTTTTTAATGACCATATTAAATTATCAAAATACATTTTCCTTATTTTTGTGATAAGTCTTTTTGCATTCCTAGTTTGAGAATGTCACATGCTAACATTTATATCTACAAGTGTTACAAAAATGCTGGTGTCAGATATTATTTATGCAGGATCCAAAATTGATATGGGCCAAACGCAAAAATGACAGTGACTTTTTTTTTTTTTCTTAAAGAACAAGTGTCCATGAAATAAACTCTTTTGTCAAATTCCGAAGTAAGTCTCGTTACCTCTTTTATTTCTCTGTGTCAATTTATTTTTTATTTTATTTCATATGCATGCATAATCATTATTATAGATTTATTATTATTATTATTATTATTACATTTTAAAATAACAATAACAAGATGAGTTTATCTAAAAAAATAGTTAATATATGAATGACTCTAATGTTACTTTAATAATTTATTTTGAAACATGTGGGTGGTAATTGCTTAATAATATTTTTTTTTAAATATATTAATTAGTCTTCTTTTTTTGTTGTTTTGAAATATTTATTACATAAATATATAAGTTTGATGCTTTATTTCTTTCATTTTAACTTGAGATATTTGAGCTATGATATTTTTGTACTCTTGATTTTAATCTTAAAACAAATTATTATTATTATTATTATTATTATTATTAGACTTAAATATGTTTAGTTTTAATGTTTCCATTCCTTTTAGATTCTTGACATTTTAGCGTTAATTTATAATTGTTATTATTAATGGTGGTTAGTTACACCAAATTAAAGTTTCTATAACTAAAGCTTTTCTACGATTTTGATTCAAATGATTGTTCTTCTGTTTCATTGTTTGATTCAACACACGGTTTATAGCAGACTTTTGATGACTCGTATCCAACAGAAACTAAAGTCGGTTTGAGTGACAGGAAACACATGTGTTTGTATTCGGAAATGTTTAAGGACAATGAGTGATTTAGTAACAGTGTTGCGTTTGTATGAGGATGGTGTGTGAGTGAGAATATTAACCTGCAGCACAGTAAGCATAGTGAATAATGTGTTAAGAGTTTATAGCAGAGAGATAGCAGTAAAATTTGGTGATGGAAGGTTGAGTTTGAGAGAGTGATTGAAAAACGAGGACAAGTGAAGTCACGTGGAGAGTTGAAAAGAGAGGAGCAGGTGGCAACAGGTATGGTACCACAAAGAGAAGCTTCGTACAGATTACATTCTGTTGTTCCTTTCAAATTTGGTGCAATAAAACAAAAAGAGACAGAAGAAGAGGAAGATAGAAAGACATGTGGATGGTGTTGGAGATAGGTAACTAGATGCTCATATCTTCTTCATGTAACTTCAAACTAGTTTGGGTTTCTCATTTGGGAGGGCTGCACTTTGTAACTTCAAAAGGGTTACCACTCTTTTATTATTATGTGAGTGTATTTATGTCAGTGGTCACTTCCTCTTACAGGGCCACCATATGCCAAGGACTCTCTGCATCTGCATGGTCCTCACCCACATTTAATGTCCATGCATCATCCTCTTCCACTCTCCAATTTTTCCGAACCATCATCATGCATATACTCATATTTAACCTATTTTAAAGGTTTTGTCTGATACATAAAATTATTATATCTGTGAAGGTTATAAGAGCTAAGAAATGTGTTTGAAGAAGTTTTGAAGAAGTTTGATCTTAATGTGTGTTATGTTAAGAATAACAGAAGTGTGTGAAATGAAAAGATTGTATTATTAATAATTGAAGTGAGCAGTGATAATAAAGAAGGGTGTGGTCCATATTTGAGGTTTTAGTACAATTATAGAATGATTTGGATAGATGAGTGAAGGACAGTGCATGCGTCCAATCCAATGATGGAATTAATGAAAGGGTGAGGATGAGAAGAAAAAAGGGTAGAATCTGGTATAGCTTTATGTTGATCGTAAATATATAAAGATAACAACACTATCTTCCTCCTCTTAATTAGCCCTAGCAGCAGCATGCTAGGGTGGGGGACCCTTCTTCCTTTCAGATCTACCACTCTTCATCATCTTCCTTCATTTTCCTTCTTCAACAACTTCCTCCTATTCTCTTTCTGCAACTTCTCAAATCAAAACATATGCATCCATCATTCCTTCACTAAACTACCTTTTCTGTGTAAATAACTTTTATTATATTTCTCTCTAAAACATGTACCTATACATACAGTGTTTTAATACCTTATATATTACGTACAAGTACCCTTTCAATAAAGGACAGAGGGAGGAATTTATGGCCTTCTGCACTGCACCCTTTGCAAGGACACACACGTATATAGTATGCAGTCTGTAATTCAACACTTTAATTAATTCATTTCATTCAATTTTCTCCCCAAATTATATACAGGCCTGTATGTTGAATTCAACATCAATTCTCTGTCATCCAATTAGAGGAAAACCAATGTTTTTTTTTTTTTTAAGTTCATTAAATCTATTATTTAAAGAAAAGGAATCTTATTGTGAGGTTTTCCTAAGATTAATTTCACTTTTATGGTAATTTATACTAACTGATGAATTTTCACGTTATTATCTCCTATAAATTATTGATTTAGTTCATACATGAAAAATATTATATCAATGAACATGTTAGTAATTAATGTGAGTGTTCGTCTACGGATCCAACTAATGTGTAATGAAATTATAAACCAAAATTTACAAATATAATAAACACCAAGTTAATAAGTTTTTAAAATGCTGATTAGATTACATATAATATAAAGACCCATTACAATCTAAACAATAACAATATTTCTTATTTTATTATTTTTATCTGCATTGCAAGTAAATAAAAAATAATAAAGAACTAAAGAAATAATAAATAGTTAAAGTCGTAGTTGTTTGAGTGTTTGATTAAAAAAAAAATTGTTATCAATCCAAAATGAATTATATGTTTAACTCCCCGGATATTGCAACGTATACCCTAATATTAAGCTTTAATTGTAACCTGCAAAATTTGATACAATTAAAATTAGATTTTTACCTTTGCACGTGCAACCAGATACTGAATAAGCAAACCTTTATGGTACAAAATAAGTTTATACATTAGCATACTTATGTTTATTGTACAATAAAAATAATTATACCAACAAAAGTTGATCCAATTATTAAGGATTTTTTTTTAAATCTTATTTGCTGATAAATAATCTATAAATATTTTTTGAGTCTTCGGATAAATTCTGTGAGTGTTTGAGATTCAACTTATAAGAAAAATGTATTGGTCGTGTAACGGGTGAAAGCATATATACAGTTTCTTTCTTTTTCATGATATAATATGCATAACGAGTTATAATAATGTATAAAAAGACTTTAAAACAAGTCTATTTATTTTAAGAGTAAATTGAATTTTATATATATATATATATATATATATATATATATATATATATATATATATATAAAATTTTATGTGCCTCTTGAATTATGGGAAGGTGTCTTAGTAATTAAGAAGTTGGAAATTTTTAATTAATTAATAAATAAAAATTAGGGGTTTGGTGAAATTTCTAGATAGTTCGACTGTCATTGTCCATTGTTTCTTAAAAATTGGAGAACATCAAAATATTAAACTTAAGAATTGAAAATGACTTCTTTCTCCGGCAGAAAAAAAAAAATAGAGAGGGTTACATGCTCTTTTGACTAAAAAATTCATTTATGTTTATAGTTAAAATAAAATAAACAGAAAAATTCATTTTTAATTCAAGATTATATATTAATTATTGTACCATAGTTTGACTAAAGTATAAAAACAAATATTTGGAAATGATATAGTTGGGAGAAATTCTAGAAAACGACTGTTTTTGGGGAGGCATAGTAGATGGAATTAAAAATAAACTAGCCAAAAGAAAAGATAAACATCTTATTATTTTCAGAAAGAGTATAAGTTTATTAAAATTTGTGGTACTGTTATATGTGTGTATGTTTCTTAGATTTTTAATTTTTTTTATAAGGGTTAGAATACCTAAAATACTCTACAATTAATGTATTATTTATTGTTGACATAAAAAAAATCATTATTGTGGTAGAGGAATATTGGAAAAAGATTATGCTTTTCACATCCAAAACTTTTTTATATCCTTTTGATACTTATTATTTTACTCTTTAATTTTTCTTTTTCTTTATAAATATAAAAGATATATTTTTAATAATTATTTTACTTTCAAAAGTAAGTTGTTAAGTGATTCTTTAAGTGTCAAAAAATCATTTACTATCAAAAGAGTAGCCAGGGAGAGGGAATTGGAGATTTATTTTGATGGTAATATAACATGAAAATTAGGATCAGGAAAGAAAATACACGTGTGGCAAATATATCACTTTGAGATAAATACAGGTTATATACTCTTAAATCTACCTATAATGAATTACATAATGAAATTGGTGGCATGTTTATCAATTCAACATTAGGTATAGGAAAAAAATATGTAAGAAAATGTGTGGTGACATTTTTTTATAAATAAATCATCATTATTTAAATTAGACCTAGGAAAACATTTCTACCATTTATTTTTAAGAATTTTAATTGACAATTAATTTTTTTATGGGTAATCATTTCTTACAAAATTATAAAATTTGTAAGTATTTTCTACAAAATTTATTACGAAAAGTGTTTTATACAAAATATTTTGTAAAAAAATTGATAGCAATTTCTTGCAATTTTTCTTTTTCACAACAAAATTTCCTACGATAAAAATTAAAAAAAAATTGACAGGAAATATAAATTTTTTTAATAGTAAAAACAGATATAAATTTTCTAAATTGACATAAAATTACATTGAAATTAAAAGAAAACAAGCGTAAAATTACGTCTAATTGTAAAATAAATACAATATTAACATTAACTTACGGGTGAAGAATTGGGTTATATATATATATATATATTTTTTCCTTATAATCTTTTGGAAGTCAAGAAGAAGAGTGTAAAGGGTGTTGGAGGGTATTAAGGATCTATTGGACATATAAATAAGGTCCTATTGTATATATTTTATGTTTTGTAATTGAATATAACAAATTTAATATGAAAAGTTAGAACATGCAACCTATGTAACCTATTCGGTCAAAAGTGAAAACAACAGTAACTATATATATTTTATAAATATAAATTATATAAAAGGTATCGGAAACTTCAATGCCCAAGATTTTCAGCATAAATAGCACAAAAATATCGGTTGTCGTTACTTCTTTTCTTCTTATCGAATTTGAGAAATTATATAAAATATAGTGTATCTGCTTTCATTCGAAATGGATTTTCATCGATAACATAAGTTTATTTTAAATGGGCTGAGTTCATAGATTATTAAAATATCGAGGTTTTGTTGGTCTCAAAAAATGGGTTGGAATAAGGTTTCTTAAAAAAAATAAATCAATTAGGAAAATCATGATTAAGTTTTTGTGTGAATATAGGAAAATGTCTATTTGCCTATTTGTAATCTGATTATTAAGAAAATTTCTTATTTAATTGTAAGAATAAATTATTAAATTAGACCGTGTAAAATAATTTAGTGAGGACTTTTTAGAGATATTTTTTTGAAACATTTTGATACCCTTTCTTTGAAAGAGAAATAAATATTGTAAGTTTTTCATCAGTGTGATATGAACAATATGAAAATTTTATTAAATAAGTGGTGAGCTAAAATTATATGTGCGCCAATAACTTTAGTATCGGTAAAGATCGATGGACGAAAATAGAAGTTTTCATCAGCAACGTGATTGTTTATTGATCATATAATAAAAGTCGTCAGCAATAATATAGTTATTTATGGATATTGGGATAAACTTTAGTCAGCAATAATGTGATCGTTTATCAATCCTACAATAAAAGTCATTATTAATAACATGATAGATTCTATAATGAAAATCATTATATCATTAAAAGATGTGTTTTTTTCGACACTTGTGCATATTCTTATTTTTATAAAATTGCTTTCATCAACTACATATTTACACATTTTTATATAAACAAAACTTTTATATATATATATATATATATATATATATATATATATATATATATATATATATATATATATATATATATATATATATATAAATCAAAAATATACAACA